>Ga0315914_1005930_pt1 | contig 17582 bp, 7 predicted proteins | sample MpolenodulesMG_FD_203920 | JGI IMG/M metagenome (GOLD analysis project Ga0315914, IMG submission 203920) | Medicago polymorpha root nodule microbial communities from Los Angeles, California, United States - elongated nodules | ecosystem: Host-associated > Plants > Roots > Nodule | place: USA...
CTCAACAACTACTCATTATTTTTAAAAAATAGCACCAATAATAATATTTATTAATTTCACCTACTAACATATTTTAATAAATTAAAATATAAAATGGGGTGTTACATTAGTCATACAAAGTTGTTTAAGAAACAAAGATGGAAAACAAAATATTTGTGTACGTTGCATGCATGAAATACAAATTTGTGAAAATATGGATTTTTTTTATTGTAGTTTCAAACAAACTCATGAAACGACTCGATCCAAACCAGTTAGTTTAGTTTGATTTCTTTTTTGAAAAATAGTAAAAACCGAACCAAACCAATGAATATTTCATTGGTTCGTACATTTGGTTGACAAAAAATCGATCCAAACCGAACCTTACACCCTAGAGATAGGTACTACTATCGATGATAATCTTATTCAAAAGAAAAAGACTAAATTGCATTTTTGGTCCCTTAACTATTTAATTAGTATCACTTTGGTTCCTTAATTAAAATTTGATTTATTTTGGTATCTTAACTTTCTCTCCGTTATACATTTTAATCATTTACGTTAGTTTTAATTCAAAAATGTTGGGGTTTCTTCATTTTCATATCATTTCCATCAACCTTCAACAACAATAATGCCAGAAAAATTTCAGAAGAAAATGAAGAAACCCTAACATTTTTGAATTAAAACTAACGGAAAAAACCAAAATATGTAACGAAGAGAAAATTAAGATACAAAAATAAATCAAATTTACGAAAAACATAATCTAGCAAAAGAAAAAATATTCCATTAATAAATAAACCGGTTAGACCGGTCCGATTTACGAAACTTCTAGGGTTTTTGACTTTGTCTTATGAACAAGTTGAAGTAATAAATAACCAGCGGTTCATCGCAATCACATTTTCTGTGAAATCATTTTGTTGAAAATGGCAATGGCAATGAGATCAGCACTGAGTCGAGGGATCGTGACTCGTTCAATGGATTCAACATCTCGTGGAGCTTCTTCTCGCTTCTTCAGCGGCAAAGGTAAGATTCTTAGCGAGGAAGAACAAGCCAAAGAAAACGTCTACATTCAGGTACTTCATTTCCCCCTTTTTTCTTCATCCTTTTTTAGATCCAATTCTTGCTTCTGAAACGGTTGATTTTTGTTTGTAGAAATGGGAGAGGGAAAGGTTGGAGAAGCAGAAGCTAGCGGCTGATAAGGCTAAGGCGGAGAAACCTACAGATAATGCCGATAACAAGGTACAAAATTATTTTCCTCTTAGGTTATTGATTTCAATATTTCTTTATGCATATTTTTTGTCTGATTAAAACCAGATTTACGATCTATTATTACTGTGTTAGTTAGTTACCGCTTCTGATATGAACTTTTGATTTGGTGTACTTTCGGTGGATTTGTTACTTTCTGTTTAGTGCAAATTTTAATTTCATTTTTTAGTTTTGAAGCTATTTGAAATTGTATCATATGATGGTTCCTATGATTCATATCTTCAAATTTATTCATTTTTTTACGCTTATTTCACGCACTAAAGCTTAGGAAGATGTTCAGCTAAATGACAATTTGTTTTGTAGCTCCCAATATTCTGTAACTTTGACATGAATATGATGGATGTTATTTTTTGTTTCACCACTCTTAGCTTTCTTAAATTCTTGGACAAATCGAGTTTTGTTTCTTTTACCAAGGTTTGAACATATTTTTGCTTAACGTGGTATTACACGTGGTGATGACATGAGTATGGAACCTGTAGTCGTGTTTCATGGACTTGGATATCACCGTCATTTGGTGGATTCATTGTTCAGACATTACCTAGCCAGTAACACTCTTTTTAGAGGGGGAAGCCCTCACTGTTTATTCATTACCTAGCCATGAATACACTCTTTTGAAGGTGGATTTGACTTTCGGCGAAACTTGTAATTTGACCCAAGTTTCAATGAAATCGAATTATCCTTAAGTAGTTGAGTGAAACTAGAAATGGAATTGGAATGGCAAGGCAGGAGTAGTAATAATTATAATAGCATTCTTCAAAACAGAACACGTTATTTTGTAATTTGTCACATTTTTTTAGAAATTTATGCCGTACCCTTTTTGAAAAGAGGAAGGGATGCTAGACTCGGTACTAACTAGCTAGACCCTTCCTTTTTTTTTCTTCTCATTTTGGGGATTGGATTGCAAATTGTCTATCACCTCTTTTACTCTATAAACAACTGGAATATTTATGGAATGAGTCAAACCCTTACATTCATCTCTCCACAGTTTTGCTATCAACTAAATGCTGTTTAATGAAATGATATACCCTTAAACGACTGCAACCACATTCTTCACTTTTAAAATGCCGATGTTCGACACAGATTTTTTCTTGCTAAATATTTTGTATGCTTTAGCACATTTTTTGGTTATAATTCCATGTTACTGTGAATCAAGGGGTCTATTGCAAATTGTTTGTTGCATGTGCCTTCCATGCACAGCAGGGGGTTGGTTTGCCCCTTACCATGGTCTGCAGTTGTGCACTTAAGATAACTAATCTAAGGGGTAGTTGAATCTTCCATCAAGTTCACGTTTTATTAATATGTCATATATGGATTCAGTTATCCGACTGAAATTGAAAGTTCTAGAATTATTTATTGCTTTTGTCTTAAAGCAATTTAGTCACATTTAAGTTTTACTGCTGTGGTGACACTGGTTATTTGTGTATTGCTTCATCATCAGTTTAACACTTTTCTATCTCTTTATTTGAATGTAGAAACCTGATGGGACTCAAAAGAACTGATTTTATCGGTCATGCTAGCCGTCAAGGTCACTTAAGGGAAGTAATCATGAGGAATAAAACACATTGACTCTCAGTGAACTCTTGTCTTTGTATAGAACTATAGATTGTCTATTTTCGTTTATTTGTAGTTTCGTCAATGGTGATGAATGAGACCATTTGGTTGCATCCATCATGTTTGGTACATTATGTTATGAAGTAATCCTTCCCTGTGATATTTTACTGGGCTGGCAGTAGGAAACGAATTAGTAATCACTAATCAGTATGCTTATAGAATTAAAAAATGTGAAATGTAATGTGAGTTTCACTATGGATATTGAGATTCAGTTGAGGAGGGAGTTCGGCTGAAGAGATTGAAGCTACTCTCAATTCTATGAAACCCCAATGCTCTCACATCACATGCATATAAAATTGTTGAATTCAGTCTTAAGATTACGATAGTAATGAAAGGGAGTGTTAGCTCCAATCTAAGGTCAGTCTAGGTGATACATGTAGAACTGTTCAATTTGGTCAATGCTCTGATCTGAAGATCTTGCTAAATAGAAGAGCTAGGCAGCTACTATACAACTGTTTTCATGACCATGGAGTGACTACACAAGCTAGTTTCACATTATAAATTTCGGTTGGGTCTAGTTTATATTTACCGTTCCTGTGCCTTCTAGTATATTTTTTAGTCTCTCATAAGTTTTCTCTACTGAAGTCTAGGGATAATTTTATTCAAGAAAATGTCGGACATAAAATGTGTGTCTCTGTCAGGTTTAAACCTTGATTTGTCGCGTAATGGGAGATTAACCCTTTTTGTCAGTCTCAACCTCAGTTGCTACTTGTTTTCTGGACACTTTCATACCTACTTGTTAGCATCAACTATATTCATTTTTGGTCCCTCAAGTGACAACAATATTTTCAATATCATCTCTGAACTCTCTAAAAGTGATTTGTGTTTGGATATAATGAATTGAACTATAACTTTATGTGTGAAAATCAATTCTAGAATCAAAAGCTACAAATCCTAATTTCAAGTAGAATCAATTCTGGAGATATAATCAATTCAACTCGATAGCAACCAAACATGTTCGAATAATTTCATCTCCAGAGTAAATTTTGGTTCCTTTAGAAGCGGAACCAAGTAAAATTACTTTTGAAATGCATGTATTCTGCATATTTTTAAAATTTTATTGTGAAAAATTCCATACAAATGAGTTTTAATAACGATTTTGAGAATGTAAAAAACGTTCGGCCATATTTTATATAAGGTTGAGCAAAGGAATGACAAACTATCATTTGATCTTTGAACGTGTAAACTATATGGATAAATTATTTGAGACCATCTATAGTCAAAACGAGCTTATATATAGGAAACATTAGTAGCTTGAGAGGGACAACAGCTTCATTTTATTCCACAATTTGGTAGATTGTCTAGTAAAATTCTAAGTTCTGATTTAGCTATGCCACTCTGAATTTTGGTAAATTTATATGTAGTATTATGTCGTTTTATTCAAGAAGCGGTTGTCTTCTGAAATATAAGAACATATCTAATGCAAAAGAGATGAAGAATAATGTTTGTTGACAACTAAGTGCAACTTAGTTGGTAAAAATACTTCATCTACATCCAAAGGTAATGTATTCGAGTCATAAATGAGGAAAATGAAGAGTAAATTATGTTTGTTATTCTTAAATTTCTTTTTAGTGTGTTAAATATAACCGGAGAATTGCTAAAATTAGTTTGATATTGTTTAAGTTAGTTATTAATTAGTATTAATTAGTTGTTAGTTTATTATTATTTTTTATTAGTTACTTTATGATAACCGTATATAGCACATTGGACATACATTATAATCACATTATGATCGTGTAAAAATGAAGAGAATTCTAACTCTTCTTAACTAGTGCCACATTCACTATGGGCAAAATCCGTGAAACTTATAGGCGCCTTGGAAACACGGGGAATCATCAATTATTAGTTACATAAAAAGTTCTGCATTATAGTTAATCAACTTTAACAAGAATTCAGGCTTTTTCCCTTGACAAGTCAAGCAAAAGAACTTTAACTTAAACAGCTTTTGACTTCCGGATGAATGTAATGCGGCATACTTTCTTTTGAACTGACAAATGGAAAAGTCGATGGTTCAATACTTATGAAATGTTTGGTTCACTTCTAAATGATCAAAATTAATTCCGAAGGCTTAGAAATAACTATTTTTATTTTTTATTTTTTTTACTGTTAGGTGTAAAATTAACATGTTTGGTTGTAAAATAAATTTTACATCAAAAACTAATTCTGCTTATAACTAGAATTTGTAGCTTTTGAATCTATAATCAATATTTATAAACCCATATATAGTTCAATCCACTTTTACCTAAATATATCTTAAACACAAATCACTTCACCTTGAACTCATTTGTTGTCAGAATCAATTTGTATAATCAATTCACTCAAAATCAATTTTTGTCACCATAGAACCAAACTTACACTTAAACCAAACCTAAAAAATTATATTGAATCCAGATTGTAAAGCAGTAATTCAATTGAGCAGAGAAAGAATTTTCCATTCCTGTTGAAATCATTCCTAAAAGTTCCCTATTTGTTTTAAGTAAACTATAACCACTAATAATTTAATTATCAACATACTCCTAGTTACTCTGTCAACTAGCAACACCATAAACTTCACAAATAAAACCAGATAAATGAAAATCTAATGCACTATGTACAAAATCACACGGCTTCTAGCACTCTTTACATTTGATAGCCATAATTTGAATACCCATATGCACTCATTTGATCTTGCAAATTGTTTGATGGATAATGATGCATTTCTGGAGACTGTTGTTGCATTGAACCACTACCAGGAGGAGGAACCCAGTTCTGATCAATAGGCACAGGAGCTGAGTTACTGTCCACCGATGTAATGTCATGAATACTTGATCTCTTCCTCTCTTTCTTCACCGAATTCTGGCGAAGAAAGTACTTTTGAGCATGGCTAGCCACCTGGGTTGGTGTTCTTGTCACAACAACATTCCTTGAAATGCTTCTCCAATCTCCTTTCCCAAATTTGGTCAGCCCAATAAGAAACAGCCTGCACAGATAACATAAAATAGTGGCGGGTTTAAATTCCTCTATGTTAAATTGCTAGTGTCGATATAGCCTCTATTTAACTACATTTTGTACTAAATAATGTATTGAAGATCAAAAGTGATTTGATCAAATTTTGCTACGCTATCTAACCACTATAACCGCCACTTGACGTGGGGGGGCATAATCACATAAAATAGCGGTGGGTTCAAATTCCGCTATGTTAAATTGCTATAGTGTCGGTCGATATAGCCTCCATTCAAGGACATTTTGTACTAAAAAGTGTATTGGGGATCAAAAGTGATTTGATCTAAAAAGTGTATTGCGGATTAAAAGTGATTTGTTCAAATTCTGCTACGCTATCTAACTACTAGTAGAACCGCTATTTGACATCATTGTTTAACATGAATACACCGGTTTTTTTATGGCATGAGCAAACCACAAAATTTGAGGGTTTAGATCATCTTCAAATGCATGTCTTTCAATGCATATATTTGATGATAAGTATTTTTGTCAAATTTTGTTGCTTTTGATTCTAATTTCAGTTTCTTAGCAACTAAATTTGAATTAATTATAAAATAACTAACATTATAATGATTTTCCACTTCAAAACTAATATTTTAAAAAATTGTAACATAAACCCAGAAACCCCCCGAAAACAGATTAAAATTGATTTTTTTTTATTCCCATCCCTTAAAATTATGGCATCCAATTCCAAAAAGTTATGCGAAAGAGAAAAAAATGAATAGAAAACCAAAAAAAAATCAAAACCCCTAAACCCGGAAAGAAAGAAAAAAAAAACCTAAATTGAATTGAAGTAAAATCTTTGAGAATCTTGATATACCTGTGTTCTTCTTCAGTCCATGGAGTTCCTTTCTTCCTCTCGTTATCACCGCCATGTCTCGGCTTCGAACCAAACGAAATTTGATTCGAAGAATCCCATTCAGCCAATCCACCACCACTCACAGCCGATTCATCAGAATAACTCGGCACCTCAACCCGACCCGAATCAATTTCCAGTATATCATGAACCAAAGCTTCATAGTGATCCCTAATTTCCGCCGCAGACTTACCAGGAACTTGTTCGGCGATCTTCTCCCACCGGTCCGGCAAATCCTCCGGCACCAACAACAGAGCTCGCTCGAACAGCTTGTCATGGTCTCGAGTCCACTGAGTTGGCTGAGTCGGCCACCGCGTCGTGGCGGCGGTGGTAGCAGCCATAGCAACTGACTCCCGATACATCTTTTTTGTCGTTTTGTTAGTTGAATTCAAAAGGTGTGATGGTTTTGTTTTATAGAGAGAGAGAAAGAGAAATAATCGCTTTCTACGAGATTTCGCTTCTGCGTTTGTTGAGAGATTTTCAGATTAACGCGTTTAATATATATAGAAGAGGGAAAATTGAAACAAAAAATATTGAATTTTTTTAATTGATTAATTATTGAAAAAGCTATTTTAATTTTTAGGTTGGGGTTTGGGAAAATCTGTTGTGGTGGGACCAGCTAATCAGGTTTTCAATAGCAACACGTTTTTGCTTTAATTGGATTTTTCCTTTTTTTTTCTTCTTTACTTTGTGTCTCTACGAAGCTGTAGTTTAGTTGTATAGTGCATAGTGACATGGAAACACCGTTTCACCTGTTTTTGGTGATTAATGACAATTAATCATATTTTTTTCTTTGAGAGAATCATCGTTTTATTTTATTGTGCACTTCCTCCGTTCTTAAATATAAATAAATTTTATTTTTTAATTCATTAAATTAATGATGTATATGGCTCATTGCTTATATTTAAGCATGAAGAGAGTATTAATGAAGATAAATCATTTCTAAATCTCGTATCTTTTCTTTTTATTTTTAGAAGGGTTAATTAAGTTTTTAATCCCCGTAAATATTCACAGTTTTATTTTTAGTCGCTATAAAATAAAATCATATTTTTTAGTCCCTGTGACATTTTCCTTAAACATTTTAGGGACCAAAACTATTGATGGAAATTTTTTACAGGGACTAAAAGTGCTGATGAAAAAATTTATAGGGACTAAAAATACTGATGGAAAATTTTATAGGGACTACAAAATGTAATTTTATTTTGTAGGGACTAAAAGCAAAACTGTGAATATTTATAGGGACTAAAAACTTAATTAACCCTTTTTAGAATTTAATGACAATGCAGTTATTGTACTAAAATATTTTTAGAATTTGGGTAAAAAAATTTGGGTTAAATATGTTTTTGGTCCTTATAAATATACCAACTTTTCGTTTTAGTCCCTCTAAAATTTTTCTTCGATTTTTAGTCCCTAAAATTTTTTCCATCTTCACTTTTGGTCCCTCCTTTAAAGTAAACTCATATGTAGAATTCATATTTTTGAATAAAATTTTGCAGAAAAATTCATAATATTATAAGAATCTCTCCCAAAAAAAAAATAGATTTTTTTAACAAAACATGAATTTAATATGAATTTTTATATTTTTTATGGTTAAAAATTCATATTAAATTATGTTTTACTAAAAAATTTTAATTTTTTTGGGAAAGATTTTTACAATATTCTACACATTTATGCACAATTTCATTAAAAAAAAATACTAAAATTAACTCAAAAATAGGGACCAAAAGTAGTGATTGGAAATTTTATAGTGACTAAAAGGTGAAGGAAAATTTTAGAGGGACTAAAACAAAAAGTTGGTATATTTACAGGGACCAAAAATATATTTAACCTTTTTTTTAAGTAAGAATTTGGGTAAAACTTAGTCTGCTTGGTTTCGTGGTAAAAAAGTATAAGAATTTTTTTTTGAAAAAAAAAAGTATAAGAATTGGACCCTCTAAAAAAGTATAAGAATTAAATTAAATATTATTTCATTCAATCATATAAAAATAGTTAAATTCGATCATATAAAAGTTTAAATTTAGTGTTTGTTAATTTTATGAAAATATTTTATTTTTTAAAATTTGTGATATAATAGATTTTTTAAAAATACTAAATTAATAAAGGAAAATAATAGATTTTTAAAGTAGGACATTGTCTTACATTAATTTTGTGTAAACCGGGTAACTTGCAAAGATTAATCCTTCGAGACTAGTAAAACCTAAATAAGCGTTAAAATTTCCCTGAAATTTTAACGCTAGAATATTAAAATAGGACATTATCTTACATTTCTTGAAACATTTAAAAAATTAAATGTTTTTGTCAAAAGAGGTCAACAATAGTACCAATAAAACAAACGAACACCGTAAAAAAAAAAAAACAAACTGGTAGTGATCAAGTTTTTCTACTTCATTATAATTTTTTGAATTCACTCTAATAGCAAAGCCAGGTGTTTTTTTATGCCCTATACCTGGATAGAGTCCACTTCAAATTGCAAGAAGTAGGCTCCTCCTACGAGCATATCAACTTATCTTCCAAGGTTTTGACACCGTCCTTAATCTCTTGAAACTTTTGAAAAATGAATAGAGAAAGTTTCATTAATTCTAAAGTAAAAACTCTACATTTGGTTTTACATTGTCGGTGTCTCCATACGTGACTCCATCAACGACTCTACAAGTGATAAACAATATAATTTATAATTTTTCTATAAAATAACAGAATATCGTCAAATTTTATGCAATCATATTTAGAAACACATACTTTTTAAAAAGTCTCATAAAACAGAAAGTAATATGAATTTCACTTCCGATCACACACAAAATGCATAGATAATCAATAAAGAGTCATTACAATCTCAACACGTGCATTATGAATTAAGATAAGCAAACACTGACAAAATTAATCTAAGACACGTCAAAGTTCGAGAAGTTATCCTTTCAATACGTTAAGACAATGACCATGTTGTCGTCAAATCCAAATGCAAGCTACATGTGCTAGAAATATCAATAAGCAGTTTTTCTAACAAGCCTCATTTAGAAGCATCTTGTACGCAACCGGATCTCGTGATGCATAATAAACATTTTAATCAATTTTCAATTTCTTTACTGTTATTTGAGAGGAGTTAACCTTGATTGTGCTTACAAGTGCTATGGTCGTGGAGAATGTACATAATTAGTTTTGCCAATTTATGTATTTGGCTTGAAGACAAAAATGATTAGGATAACAACGGTAAACTTTGCAAATTTGTAAAAGTGGAATTTGTTTTAGTGGGACTTCATCTTTTCATTCCATTGTTCTTAGTCAAACCGACATCCATAAATTAGTCCTTAGGCGAATAGATTCCTACTCCAACCGTCTTTACGTTTAGCATATTAACTAGAGAATATTCTTGCTCGGTAAATTTATCCATAGAAATTCAGAATCCACAATTATCTACGGAATCTCATGCTTTAGTTTAATTTTTAAATATAAAAAGAAGAGTAGTGATATCTGTACATCTTTTTCTTACGATTTTTATGACAACTTTATTTTTCTCTCATATAATTGATCAATAACAATAGAGATAAAAAGAAAGAGAAAGAGTAAAAACATAATGTGAGTATGAGAGAGAAAGTTGTCAAAAAGTTGTTAGAAAATTGTTGTACAAATATCATTTCTCTAAAAAGAAAGGGGGTAACTCAAGGATTGGAGATTAAGACAGGTTTCGATGCGCAATATAGATTACACTGCCAGACGACCTAGTCTATTCTACATAAGACCATCCACAATGGTGGGTTCTTCACCTATTTAGCACCACATTAAATAGGCATCTCCATTGTGGAGAATAATATATGGGTGGCTATGGAAGCACCCCCCTCTCTCTTCATTTTCATGGGTCCTATTTAATAAATCTTAATAAAATAAAATGTTGTTAAAATGTAATGATATAAAATTATTTGTGGGACCTATTTAATAATTTATTTTGAGGTGCTGCGTTGGAGAAAAATGGTGCTTATTAAGTATTGCTGTAAAATGAGTGATGTGAACGTATGAAAAAATATAAGCACCTAATTTAGGGCGCTCTGTTATGGATGGTCTTAGGTTCGAATAATTTTTTTTTTTTAAGGAAGGTTCGAATAAGCTATGAGACCACTTTTTTCCTTTCAAATATACATAATTAAAGTTTTTCAATAGCATATTAGCAAATTGATGTGCTATATAAACACAACTTATGACATCAATCAAAATACGAAACATTTTAATATATGGTGAACCCTATTATTTTTTATCATTCAAAAACTTAAAAAAAAATAAGTATGTTCCTTCAAAAACTAAATAAATAGGAAAAGTATTTTTATAACACAAATACACAATTGTGGCACTATTCAATTTGACCACTTTCTTAGCTAAAATGATATACCCCATCAATCAAATTTTTAACATATATCACGTTAATCTTTTTGCCTATTTAAGAAGTTTGAGTAATTCAACTGAATTAAATTAAAAACTAAGAAATTGAAAATCTTAAGATTCGACGAAAAAAATCATTGAAACAAATCGTTAAAGTAATGTCTCCTTAGCAATAGCTTGCTCATTTTATTATTTTGTTTTTTATACCATCTTGTTCATTTTATTAAGAACCAACAATACGTCGGTACCTATTATTAAAAAATAAAAAACGTACGTCGGTACCTCGTGTCTAATATTGACTCTGAAATTATTTCTATGAAATATCTCTTATTGACTGACGATTTAAATATTTTGTTTTCCTAAAAAAAAATTTGTTTGTTTTGAGATACAACAATATTTTAAAATAGGCATTGTTTGTTTGTGCGACAAATATTTTTATGCACAATCCTTCCAAAAAAATATTTTATTTTATGGACAAAATCGTTTTCTCGTTGCCAACCGGAGTTCTGCCAGACAAACGAGTGTAAGCACGTCCTATTCCATCCGTACAAGTATTCTTTAAGTAAAATATGCAAAGAAAAAACAAACTCGATTGAATAAAATAACATGCATGAGACTCGTCGAAATTAGGACGATGAACATATTAATTTTTCATTTATGTTAGTGTTGTTGAAATTAAAACACTTGGAAAATATATCAGTATCGTAAAGGAACAGAAGTACCAAGACCATATATGTAGGTTATAGTCCTTCCTTATAAGATTTAATTACCAGTCATGAACACTTTAATTATATTTAAATCTAACTCCTTTCTTCCTCTAACCATTGTTTTAGAGTGTTATGACTTATGAGGAGTATTTTAGATATTTATTTGAAAGATTGTGTTGTAAACTTTTCAAATAGTGTAATTCTCTGATAGTTATTAGAAATTGATTATGGTTTTTTTTTGTCCTTTTGGTTTGAAGTTTTCACATGAGAAAAGAGTTTTGATATTGTAGGATCGTTGTTTCAGAGAGGCCCTGACTAGGAGATGTTTGATATTTAAGTGGTCTATTGTGAAGTACGTGTGACATAGAGAATTTTAATGGAAGAATTAATTTTGACTTGTTGAAAATGCAAGTTAAAGATGTAATGGTACACTCATGATCAACAAGGCATTGGAAAGAATTTTTTTTTGACATGGACAACGAGACTTGAGAGGAACTAGATTTGATAGTTGCAAGTTAGTCGACCAATGAATTTTGAGAGAAACTCAAATGAGTATTTGAGATTGATTCTTGTTCAAGGAGATATCGATTAGAAATCAATGCAGTTAAGATTGATGATATAAATAAAAACATTGAGACTCAACGATGCATCACATCTTTCTTGTATCAAACTTGATTTGGTATATAGGAAAGACACTTTGAGCTTTGAAGAAGTGGGCAAAATAATGCACAAAGAAAGATAGTTAAAAAGTGAGAATAACATATTACCCTTAAGTTACAAATTTTTCATTAAGGTCTAATGTTTATTATTTTTTTGTTAGAGAATTCATAGAGCACATGAAATAATTTTTTTGTTCAACCGATTTTTTCATTAAGCAAGAGACGATGATTGAACTCATATCCATTTATTGAAGAGGCCAACTCTTCTATTAGATTGACAAATTCATTCTTGATAATTTTGATAGAAAGTTAAATGATACTTTAGAATAGAAATGCATCATTTATTATTTTTTCTTCACTATTATACTCTTATTTATTAAATTTCATCCAATTTAAATATTCTACTAACTACAATAATAAGGGTATTTTAGTAAATGAAACTAATTGTACAATAGAAACCAAGACAATTAATCATTTTCTTAAAGATCGTGTACAAACTTTAACTATTACAAAACTTAAAAGACTATTATTTTGAAGTAAAGAGAGTATTTAATGCAAAAAAATGCTAACAAGTATTATTAAGACCTTGTTTAAGCATTCAAAAGTATAATTTTTACATTGAGAATTGTTTACTTACAACTTTTACAAGTGTTTTACTTGTATTTTCAAGATAAAATTTTTTATTATCATTTTTTTAAGGGAAATACTAAATAGTGCTCTTGGAACAATGATTAAGATGATAAAAATAGAAACATTATATTGAAAAATGGTGAAAAATGAAGAATTTAACTTTTTAAAAGTCAAAACATTGTAGAATTTAATGTAAATCTACTACTTTTGGTTTCCATAACCATTGCCCTGAGGGTACTGGTTAGCAAAACCCTTTTTTTAAACAATACACTTAGGACACCTGCTAATAAAACCTTTAACGTAAGATTTATTGGTAATTCCTTGTTTTAGAGAAAAATAAATAAGCATGAGCAGAAATAGGAAAGTAACTAGTGGAGAGGGGTTTGGTGAGGCTGTGGGGGGGCGTGATTCGTAAAGCACTGAGAAAATGTCGGCGAAGACCTGTAGGATAATGACGTGTCATGATAAGCACGTGTCAGTTGATAAAAGCATCCTGCTGACAGAGCAAAGGTCCCACATCTGATTGGGTCTTAGAAAGAACCGTCAAATAGAAAAAAGAATCCAAATAATAAAACCGAACCGAAAGTAAAACTGTAGGAATTTGGGCCACGTGGATCCCACTTGGAATTATGCTCGTGGGCGTCTAGCTTCGTTTTGGATAAGATCGAATTGTCACGTCATTCATTAAGCCGTTTTTTCTTTGCATTGCATTTTATGATTTCGTCGCCAAAATACATGCATTGCATGGTGTCTGCAATGCACCTAAGTTCTGTTATACACAGCAATGTATATATACCCTTTCATTCACACGAAGAAATACATTAAATAAAGTATGTGCTTGCACGTGATTTTATGAATGACAAATGGAGATTGTTAGGGTTAAGGTGGTGTCATGCATGACCATATTAATACGTGGTTTATGGAACATTGATATTTAAAATTGTTAAAGAATTTGACATAATTTACAAAAAATCACTGTCTTTAAGTGAAACTAGGATTCTGTATATTTTTATGGTCGAGGCAGTAAACAGGGTAGTATTGATTTCACAAGAATAATATAAAACGATTTAATTGAATAGTATCCCTAACTTTTACGAACACAGTTAGAATTTGAGCAATTATTAATATAAAACTTTCCTTTGACACATTCAAATAAAACACTAACCTTCTTTCAAGTAATTTTTCGAGAAATTCTAATATGATCACATGGTTAAAGAAATAGTGTTTGGTCACACACACACAAAGAAGCATTTTTTTAATAATAAGGAGGAAATTGATAAAAAAAATGATTGAAAATTTTGAAGAGAATCTTTTTATGTGTGTCCAAACATTATTGATTTGGTCTTGTGACCATGGAAGAATACCTCTAATTTTTCACTCCTTTCATCGTAAGGAGCGATATGTTATTCGGATATAAAAAAAATTGAAAAATAATACGGATCAGGTAAATATTTAATCTCATTGGTTCACAAGTCACCTAAATACTTAATCTTATTGGTTCACGAGGGGAGGCTAAGAGACCACCAACATTTAGGCCAAAACAACAATACAAGTGAAAGTGTCGTCACACTTTCATCAAATATCTCAAGACAATAGACTTATGGGTTATCTCATTTATAAAATGTTTAACCTCTGTTTTTTCATATAATGTGGGACGTGTAACTTACAATTGCACACAAGAAATCAACCACTAAAGAGAGAAATAAAGATAATGAAGTGAGAAGAAGAAAAAGATGAGAAAATCAATTGTAGCATGAGTGTAGAAAAATTTAATGCGTGCAACTGCAGGTGCTCGAAATCTAACAATATATTTTGCCATTCCACAAAAATGCATCACTTATAAATTTTGTTGAGGATGATTGAAATTATTGGAATGAGATTAAAATATATATATTAAAAAGCTGGTTAAATAAGTGTTTTTGGGTTAACTGCAATCTCAGGCTTAAATGAAATTGCAGTGTACGGTGTAAAATTTTTGCCTTTGACATTTTACTAGATGAATGAGTTTCTTTTTGACTTTGAAAAGAATAGTTTTTAAATTGTAGGCCTTGGTGGTGGGCGATAACGAGTACGAACCATTTTTCATATACGTAAACTCAAAGAAGACTAAAGATTAATTTATGGGTACACATACACATGTGAGAAAAGAATAGGAGGAATAAATGATTTTTTAAGCCTTTCTTGATGTAACAACAGAATCAGCAGCCTCTTTGTGTTTGACCTTTCACTCAATCCCAGAATGCCCGCGAAATTCCTTTGAGCATTTTCTTGCTTGCAGCTGAATCAAGCCACCTTATAACTTAAGAACCACACATCTTTTGACCTGTCTTTATTTTCAAGGGAGAAATCAAAACCCATATAGTGTGGAGATTAGGATTTATTCTTTAGCATCTAGTACACTCTGCTAGGGGATCCATTAGGTTTACCTTTGGATCCTCGCTCCAAAAAACACTTACCAACAACTTTATCGATGATTAAGTGCAGTTGAAAAATATGACAATTATCTTTAATGTGATCTCCTCAATATACCATTTGCTCACTTCTCAGGATCCTCCATTGTTACATACTTCCGACAATCTGATTTGGCACTCTAAGGTCCACGTGAAGGTTTCCATTTTAGCTTGGCTGTTACTTCGAGACAGGGTGCTGACAAAAGACAACCTTCTTGGCCGCGACATCATTACAGGTGCAAACACATCTTGCTTGGCGGGATGTGGGCAGGTCGAAACAACTCAGCATTTGTTTTTACAGTGTGATATATCTAGTTCTCTTTGGCAGCAGGTTCGATCTTGGGTAGGCGTTTCTGGTGTAGACCATCAGAGTATTCCTGATCATTTTGTCCATTTTACAAATTACTTTGGTGGTCTGCGGGAGCGTCGATCTTTTATGCAGTTAATTTGGCTCATTTGTATTTAGCTAGTTTGGAATGAGCGTAATGATAGGTTATTTAATAATTCTCAAAGTTCATCTTTAGAACTCTCGGAGAAGGTTAAATTTCATTCCTACTGGTGGTTGATGGCTAATAATGCCTCTTTTGTTTTTGGTTGTCAGCAGTGGTGGTCGAACCCCTTGACATATCTGGATATCGGCTAACTACTATTTTCTTTTTATTGTGACAGCTACAGTGTAACTTTGAGAGCCTTTTTTTGTACGCCTTGTGCCAAGGATGAATCTTTGTTTCTTTCTGTGAATATAATTCCATTTTTGTTTCTTAAAAAAAAAAAATCAAATTTAAAATATCACTTATAAATTGAGGTTGATTTACTCTGACCTATAACCACCATATGCATTGGTTTTGAGCAAAAAAAATTATCCTCTCCAATCAAATGATAATCACCAGTTTAGGTATGTAAAAAAGTAATAATTTGGTTAGTGTCGGATCATTAGGTTATATGAAGCATAAAATAATTTTAAAATCAAAACATATTGACAATTTACTCCACAAAATTTCTCATATCTAAAGTAAATTTAAATTTAGAATTTAAGCAATTGCATCAAAAGGAAACATTTATGGATTCAATATATTAATATTTTTCAACTATATATGTACACAAAAAAAGAGAGATTTTCTTTTAATCTGTCTTATTAAGAAATTTGAAAACTTAAATTTGATACAATAAAACCATCTCAGGTGATTAGAAGTAGACACAAACTACAAGGTAGACACAAATCAGATATTTTGGGTTCAGTTGATCGGGTTGACATGTGCATGTGAACACCCCTCCTAAGACCTTAAATGTTTGTTTTGCTTGAAATATTTGATGTTCTTGAATTTCCTTGATAAAATTTTGTAAAAGTTGTTTGAATTTTAGGGGAGTTGTATCTGTTGAGGTGAAATTCCCGATAATAACGGATGGCTAGGCGGAGATTAAGGAATACCATGAAATTCCCGATAATGTTGAAGTTGTGTTCTCTTACTATGACAAAGATCTCTTTGGCATGTACATGTTAAGAGAAGTTGATGATCCAAGAACCTTACCGAAATTCCATAGTCGGAGTCTCTTTCCAAAAGAAACATTTTTCTTCGATGAAGGGGTTAATGATATGCTCTTGAAGATGCCTAAATTCGTTAAGTTCATCAATCCTATAATTATTACTATACCTTTTTTAACATTACTTATTTTGTTTAATAATTTTTTAATACATCTTAAATATAATTTCATGTTAATTCTAACTTAAAATTATTTATTTTACAGACAGTTTCAGACCGTTTTGGTGAGTTTCTAAGGAAAAATAAGTATGAGATGCTTGCTTGCTGCCATGATCAAGGACAATTTGAAGTGTTTCAGGTCCTTCTTCGAAACGATAAAAAATTAACTGTTGAATTGGGAATAGACTAGGACAAATTTTGCCAAGCAAATAATTTCCAGCCAGGAATCATCCGATTCAAATTTCCTACAAAAAGTGCTCATCAGATGTGTCATGTTTATCAACTCTCTATCCATGGATCAGGGTCTACTTCAAATCCTACTCAGTGAAACTTATATGTTTATTATGTGCTTTTATTAAATAAATTAACAATTATGTAATGTTCTT
>Ga0315914_1005931_pt1 | contig 17577 bp, 12 predicted proteins | sample MpolenodulesMG_FD_203920 | JGI IMG/M metagenome (GOLD analysis project Ga0315914, IMG submission 203920) | Medicago polymorpha root nodule microbial communities from Los Angeles, California, United States - elongated nodules | ecosystem: Host-associated > Plants > Roots > Nodule | place: USA...
TATCAAATCCTAATATGGTTAACAACAAAATAACATAATGTTGCCTGCCTTGTTAATGTATGGTAAAATAATAACAACAAAAAATATCAGCTAAAAAACCCCAAATAATTATAATAAATTAGAAAAGCAAATTGACTTGAAAAAACTTTACACTTATGAATCTGTAGTATTAATAGTGAAATGAAATGCAATTAGTATCGGTAAGTAACGTGCACAACAACATGTTTTCTTGACTGGAACGTGAACAAGAGCAATGAGAACTGAGAAGCAATAATATAAAAACTTACAAGTGTATCATGAACATGGAATAATTACGATGAAGGATAATAAGAAGAGGCTATGAGTGTGGAACGACAAAACAAAAATATAGATGTTTTAAAAACTCTCAAGGTTTTTTTTCGAGATTGTTGAATGAGCATGTTATATGTATTTTCAACTAAAAAGTCTCACAAAATCCATCATACAAAAGAATCCATTAAAATATGCAGATTTTTGAATACCAATAGACAATTTATAAGTTGGTACAAATCTTAATTGAATACCATGAGATTTTGTTGTCCTAAATAAAAAATCTTGATTGTCTTGATTGAATACCATGAGATTTATTTATTTTCTATAAAAGTTTTGATTGAATACCACAAGATTTATTTATCCTTAAAAAGTCTTTTAAAATCCATTGAAATCTTAATTCAATAAACCCCGGACTTAATTTGCACACAACTTTATTTGACTGATTGCACACATCTTTTTTTACAAGATTAATTGCACACATCTTGGTCGGTCTTCTTTTTTAAATCTTTTTAAGGGCAAGAAAAAATTATAATTGATAGTATATAAATTTTACTTTTTATGGACACTTTTTTTCTTTATCAGATTATGTGCACCTTTCATGCCTTGCAATATTTTAGAAGACATGCATATTTACATTGAAGTTAGAAAACTTAAGTTTGTGAATTTTATCTTATCTTATAATCTAAGTTTTATAAAAGTAACCCTCCTCTTACTTTCATTAAGAAATCATTTGTTGAAAGACAAGATTCAGCTCATAAAGACCTGACTAAAAATCAAACAATATGGACTACTGAAAGAGGTTGGTCTTTCACAACTTGACTAATCACATTTCATATCTTATCTATAAAATGTGTTCTTATTTAGCACCAGACAATACTTTGAATGTGATTACCTAAGTGGAAACATGTGGAGTAAAAAAGAAGTGGAAGAAAAATGCTGAGTGATGGGGCATCAAATGAAAACCAAATTTTTTCAGCTTTTATGTAATGTGTGAACAAACAAAAAAAAATGGATAAACCAAAATTGACATTAGCATTGTATGTAGTAAAGTATTTTTATGATATAATTTTTATAGAGACGCGTCAACTTCATTTAAAATTTACAACGAAATTTACATATACTTTATATTTGTACAATTTGAAATTAAAATATAAATTATGGTTGGTGTGAGCGGATGATCTAATTATTTGTGTCAATTTTCATAGAGACGCATCAACTTCATTGAAAATTTACAATAAAATTTAAATATACTTTATATTTGTACAATCTGGAATTAAAATATAAATTACGGTTGGTGTGAGCAGAAGATCGAACTATCTGTGTCAACTACAATTAGTTTTACAAAGTATTTTTTTACATTACCATTATGTGTATAAATAGAATTATATATAAGGAGTCTATGAGTCCTAATTCAACCGGCAAAAGTTGGATGCCGTGACTGAGGTTTGAAATTCGTTCATCCACTTGTATGTGTGAGTTTCTAATGACTTTTATCATTTCGTTTATTTACAAAATAAAAATAGATAACGAACACTATATTGGTTCAAATAGAACTGAACTCAAACCCCTTAACCAATCACTCGAAATCTGACTTAAACAATTATATTTATTATTATTTCTTTTATTTCACATTATATTAGTAATTTTATCATAAAAAAATGTTGTATAAGTGCAACTTTTCAAATTAGTTTCAATGTATTTTATGTACTTATTTTAAAAGTATAAAAAAGTTTGTACAAAAGTTACTTTTTTTTAGACTTTTTAAAATAAATGTCTCAGATTTTAAAAGAATTAACTTTATTGAACAAATAAGGATCCACGATCATAGTAAACTAATAAGAATTTTTAAACAAGTCTCACGTATACATATCATTTATTTATAATTTTTAAATAAAAGTATCTATTAAAGATTCAATGAATTCAATAATATTAACCTAAAAAATGTTATAAGTCCATTAATATGTACTTTAACACATGCATTTAGAAAAAAGAAATTGAAAAGAGAAAGAATCACGCAAATGTTAAACAAATTTTCATATACTTTATTTTCTATTTTGATTGTGGGACCCGTTAGTTATTGAAGAAAGATAATCGTTATGTAGTTGTCGATAACTAATAAGTACCCACTTTTTTCTTCCTTCAACGAGGATCCTTGATAGGTTCAAGTTTTTGTTAAGTAAATGACTATTCATTAAAGATATTTAAGGCTTCTTTCATGAAAAAAGGTTATAAAAACGGAATCAAAACATATCAATTTCAACATCTATTCAAATTTACTTCATCCCAAAAACTAGATAAAATTGATTGGTCACACACAAAAAAAATCAATTATCATATATCTTGATTGATAAAAAGAAAACTAGATCATATTTATCATATATCTTTTTTCATAAAAAAGAGTAATAATTATTTTGGTTTCTGAATGTGTAATGAGTACCTTCAACAGTCTTTCAATGTATCAAAATTTTAAAATGTTTCGTGATCGTGCATTTCGTTAATCTAAATAGTCTCTTATGTTAGAATAGACTCCAAATGATAAAAACAAATAAATAGTACATATATTAATATGACGAGAAATACGTATATTAAGAGAATACAAACATTTTAAGGCAAAAGACTATTTTCCCTAATATATTGCACATTCAAGAATCAAAATAACTACTATTCCAATGAAAAACAATTATCATATATATTTCCCCAAAATAAATTATCATATATTTTTTCTAAAAAAAGGAAATTATCATACATCTTTTTCTTAATTAATTAATATTCCATTCACCATATAAGTGACTTTTAAATATTATTTATTTTCAGTCAAGAAAAAATCATTTATCTACTTTATTTTTTTGGAATAAATTAGGTGAGTACACATGGACTTTAAAGAATGGAAACAAACAAACAGCAAAGAAATTAAGAATTTCTCAGTTGGCAGCACTGCACACACAAAACCATAAGCATTTCAAGAAGAGTGGTAAATTAGAAATCACAACACGGACATCGGATACGACACGGATATCAATACGTCTATGTAACTAATAATTTTAAAAAAAGTATATGATTTAGTGTAATTATAAGTGTTAGTGTCAGATACGACACGTATCCGATATTGAAATACGTCTAATTCGAAAAGTGTCCGTACTTCATAGATAATGAATAAAAAATAAATAAAAGTCAAATCTTCATTAAATCTTAAAAATCAATTAAAGAAAAAAAAAACCACTTTTTTTTATTCACATTTTTTTATATATTTCCTCAACCAAATAAAAACACAGTGAAGAGATACCAAAAACCATAACTAACCTTCTTCTTCTTCTTCTTCATCTTCAACACTTCAAATTCCAATTTCAACTTTCTTTGACTTTCTTTCATCAAGATTAGATTTTTCTTTGACCCTTTTGCTTACTTTATCCAAAACAACTCACTTTTTCACCAATTTCATCTTCTAAGTCAATTTCATGAACTTGTGTTTTAGATCTTAGATCTTTGTTGTCGGTGGTTGATCGGAGTAGATGTCGCCGTCAAATGGGTTGTGTAACGGCGGTGGAAGTGGTGGTGGTGTTAATGGAAATGGGTTGAGTTATATTGAACATCATGTTTCAAAATTTGATACTCTTGCTGGTGTTGCTATTAAGTATGGTGTTGAGGTATAAAACTTTGAATTAGTTTTTGTTTTTGGTTTTTTTTGAATTTGAAGTTTGGATTTTTCTTGGATTTGGTAAAGTTTTATTCTTTTTTCAATTGGGTTTTTAGGGTTTTTTTGTTTGGGATTGGGGGAGGATGTGGCAACCTTTTTTTCTATATGAAAAATGAATGTTTTGTTCAAAATGTTTGGTTTGGTTTGGATTTATATGAACATGATGAAGAATTTGTGTGTTGTTTTGTGCTTTTCAAGATTATATGTTTTTATGGAATTGATGTTTTGTGGTTTACAAAATCCTTTGATTGTGTTTTTTTTGTGTTTTTTTTTGCTTCCATCTACAAGCAAATTGATATGAATCAATTTTTGGAGTTTGAAGTTTTTGACTAGCAAGTTGATATGAATCATTTACTTGACTATTAAGTCCATTGAATTTTTTTCTCTATTGATTGATAATGTCTTGTCAACAAGATATTCATCTACATGAGAGATGTTGAAATTTTGATATGGTTATTGATTATTTGAAGCTCTATTTGATAAATGATTTCAATTTTTTGAGTTTCATTCTCCAAGTTTAGGATATTCTAGGTGGTGAATGGAAATGATTATGGATCATGGATAGGAGGTGTGAATATAAATGAAGGTCTTTGGTTTTTAACAATTGTTATGTTCGATATTTGATTTGTTATGCTATCATAGTTTTACAAATCATTTTATAGGCATAATGCATTCTCTTTTAGAATTCTTATAGGAACATATGAAATAATGTTATCAGTCGCGTATAGCGGACCAAGGTGGAAAGCTAAAAAAAATCGCCATTTTAAGCCACCATAAAATACCATGGCGCTGCAATCCTTCACAAATTGGCCATGGTGGTTGTCAAAAGGTCCACCGCAATCCACGATGATGCCACCAATGCTGATAATTTACAACACTGATGAAACATAAGTTAGTTATCGTGTGATGTGGAAAGTCGTGTGCGGTGGTGACAACATGATTCTTTAGATATATACCCCTCTCCTTAAAAATTTTGAGATAAGAGTGGTCATATAGTACCAGCGAATGTCTTAACTCGTCGCTGAATCAGTTACTTAAAGCACTTACTTGACGTGATGCCCTATTATCTATTACTTAAATGTTTGTTATAGCTAATCTTGAAAATTTCATAGTTCTACCAATGAATGTGTTAATTGAAATCCCTTGTAATTATTCAGGTAGCTGATGTCAAAAGGATGAATGGTTTGGCCTCAGATCTCCAAATGTTTGCACTGAAGACATTGAGAATTCCGCTACCAGGACGACATCCACCATCTCCGGTTCCTGATGAACCTGCCAAGTTGAGGTACTATCCTATTCATTTAGTGTATTTTCCGCTTGTAATTGACGGTCAAGGAAGCATTTGCAATATCCCATAAAATTTATCTTACAATTGCAAGACAAAAATGAGGGGTTCCAGAATACAACCGAAAGAAAAAAGAATTAGGTCAAAAGGAGGGGGTTTATTGATTCCAGAATACAGAACACAACAGAGAATTAGAAATGCTATTAACAAAGCATTCAATGCATTTAGAATTTGACAGTGATTCTGCTTGTGACGTTTATATGCTTATTCTAATATTCCTTTCTGGTAGTGTTGTCAATTGTGGATCGCGGAAAATAGCGGTTTGTTCGTATTCCGGTTCACTAGAGTGGTATAGCACTGCTGTAACCACGATTTGACTACACTTTGTACTAAAGAGCGTACCACAAAAACAGTAACAATTTGGTAGAACTCCACCGCTATTCGACACCACTGCTTTCTGGTTTTCCATGTGTTTATTCTTCATATTTAACAAGAGAATATGCGTCGAAATAAAAAGAGAGAATAAAGTAAAGTTCTTACTGAATATTTGAAGTATAGTGATTATCATAGCTCATTGGTGAGGTTTAAGATAGCAAATATTTACTAACTTGTTACTTTGATTCAAGATTCTGTGCTAGATTATAGAAACTCATTTTATTCTGAAAAATGTATTGCAGAGACAATAGCAGCGAAAGAAGACCTCCCCGCAATGGTCAATCTGTGATGAAGGAACCGCTCCAGTCCTTAAGACTGAAACCGCCTAAACAGAAGATTTCTCCAGCTATGACCATTTTACAGAAATACTATGGACTTGACTCATCAAATTCTAGAGATACATCTGGAGAAACAGAATTGGCGATGTATACATCTTCTATTTCAGATCATTCCAGAGATGACTGGCTTCCAAAACCCTCACCCATTCCAAACCATCATTCCAAGTCAACAAATTTATCGTTTGATCTACTTACCGGGAACGATGAAGTGTCAGAGTATATGTGTTTTACAGATATCAGTGACGGGGGAGGTGATAAGTCTGACGAGAAATCCGTCCGCAGACGTCAAAAAGCTGATGTTGATAATGGAGGTACTACACCAGAAAGGCTTTTCAAAGAAGGCAATAATAGTAATGGATTGAACGGTTCTTCCTCCAATGGAAAAACATTTTCCATGAGGCCAAAATCAGCTAGTCGAGCTTCTCTGTTTCCAGAGTCGTCAGATTCAGGATGGTTAGATTCTATTTCAGTAGGGTTAGGAGATTCAATATTTGTCGATGGACTTTCTGGAGTGCGCAAATCGTCGAGCGCATCAAGCCTCAGAGAGCAGGAGAAGTATAATTCAGCAGCAACAGCATGGCCAACCATTTCCAAACCTATCTTTGATGGCTTACCTATCCCAATAACCGGACGCAGAAGTAAAACTGCCCTTGATTAATGAAAAACTAGTTCTGTTTGGATCAAATTATTTTTTGACATTTCATAAACACAAATTGCAACAACTTGCAACTCTTCTCGGTTTAACCGGAGAAAAAAGGTATAAAAAAACAAACAAATTACACGCGTAGGATATTTATTTCAGGCCTAGGATTAAAGGGGTTGATGATCTCACAAAGAGAAAGGATGCAGCAGTAGCAACTGAGGAAAAGATGCATGAAAAAGGTCTGCAACTGTTTCTCTAATGTTACAATAATTTATGGTAACCACACTTGGAATATAAGAGTTATTTACAGATTGATAGTCTACTTTGTTAAAAGGTTGAATCAAGTGAAAGTCGTTCTGTTCAGTGGTTAATTGTATCATGTTGTCATTATTCAATACATTATGTAAGTATTTATGATTTATGATTTTTTTCCACCTTTAGACTATAATATATATACTGTAATACCATTTAAATTTGTAAACATGTTACATTGGCATTCTTCTAGCTTTATGTCTCTTATAGTACTCAATTAAATTGGTTCTTATACACCCTTATTGATTCATGAGGGTGCAACCTTAGTTTTCTCTATGTTGATATATACTCTATTAAATTGTGGTTTTGCTTATCAATGTCCTAATTTTCGAATTAAAATTTATGTGAATTATAAGGGCTCCTTAGCAATATTTAGCAATATTCACGTAGGCATGGTTGATAGATACCTGGTATATACCTGAATCCCCTAATCATTCCATTAATCATGTGCTAAGATGTTTAATTCAAGGTCAGTAGAGGGAAATGCTAACCGGCGGGGGAACTAGTTAAAGAAATCAATATAGAAATATTGTATTGAAAAGTGCGGAGAAGTTTTATATTCAACTTTTTGAATGTTAACAATTAGTTTTTTCAATTCAATGAAAAATTTCTATTTTTAACTTTCTTAATTAGTAGCCCAGAGACACTAGTTAGTATGATTCATCGGTAGAAATCAATCTTTTAAATGAATCTCAATGCTCTAGAGGCTAGTTTTTGGTTAATAGATATATGAAGTGCGATAAGAAAAACCTTTTTCTTTATGTCCATATTACACATGAAGTGTGATAATGAAAGCAATTTGACGTAAATGTACTTTTTCTAGACCAGAAAACAAGTTAATATAGGATTGTTTTGCGGAGAAATTGGAATGAATGCATGCTTATTTTGCTGAGAAGCAATGTAAACCAACAATTTGCATGTAATTGTAATTTAGAGTTTGGCTCACATGGGTGTTTTCTCTTTCTTTAGAACATGAGAATGACAAGGCACATGATTGAGTCATATTGCCGACATAATGAAAATGATGTTTACTAGAATCTCTAGTCTCTAGGTTATTGTTAGATTGGTAGAATTCCCGTATGATACGCTATATACGTGCATGTAGTTATAATAAAATAATGGACCAATAGAAATTAAAAACAATGATAATGGCTTTCAATAATTGTACGAAGATTTTGTGTCAAAAAAGCCATTAGATTCTAATTGGGTGGTCTATGACCTTTTGGTGTTTTCCAAACCGTATGTCAATAATTTTGTTGGAAGATTTGAGATTTACAAAATATATTGTCGGGAAAACAATTTATTTTTTAAAAAAAATCTTAGAACGAACATTATTTTATGTTTCATGCACATAGATACCACAAACCGAACATATACGAATATACGAAATAGTGTTTGACAAAAGAAAAATAATAAAAAATATGTATTATAATGCCCATTTTCTTGTACAATATTTCAAGTTGTATCTAATTAGAATCTTAATCTTAATATTAATATACGATAAAGATAATTGGGATGGAGAAGTAATGAGCATAATTATTGAATAGAAAATAAAATAATTGCAATTTTTCTAGGTAGTTCTTTAAATAAGTAATATCATGATTAGCTAAAAACAACTTTGATGTTATGAATCTCACCTCAACTCTAAGCTTATTTATTCCAATACCATTTGAGAATATATACGGAACTAAAAATTAAATTAGCAAATCAAATGAACCCTTCACATATCTTTTTCGGTCATGGAAGTGAAAATATTCAATCTCGTCGAAAAATAGCAGTTTCTTCTCTTGCTTGCTCCACACAACGAGCCATTTCAAATGCAATTCGCTTTAATTTCAAACAAAATATTAGTCTCTTGTATGATTCATGCCAAGCAAATGGGGCGGAGAGTTATGTTTCGATGGGATCCGATGTGTTAGTGCAGAGCATATATGTTGAATTGTGCATTGACATAAACTGTAAAGTAATTTCTAAAAAACCACAATATATTACCTTAACTGAATTCTACATATAAATACTTCAAAAAATAGTCCAGTCTAAACATTACTAAAATAGCTAACAGAATTTCAGCTCTCGAGTTCTCACTAGAATGCTAATTTCCCGCACACAAAAAAGGTTCTTTTACGTTTTCACTATTTTTGTTTTTTGGGGAGGTGGGGTTAGACTTACCACCTGTTTTTAGGTGGTTTCACTTTATAAATACGAACTATCCAATTCTGAGTAGTAAACGCCTCCTCCAAGTACTCCAACTTTATGTCCTTATTTCCAATTTCAACACCTCTAGCGCGATCATACCTGTCATTTCAAGAAACAAGTGATTACAAATGGAAGACGTACATAACAAGCATATCACAAATTACAACCTTGTCATTTTGAAAACCTTATACAGGGTTATTGATGTCTTTTGAGAAAACTACAGTCATACTCTTATTCAATGCATTTGAAAGGTAAGGTCAACAACAATGTTGCAAGAAACACCGAAATTGAAATTTTAACATGCTTGAAATAAGCCTAAAACTTGAATTCAAACGATTTGGGGACTCGAGATATCTCAATCTTACTGCCTACTAGTACAAAGGGATCAGGGTATTTCATCCCTCCCATGGTTTTGAATAATGGAAAGGATGGGATATCCCAAACTCATGCACATTGCAGGCCTTCTACCTCATTCTTTGATGAATAAACTATATCAAACTAGAATCATCATAAACTAATCTCCAATTTTAAAAAACTGGTAACATTTGAGTACTATAAACAAGTATGACTCCCATAAGTTAATCACAGACGTTGTATATTTTTCATATTCCCTTTGTTGAGATAGCAGTGATGTATAATTGCATTTCACAATATTTATACTTGACACTAGTTGCATATAAGGATATATCAACAATTGATCGTTCTTGTTTTATATTGATATATAATTACCAGTATCTGTTAATAACGACACCTAGACTGTGTGTTGTGTCACAAGTTACCAACAGTAAAGGATAAGGAGCTTACCCAGGTGGTTTGCCATATTCTGTTGTCAGCTCCCCAAACCGATAATAAGACAGCTTGTACCTATCAAGGAAAAAGATAAAGAGAAATATAATTAAATCATCATATATCAATTGATCATGTGCCTATACATAAATCAGCTAACAATATTATTCTTAAGTTCTGAACATCTTCCACTTTTATTCCCTTTTATTGAGCTTAAAAACAATAGCACCTGATTCATACTGGGGGGTACAAGTATGTAAACTCAAATACCCAACCTAGTTAAGCTTCACTGGTTGATCACAAACCTATTTTAGAGGGGTAGCATAGTCCAAATTTTTAAATGGTTATTCCATAAATTTATCCATTTATCTGGTCAAATGTAGTCTATAACACTACTTTTGTTTCCAAGCCCATAGACAGAAGTGTATGCATACAAATTTTCTGGGCATTAAGAATAACTCAAATGCCAAGATAAATTAATGGTGCTAAGAAGCTTACATAAGACAGTTCAACATCTTTGGAGCTGCTCCTTTATCTACACGATATTCTCCATTGACAAGGTAATCTGGTTCCTTGATTACAGGAAAAACTCCACCGCCAATTCTCACCATCCATAGAAATCTAGCAAAAATTAAGAATATGTTATAAAAATGCAAGAAGCATTGTAGCAGGATAGATAAAGAAATACTAAATCAGATGATACTAGTAATGAGTAATAAACAAGTAAAAATTCAGGGAAAAGAGAAATGCCAATATCCAGGACAGCATTAATAAATGTATGTTCCATCTTTTACAATGAAGAAATTTCGCAACATAAAAACAGAAAAATTGCTGCTCAGATTAATTCCAACCAGTAAAAAATCTGAAACCTAGACATAATTTGTGTGCCAGAATGACACAACAAACTATGAAACCATGGGGCATAAATATGTTAGCCCCATGTTCTCCTGGCCCTGCTTACATTGAAATATCCCGTTAATTTGTACAAACTTGAGGATAGCATGCTGATAACGAATTAATTTTCTAAAAAGCAAGAAGTGTTACACAGAAGGCATGGAAAGGGAGGTTGAGATTTAAGAAGCACAACAAACGATGAGGACAGACTAAACGACAACATACAAACTTTTGAAGATGAAAATGACCAATCACTAATTAAGGAGAACAAAGCAAGTAATCTACCTATACAACTCTTTCAAATGGATAAAAGTTAGGGTGTCGGCAGTGAAAACACTTATAATTTTTATATACTCAAAACCTCAAATGAAACCACATGTGCAAGTGTTGTGTCGAGCTGTGAATATAGTGGGTGTCTGTGTAGCATTTGTCATAGAGAAACGAAAACATGCATCATGAAAAAATAATGGATGTAAAAGTGCAATATATAACTTAAGATGGACTTACTTATTAATATCGTCAGAGGAATAACCAGTAACACCACCAAACACGACTAACACATAGTCAACATCAAGTGATTTCATTATGTCATAAGCCTCATCCTCATAAGATGACATTGCACGCCCAACAGTTGCTATGTGTGTATTGTTCCAGGTGTTATTGTCAACAATAACTGTTCTGTTTCCCATGGCAGTGATTTGATAACCATAATCCCACCATGACATAACCTTGGCATCTGGTGGAGTGTTTTGGCGAAGCCAAAAGTAAGCCTCACGATAATCGTCAAAGATGACCCTCTGGCCGTGGGCACCCCTTGCAGCCAAGACAATTGAGGGAGATGAGTATGCTTCAGATGTGACCCAAGTACAGTGAATAGCATATCTACTGAGCAGATAAAAAGCACCGAAAAGTAACATCATAGCACCGTTCTTTTGGAAAGGCTGGGAGTTATCAATTACACCCTGCATGTAAATAATAATATACACTATTAAAACTGCATTACCACTATAATCAAAATGAAAACCGTTCATTGTAGAAATTAAGAAACAAGAACACAAATCTAATGCAATATTCAATACTCTAGTTCACAAAAGATGAATAATGAAGTAAAAAAAAATAATACTGCATAGCAATTGTCATGGAAAAACATAGCTATTTATCCTATTACCATACCTACTGCACCATACCGATGAGAGTAATTACAACATTGGAAAATATCAAGCAAACACTAATTCATCTTTCCTATAATTATTACTGAAAAGGAGCAGATAGACATACTTGATAGACAAAAAATACTAGTAGCATATGAATAAATATGGAGAGATAGAAAATAAAATTGAAAACAGTAGAATTCAACAATTGTGAACAATCCTTTTGCTCAACTAGTTACTTCAGAAATCTAACCTTAGAAGAGCCTTTTGAAGCGCCAGTTCCTTTACCAGAACCACTCTGTACGGTTTGCACTTTTGCCCTAACAACCCGAGTCAAATTCTTCACAGTAGCAGATACCGCAATAGCACTAATGAGGCATACAGCAGGGGTGGCAACGAGGATTAATCGAACCATAACACCAGCAAAATACATGCTTGTAAGACCATACATAACTATGAAGATTGTGGCATCTGTCAAGCGCTTGAAGCAAAAATAGAGGCCAGCAGGGAAAAGGAATAGCAATATATGGAAATCAAACATGAAGGATGACCAAGCAGTAGGCTGATGCTCAGAGACAGAAGCAATAATTGGAATATGATCCTTAGCATATGTTGGATCAAGCAATGAATAAAACCTTCCAGTCCATGGTGATATGTAACCAGATGCCATGCCTACTCCCAAGGCAACAGCACCAACACCAACTGCACTAGTTACAGTGATCCTCAAAAATGCTTGAAACAGTTTCACATCTCCGAGTAAATGCTTTACCCAATCCAAAAAGAAAAACACCTGGTAAAACAATCCAAGTCAGCCACAAGAGACAACATGCTAACTTAATCAAGCAAATCAACAGAGAAGCAATTAAACAACATGATCGTGATCGCAGTATTTTGCAACAGAAACCAACTTCCAATACCATAAAGCAAATAAACTAGGCAAACACACCCACCTAACAATATATTTGTTCACCTAAAAACAATTATTTTTTCCATATTCATGATTCCGAATATAAAACCCAAAACAGCGTGCTTAAAGAACCCATTCAACTTTAACCAACACATATTGAAACTATCCATATTTGAATTAGCTACTAGCTTATGGAAACTTGTCAACTACAAATAATTTTATGATTCTTCATCCATAAAAAAGTGCTCATATAACTTAAAAGTGATTACAGAAAAGTTAATCAAGAGAGCTTCCAAAAAATTGAGTTTATGGAAAATCAATCTGTAGAAATTAATTTTAATAGGGTGGATTCTAGAGAGGATAGATGTCATCAATCTTAACCCTCACAAGCAATATAGGCTTATTTAAACTTAGACTTCAATGGAGATGCATCTTCCGTGTAAAATAATTCTACATACACCAACATCCAATCAGAACTCATGATATTGCTACGTAAACCAACTTTGTAACTGTAATATAAAAATAACCGCAAAATACTTGATTCTCATTGGACGTCAATGTCAAACTAGTTAGTGCAGATCCCAATTGCTGCTTAACTTAATGAAAAAAATTATTGTTAATAAACTCATTGTCATTACAAATATTCTTTCATAAATGGTTGTAGAAGTTTTACACCGACAACCAATGAGAATCAAGCATTTGCCGGTTATCTTTAAAATGCAATTCTAAAATGGGCTTATGTGGCAATACAATGAATTATCATTGGATGTCCGCATACCGACAATGCACCTCCATTAAACTCAAATAAATTTAAGCCACAACAACAAGCTTGTAATTAAACCTTTCATCAACAACAATCAAGCATTAACCCAGAGGTGGGGTCAGTTACATAAATCAAACATCGACATAATGCTCCAATTAAACAAAATTTAAAATCAACTCAAATAAGAACAACAACAACAAAATGCCAGCAATTTTACGGTTATATTTAAAATCAACTAAAGTATTTGACGGTTATCTTTAAAATGCAATTTTAAAAATAGGCTTATGTGGCAATACGACAAGTTATCATTGGATGTCGGTGTGTATAACGCCAATGCACCTCCCTTAAAGTCAAATAAATTTAAGTCATAGCGACAAAGTTGCGATTAAACCTTTCATCATCATTAACAACAATAACAAAAATGCAATGCAATGCAATGTGGAAGGAACAACCTGAAGCAAGAAAAAGACACCCATAGAAGCCATATGTTCACCAGATTGAACATGTTGAAACCCAACAAACCTAATCTGCATAGCAAGCAACATTCCCAAAACATACATACAATTATAAGCAACATAAAGCTTCAACGAATATCTCCCAATAACCAACAACACCAACACATAAAGCGGCACCAAATTTATAATAAAAACATAACCACCCCACGCCGAAACCATATAAAAATAACCAAACGCCGACGCCAATGCCCACGACAAACTCCCGGTATTCACCGCTTTCACAAACAAATAAAACGTCAACAACAACGCAAATATCGCCACTCCTTCATTATCATAAGATCCAGCAACAGATCTTGATATATAACCCGGACAAATCGCGATCAATGCAGCCGCGACAATCCCCGCACCAGAATCCCATATTTCTTTACCGAAGAAATACGCTACAATAGTAGTATTCGACGCGAAAAATGGCGCTGTAAGTACACAAACTTCACGAATATGAACTGCAAATCTAAGAAAATGGAGAATTTTGTATAAACCAGCAGCAGTGAGCATTAAACCAGGATAAAGTGTACCGCCAACGATTCTACCGAGTGGATACCATGAATCGGAATCAAACCAATTCCAAAACTCGGAGAAACCGTGTTCTGTGAGGTAGAGAGTGGTGCGGTAGTTGAAATATGGATCGAATTCATGGATCATGGATTCATAGCGAAGGACGCTGAAGAGACGAGTGATGAATGCGAGGATGTAGATTAAACCTAGGATTGTGATTCGGAGGAGGAGTTCTTGTTGTTTGGTTTTGAGTTTTAGGGTTTTGGGAAGGGAATTGAGGAGATCTTGGATTGTTGATGGTGATGAGGTTGTTACTGCCATTGTTGTGATGATTTGGTGAATTTAGGGTTGTGGGATTTTCATGGAAAATGGGAATTTTCTTGGGAAAATGTGGAGGAAAATGAGAGTGTGTGTGAGTGTGGATCTGGTTGTGAGTGAAGGGAAGGTGAGAGAGGTAGAAGAGAAAGATGAACATAAAAGTCAAAAGTCAATTAATTGTTAATTTCATTTATTTATTTATTTATTTTTATTTTGTATAAATATAACATTTTTGTGTGAGACGAATCAAATGATATACATGTCATAAACTTACATTTTGAAGTCATCGTGAACTTAACTCCGTTGGTGTAAACAATGCATAATATATGCAAGATTCGAAGTTTAAACACCAACTACTACTAAAAAAACTTATATTTTATATGAAAACGTCCAATCTAATCTAATGATATTGATATTGTCAATCATGATAAACATACTTGTATTTGTAGATAGATGAAGATTGAACTAACAATATCAATTTTTACATTTGAATTAGTCATAGAGGATGTATTATAAGGGATCGAAATGAGGATCATACACACATATTCCAAACTTCACTTTTCAAAAAGCCTAATAACTCACATAATAATATCAGAAATGATATTTGTACAATTATTTTGTGAGAGATTTTGGACAATTTTATCTTTCATATTAATATTATGTTCCTACTTCCATGTTAATGTTTCTCAGTCCCGCTTTCCTGCATAGTCATTCATAATATCAGTTAAAAACTCTAGAAATAGTCTTTTGAACGGACAATATGATATGACGAGCATATGTTTGTTCTTTCCTTTCGTAATGAATAGAAATTTTAGGCACAAATAAATATTGTCATTCACCATATAACAACACCTAATGAACTTAAATTTAAGTTCCAATTGAATGGCTTTGACCAATAACGTTTATCTGACCTAGGTTCCCTTAAAACAACTTGTATGTTGAAGGTGACATATTTGTCATAAGAATTGGATCTTTTAGCCTTCAATTCTTTGCCTAGTTGAACCTCATTATGAAACATTGATTTAATAATGTCAACAAGTTGTTGAGAGACATGATGTCATAAGTTGTTGAGAGACATGATGTGATGCTCTGTTGTCAATAGCCAAAAACAGCCTACCGCGTTAGAGCAATACCGAGTCGCGCGTTAGGAAAAAGCGGATTTCACGGCCGCTTTTACCTGGAGCAGAGCGGACCAATAGCGGGTCAAATCGCCCGCTTTTCTGGGTCAGAGAACAAAACGAGAGAAAGAGAACCAAAAACGACTGTGTTTTCAAAATCGACCCATGTGACCCTTTTTTGACCCGGTTCGCTGGAATAATAAAAGTTCGTTATTGGTTGAATAAAATAAAGGGTTAATTAAGTGTTTAGTCGCTATAAATATTCACAGTTTTGTTTTTAGTCCCTATAAAATAAAATCACACTTTTTAGTCCCTGTGACATTTTCCTTAAGCATTTTAGGGACCACAAATGTTGATGAAAATTTTTTACAGGGACTAAAAATGCTGATGGAAATTTTTTATAGGGACTAAAAATGCTGATGGAAAATTTTATAAGGACTAAATAGTGTGACTTTATTTTGTAGGGACTAAAAAGAAAATTCTGAATATTTATAGGGACAATTTACTTGATTAACCCTAAAATAAAATAAATGCATATTTATGATTTCTTTGACCCATATTTATGATTCATATGAACCAAAGGTTCGATCAATTGCCTTATCATGTCAATGACTAGTTAGTTTTTAAAACAAAAAAGTTCTAAACATAACAGTAAAAAATTATTCAAAATCTTAAAAAGAAAATGAAGAATATTATATATGAGACACGACAAAAACTAAAATTTTTGTCTTCCACTAGACCACAAGATAAGCATTTTGTCTCAAGTACAAGCTGCTTAAAATACCAAATAGCATTTTATCCATAAAAAATTGTCATGTGTTCTGTTGTTCTGTCTTATGTTGTTAATCTAATATTTACTTTTTTAACAAATCAAACGCATCCTTGGACTCAATCAATGGTAGAATTCAATTGGCCATCCCTCAAAGTTGTCTCTTAACTCCTCATATTAATTTATTTTTGTACTTGCAATGAATACAATATAAAAAAAAATAGGTATAGTCTGTTTTGGGCCTCCTTTGAGAATGATCTTAAGGTGGGTATTTATAACCCTGTTGGACTTATGATTTTCTGACTCGGGCCCTAAGTAACTTAAGCCCTAAGCAAGAAGTGTGTGTGCTAGATGCTTTTGCCGAATATTTAGCCCTAAGATATGGAAAAATGTAGTTTTGGTGCTAAAGGGTAGGAGACATGACAAAAACTAAAGTTTTTGTCTTTAACTAAACTAGGGGTGGCAAAAAAATCCGTGCCCGCGGGTATCCGCGGATAAAATCCGTCATGGGCACGGGGCGGATAGCTAAACGGGTACCCACGGATATAATAAACGGGTATTTAACTACCCGTTACTTTATGGACACGGACACGGATATGATGATACCCGTGCCCGCGGGTATCCGTACCCGTTAATAAATTATGTAAATTACTAAAATATCCATGTA
>Ga0315914_1005932_pt1 | contig 17568 bp, 19 predicted proteins | sample MpolenodulesMG_FD_203920 | JGI IMG/M metagenome (GOLD analysis project Ga0315914, IMG submission 203920) | Medicago polymorpha root nodule microbial communities from Los Angeles, California, United States - elongated nodules | ecosystem: Host-associated > Plants > Roots > Nodule | place: USA...
GAAGAAGATAGGAATTGAAGCTTTGAGCTATGCATGTTGCTGAATCTAATAGGTGAGTTCTTAGATTAGTTTACCACCTTTGGGTTTGTGTAATCCTAGTAAGAAAACATGAATTTATGCTAAGTTTAGTAAGATATGACTTTAGTACCCAAATGCCAATTGTTGCTTGGAACATGATTATATTGCCATGCATTTCATTTTCTTAAGTTTTCATGCATTCTGGATGGTTATGGTACCTTTGGTTGCTTAGCGTTGAGGTGAAAGGTTGAAAATTTCATTTTCTGCACTTCTGGTACGAAGAAATTCGCTATTAGCGAAATTATTTTGCTAATAGCGAAATTTCCTAGAACCAGTTGGCTAATAGCCAAATAATTTGTCTATTAGCGAAATTTCCAGACAGCATTACAGAGCCATTTTGCTATCAGCAAAATTCTAGCGAAAATGGCAGACCAAGTCCCACTTTTAGCTGACTTTGGGGCCTTGCATGCCATCCGAAACCACTTGTTTAACGCTTATTAATCTAAAGAAAACCCTCAATCTTTAATAACCTAATATACCATCACATTTAAGCTTCCAACAGAAAATGCATGAGACATATGAACATACTCCAACAACAATGGCACTTGAGAGAGTTTAACATGTTTATTCGGGTAAAGACTAACTAAGTATGGGGGAAGATCATAGAGCCTCGACGTAGATCGTCGAGAACTAGAATGATAACATGAATCCCTAAGTATGTCAAGATATGAATTGATGAGTTTAAACTCTTCACTATGAACAAGAATGACTATGCAAGCATGTTACCGCTAATCGGATAGATCACGGACCCGTGGTAAATAAGAATTCAAGCAATAGTATAAGTTATCATGTATGAACAAGACTTTAAGCAAGATGTAGGTGTCGTGTCTCTTGCTATCCACGTTAGGGGGATACAAGAGGTTCACGTCAGGGGGACGGGACAAGCTCCGCAAGGGGGGCCTGCACGACACTGAGGGAGTCTGATGTACCTTAGCTAGGAATTCATCGGTCATGTATGGGATTGTACTCGGGGTTACTCCACCCGATACACTCCGTAAAATGAACTCAGATAATATTGTTTGTTCAACGCTAACCTCTAACATAATGAATGGTTATGAATTACGATTATGATAAGTTATGTTATGACAAGAATATGTACAAGCTCATGCAATAGAACAAGACTATGAAGATACACTGTCGACGGTCTTAGTAACTCCCCGATCGTCCAGTTTAGGAACATGTCATGAATGGTTTATGTTTGGGTCTTGATGCGTTTATCGTATCTCGACATAGCGGTCTTAGGTTCCCTTGACCGCCATGACATGTAGAGTAAGACAAGCCTTATGAGTTATATTACGAAGAACCTACGACGGATCTAGTATGCACGACCGTCTAGGCAAGCAAATCCACACACGTATAATCAATCGGCAGGTTGTATTGTAGACACGTGGTGACCCTAGGTTTCCCCCGAGGTTACCTATAGCCTAGGATTAGGTAGAACTCACTGAGACATTGTGTCTCATCCCAATCCTTATTTGTTTCAGATCAGCAGGTTGATATGGCAGGATTTAGCAAGCTTATAGCCAGATGGATAAACAACAAGTGCTTGTTCGTACCTGCTGCCGGATGATATGGACTTCAAGGATGTATTTTTCTATGTTTTGGACGAGTAGTATTGTATTGATGATTGTACGAACGCGTATTGTTGTATATAATATTCATTCAAAGTCTTTATGTTGTAAATTTTAATGTATCCAATACTAAAGATAATGCACATGCTAAACTTTCTAGATACGTTTAGTGTGGGCGTTACAAAACACATTATGAAGATTCGACAACGACGGGGGTAACGCAATCCGATAAGCCACTTCTCCTATCTTCTCAATAATCTGATACAGACCATTAAAATACGGTGTCAATTTGTTAGACTTCAAAGCACGACCAACACCAGTCTTAATAGGAATAAAATGTGCTGATTTCGTCAACTGATCCACAATCACCCAAATTGAACCACTTTCCTTCACAATATTAGGCAAACTTCCCACAAAATCCTTTGAGATACAATCCCACTTTCACTCGGGAACAAAATACTGTTGGATCATTCCAGACGACTTCTGATGCTTAATCTTAGACTTTTGACAAACTAAACAAGCAAACACAAACTCCGCTCCATCCCTCTTCATTCTTGGTCACCAAAACAACTTCTTAAGTTCTTGATACATCTTCATTGCTCCAGGATGAATACTCAAACTACTCACGTGACCTTCTTTAAGTTCCTACAAAATGTTACTTTTCAACTTCAACATTCCCAACTTCAATCCATTTGGTGTTAACTCATTCACCAAACTTAAGTCTCTAAATTGCTCAATCAACTCCAATTCCTTTAACATAAATGCCGACATATGCAGCGACTTCCTACTCAACACATTTGCTACCACATTAGCCCTACCCGGATGATAATTCAACTCAAAATCATAATCCTTCAAAAATTTCAACCATCTTATCTACCTTAGATTCAACTCTTTCTGATCAAAACAAATACTTCAAACTCTTGTGATCGCTGAAAACTTCAAACTTTAAATCAAACAAGTAGTGCCTCCAGACCTTATGTACAAACACAACAACTGCATATTCCAAATCATGGGCCGGGTAATTCCTCTCATAAACCTTCAACCGTCTCGAAGCATATGCCACAACTTTACCATTCTGCATAAGCACTCCGCCCGATCTCATCTTCGATGCATCACAATACACAACAAAATACTCATCCGCATTCCGTAAAATCAAAATTGGCGCAGAAGTCAACATCTTCTTCAACTCTTGGAAACTCTCTTCACACTTAGCATCCCAAACAAAAACATGTCCCTTACGAGTCAACTGCGTCAAAGTTAAAGCAAATTAGAAAATCCTTCTACGAACCTCCGGTTATAGCACGCCAAACCAAGAAAACTTCGGATCTCAAAAACAGATTTAGGAGCCTCCCACTGCAATACCGTATGAACCTTAGACGGATCAACCGCTATTCAACTTTTGGATATGACATGACCAATGAAACTCACTTCATACAACCAAAACTCACACTTCGATAACTTAGCATACAACTTACCAAAAACCTTTAATTCATCTATTGCTAATAAAAACCAACTAACCCAATAATTCAAACACATAAAACAAACAAATAATTAATTAAACAATTAAAATAATAATATCTTAAAAATCGAATCGTTACATAACTCAGCTTGCCACTTATATTGGGTGTTTCCTTTGAACTCCATTTTGTCCATCCAAAATAATCGAGCAAGAGATGTTGTTAAAAGAATTCAAGTCTAGTTATACTCAGATAGTGTATTGTTATTGTTGGTGACAAAAGTCTCAAATCAAATAGTTAATATACCGATTCGTTAATTACTTTAAATAAAAAGAAGAATACTTTCAGTTTGGAAAATTCTTTAAGAGAAATTTTATTATTAAATAAAGGGTTAATTAAGTTTTTAGTCCCTATAAATATTCACAGTTTTGTTTTTAATCCCTACAAAATAAAATCACACTTTTTAGTCCCTATAAAATTTTCCATCAACATTTTTAGTCCCTATAAATTTTTCTATCAGCATTTTTAGTCCCTGTCAAAAATTTCCATCAACAATTTTAGTCCCTAAAATGCTTAAAGAAAATGTCACAAGGACTAAAAAGTGTGATTTTATTTTGTAAGGACTAAAAACAAAACTGTGAATATTTACAGGGACTAAAAACTTAATTAACCCTTAAATAAATTGGACATTTTACAAGACTAATCTCATTGACTAATCATCTAATAGACAAAAGTAGAATACAAAGAAACAACCCTAAATGAAATAATTGTGAAACAACCAAAATTATTACCCCTTCTATAAAAAAACTAATTTATTTTCCATGATTTAAATATTTTGCTATAATTTGAAGAACTTGACCACCTTGTCGAAGAACATCAAGATATTTTGCGAGTATAAGGCTGGTATTTTTATCTTGAGGCAGACTAATAAAACAGTTCTTAACGTGAAACATAATATCTTCTGAATCTCCAGCAACGGAATAATACTTTACGCCATCCAAATTATATTTTGCATCCCCAATCCTGGAACTGACACTCTCAATGCCAGATAATTCATCTGAACATACTTGATAATAGTTTGCACTTTTAATCAATTGTGTAATATGCAAGGTGAACAAGATCTACACCTTTTGCTCCTCCTGGTTTTGAGTTGAGAAGATTTAAGCAATATGAAGGATTGGAGGCTTTTTTGCAAATGACATTTACTTCAACAATTATAGTGGAAATTGATTTAGAGGAATCAACATCAACATATAAAATAAAAAGCACCAACAAGAGAAAGGAGTATTGCCTCGTCATTTTGTGTTGTTTTTCTTCTTTTCTTGTTCTTTTCCTTATTGTTTTACCCTTTGTTTTATACTAGTTTTCATTGCTGAAAAAGTGTGTGGTTGATATGAATTAATAATTTTAATTGCATTCTGATCAATTACAGTTAATCGTGATTAATGCAAATAATTATTTTTAAAAAAGTCAAATGGTGTTCAAGCAATGTTAGACCATCCACAATAGTAGGTGCTTAACCTACTTAGCACCATATTAAATAGACACCCCCCATTGTGGAGTAAAATATATGGATGCTTATGAAAAATGATGAATATGGAAACACACTCTCTCTCTCTTTATTTTTCGCGGGTCCTATTTAATAAATCTTAATAAATCAAATAAATTTTGTTGAAATGTAATGATATAAAATTATTTGTGGAACCTATTTAATAATTTCTTTTGAGGTGTTGGATTGGAGAAAATTAATGCTTATTAAGTATTACCGTAAAATTAATGATAGGTGCTCTCTTGCGAATGGTCTTAAGACCGAATCAGTATTAAATTTTCTATAGTATTAAGCATAACCAATTTATTCAATAAGCATTAACGAAAGGAAGACAAAAATGACAGCATGGGGTATTATCTCTTAAACAATTTCCTTAAAGCAAATTTAATCCCTTAACCAATTTATTCCCTATGATATGCTAATCCCTTAACCAATCTCTTAAACAATTTCCTTAAAGCAAATTTAATCCCTTTACAATGACAGCATAATCCCTATGATTAAATTTGCTTTAAAATAAATTTGCTGTAGCATTAAATTTGCTACTAATTTTCCACAATTCATCAACCAACAAAAATGTCGAGATTGTTATATCTAACGTCATGATCGGAATTCGAACATTGACATCTCCACTTGTCACTATCAGTTTATAATATCTTTATCATTTCTAATGTCTAAAAAAACTTGCAACTAATTATATCAAATGTTCTCCCTTTTAGAATATTTTCTGGATAACTAGAAGTTTATTGATATGGTCTAACCAAAAGGTTAATCACTGTTCAAATATAAGCCACTCAAATAATCCTAATTAAACTCTATTCAAGTAGGTAATTAGGTGTTAGGAACTCGTAAGGATACATACGCAACCCCAAAAGTAAGAAAAAACGACGTTTTCGGACCACCTAGCATGTGCACGATCGTGCACTTTTGCACAGGCAAAAACGCACGGTCCAGGAACTTATGCATGGGTCGTGCGTTTTGCTTGACAACAAAACTGCACGTTTTCGTGTTCTTGCGGACAAGCAAAGATTATGCCTTTTGCTTGAGGACAAGCAAAGGTTCAAGTATGGGGGAGTTTGATGAGTCATAAATTAGTGTTTTTTATATATTATTTGAGTCCTTTTTATTTATATTTTATATGTTTTTATTTCCTTTTTAGAACTATTTTACTTCAATTGCAAGTTATTTAATTTCTGGAACAAATATTTGAAATATTGAGTCTTGGAGCAAAAGTAAGGAGATTTGGAGCTGATTCGGGCCAAAAATACGAAGATTTGGTACAAAAATATGAAGCCACTACCACAACACTCCTTTTGCTGCTTTTTCTTCTCCGACAAGCTGCCTATTTAGTTTATTTCTGACCTAAAGCCTGTTGTTTTTTGTGGAACACTCTATTGATGTATTTCTTGGGGCTTAAGCAGTTGTAGACTATAAATAGAGCTGCTAGCAAACATATTTAATCAACTTTGCCAAACCAGAGTTGAGCCAAACTGATTCTGATGCTCTTATGACTGAGGCATCAGAAGATGTGAGACCCCCTCCCACAAATCTTTCCAGTCAATCCTTTGTCAATTTTTCTAATCCTGACATTACCATAACCTATGAGAATCCTAACCATCACCCTACCTTAGTCTCTGTTGATGAAACACAAGCTATGGATATATAAGGATTTAATATTCTAGAAGTTGTCATCACAGAAACCCTAGCCCAAATTTCTATTAACCCACCTCCTACCCTTACCACTAACCTTGTCCTACAAGGAGTGTGTTATGAAATCTTTGAGAATCTGCTGGAGTTAGTTGAAGCAAGAAATAAAGCTATACATCTTGTCCACTATGCTGACAAATGGAACGGACTCAGGAAGCTGGTGGATTGCACCTTTGATAACCTTCACGAAATGGCTATTGCTTCTCAGGAAGAAGAACTTTCAAAAGTGGTTTGAAGAAGTCTGAAAAAGTATGGATGAAGTGGAACTGAGAACAAGCATCACTAGGAGCTTGAACATGCTGTTGAAGCTGAAATTCCAGAAGTGCCAGAAATTGTTAAGTCTGGATTTCAATGTTCTTGGTTAGCTCACATTCTGGAGAAGCCAGAGCCTATTGTGCTTAAGAGTCAAGACCCTGAAGTCATTCACTTTCAAGATAAATTGCAAGTTAATATAGAATATCATAAGCTAACAATAAAAGTTGTAAGAAAGAATGATGCAAGAACAACATATGGAAACCTTAAGGAAGCAAGAGGAAATGGAAAAGAAGCAAGATGAAACTAATGCTGGGATTGTTGCTCTTTTGGAGATGCTGAAAAAAAAGCAACAACCTTAGAAACCTTAGTTTCACACCATTTTTGTTTTCAGATTCTTGTTGCTTCTAAATTATGCTTCTGATACACTGCTATGTTTATTAAATTTCTTTTCTTAGCTCTGATACATTTAATGCTTCTGATATAATAATGTGTGCTTGGTACTTGGAGTTATTCATGTTTTATCACAATATTTTCTTACTATTTTTATTATTTTTGTTGATAAAAAAAGAGGGAGTAAGATACGCAATAACATTTAGGCTCTGAGTCCACTAAATTTAGTAAAATTAATTTAGGAGAACCTTTTCTCATCTCTTAGTCTCTGAATTTCATGTGAATTACTTCTGAGTGACGTTTTTGTGCTTAAAATGAATTTAATTAATTTGAATAGAACTCAGGGGGAGCTTACAACACTCACTTTAAGGACTATTAGACTTAGGGGGAGCTTACAAGCCTCAGACCCTAAAGTCAACTTGTTAATTAGATTAACAACAATTGACTATTAATACTAATGTTTGCTATCATCAAAGAAGGGGAGATTGTTGGAACAAAATGAGTTTAACAATGCCTCTTTATGTTTTGATCATAACAAGGTATTAAAAGTTCAATTGGATATGATAATATTTGTTCAAGTGTGCAGGACCATAGACTAAAATTTATGAGAATTAAAACAAGGTTTTGGTTTTGGAAGAACAAATGAGAGAAAAAGAATTTACAAGGGAAGCTTAGTTGCAAGTCAGAGTCTGAAGACATCAGAGTATGAAGAACAACCAGAAGCTGACTATCAGAGTCTGAAGATCACACAGAGTCTGAAGACCATCAGAGTCTAAAGTGAAGAACCTGAAGTTAGTTGAATGGATATTTGAAGACACCAATGTGCAGAAAGACTAGAAGACTGGAGCAACGATTATTTCTGAAGAATTAGAAGGAATTGAATGCTTATCCACATAGAAAGGAGAATGATGGACAATAGTACAATTGAACAACCACTACTCCACTACTCTAACATTTCCTGCGCAAAGTACAAGCTACAGTTGTGTCTCTGCTGGTTAATTCTCCATACAAGGAATGATTTTTAAATTATTCCCTCCTAGAACATTAACCATATCAAGAAACAAATCAAAGTTGATTGATCAAGCTTCCACAACGACTCTTTGATGCGCTGACACCTCTACAATGTCTCTTTCATACCTCTATATAAAGGCATGAAGACTTGAAGATTAGTAGAGACTTTACAACTTTTAAACTGTGCCAAAACTCTGCTGAAATTGTCGTGCATCAAACACTTAGAATTTCTTAACAACTTTCATATCTTAGATAATCTAGAGTCTTAGAGTCTGAACTTTTTTGTACTTTGAACACCACTGATTGTATATCAAGTGTTCAAACCAAACTTATTTCTTTGTAATTTTTTTGTTTAGAAGTCTCTTGCTTTTGTGCTTGAGCATAGGAAATCTCTTACTTGTGTGCTTGAGTATTTGAAGTCTCTTGCTTGTGTGCTTGAACATTTGTAATCAAATTGGATTATAGTGAAAATCTTCTTGGAAATGCAAGGGGGACTAGACTACTTCTGGATTGTGGAAGGAACCAGGATAATTGATTTGTGTCTTTCTCTTCTCTCTTCTCTCTCTCTCTCTCTCTCTCTCTCATCTTTTATATCCGCTGCATTAGAATCGGAACATTGTTCTAGACTCTGAACTCTATCAGACTCTGGACTTAGTTTAAAAAGAATAAAAAGTTAACACAATTCAACCCATTCTTGTGTTTTTCTCACCTTCATGTTCTAGATCAATTTAATTTTTATATGCAAAGATATTAATGCTTTTGTGAAGCATTGGAAGTGTGACATACCTAGGGTCTCTAACTGATTATAAAATATGGGGAATGCATGAGCTAATATCTTGTCCACTTTTCTTAATGTTGCATTACAAACTTTAAGTTTAAATGTGTCAGTTGTCCCTACACTTTCATCATTTTTTTCTATTAGTCCTTACACTTTTTTTTGTTTGGCTTTAGTCCCTGCACTTTATAAAAAAAATTGGTATTGGTCCCTCTGTTAACTTTCTGTTAAAAAAAAAAAAACTAACAGAGTGCCACGTGGCCCAATCATTTCACGTCACGTGGCACACTAAAAGACAAAATTTCGGAATTAAAATAAAACAAATTAAATAATTGTTTTTTAATTAATTCTGAATAATAATAATAATTAAAATATATTTTATTTATTTATTTTGATTCTGAATAATAATGACAATTAAAAAATATATTTTATTTGATTTATTTTTATTAATTATGAATAATAAAAATAATTAAAAAATATATTTTATTTGATTTATTTTAATTTTATAATTTTGTCTTTTAGTGTGCCACATGGCGTGAAATGATTGGGCCACGTGGCACTCCGTTAGTTTTATTTAATTATTTTAACAGAAAAGTTAATAGAGGGACCAATACCAAGTTTTTTATAAAGTGCAGGGACTAAAGCCAAACAAAAAAAAGTGTAATGACTAATAGCAAAAGGTGATGAAAATGCAGGGACCAAAGACACATTTAAACCTAAACTTTATTCTTTCCCTCCTCAAAAAAAAACTTTATTCTTTCCCTTTTGTAAGATAAGGTTAAGATTGTCCATTTGTAGAACAAAGTGGTACTATATTGCACGATAGGTCATATCACATGATAAAAATAACTTGATTTAGTAGCTCTTCAAGAAAAAACTTGTATAGATAATTTTATAGCACGATCAATTCGTTTAAGTTCTTTAAGTTGTGTTATTTTATTTTCTTAAATACATTAATTATTTTTGTTTCATTTTCATCATTTAAATGACAAACATTTGTCACTTAAAATATCATAATGGAGTAATTATTTTAATAGATCAAATTGTCTAATATTAATAGATCAAAGGACTAAAATGGAAGATTTTATCTTGCGAAATAGACTACACTCACACAACATGACAAAATATATTTTTTTGTCAAGTAGTCTAGTGGCTAGGAATTAACTTTTTTAGTCCTTTGATCTATTAATATTAGACAATTTGATTTATTAAAAAAATATATTCCATTTTGTGATTTGGAATGAGAATTGATTATTGAATTGGCAAATAAAATTCATTGGTGATTTTCTTATTCATAGTTGAATTCTTATTTCCGCACACTGTTTTAATCCTATCATTATATTCATAAGTATAACTCCAATAGTCAGCATAAATTTCAAAAGTTTTTAAACTCATGCTTTCGCAAACGCATAATTCAAAAATAAGTTATTCACCCCCACTTCTTTAGCTTCCTTTCTAATGCATGGTATCAAACATACAAGCACAAAAACCATAAAGACACTCAACATGTTCAGGCATTTCATACATATATTCCGGGCAATCAACGCGTGTGGAGCATGGAATCAAATCTGGATTGTCTAATAAAAATAAAAGAATTTATATTAAAATGTGCTGCAATATTTTGGATAACATAAAATAGATATTTTAAAATAGCGTGGAAAATAATTTACTACTTTTGGTTGGAACAAAACATAGATAAATAAATATGATGAGTGCATAAAACAAGTATTGAATTTGAGCCATATTTTTTCTACTTTGCATGTACTAAGTAGAAAATTGTTTGATCATTTTATAACAAAAGTTTTCATGACTGGTCAACTTCAGCGAAATAGTTCTTAGCACTTAGGAGTTGAAAAAACCATTTATAAAATAGGATTTAATATTAAATGCCTCTACGGTTCAACAATGCGTTGCGTTTGTCTTTTTCGCTCACTATGTTCCTCACTTTACTTTCAATATATATATTTAGAGTAAACCCTCATTTAGGTCCCTGAAAGTGTATCTCGCTATCAGCCACGTCCCTGGATCAATGAAACGCACCAAAAACTCCCCAAAAGTCTCTTCCGTTAGTCATTCCCATCCAAAACGTTAACTGATCATTAACGGTGCTGATGTGTCCGTTACACATTCCACCCCAGCTGCTGTATTGGCCTTCCACGTAGACAAAGGACCAAAATGATCAGAATTATGTTTCTGCCATCATCTTCTCCAACACTTCCAATTCCTTCTTCTTCTCCAACACAACTCATAAACTCATTTTTGTCCAACATCTTTGCCCATAAATTTTCATATTCATACAAATAACCCAAAAAATCAAAATCAGAATTAATTCATCCTCCTTATTTTCATCTTCATCTCCAACTCAAAATCCACAACCCAACAACTCAAAATCATCGTCAAGTAAAAATTTCTAAATTTACCCAAAATTCTATAACCAAAGAAAGATTTAAAAAACCCCAAATAGAGTATTCAACTGATTAAACTCAAATATGGGAGGTACGCATGCAGATCCTTTCTTCTCTGAAACAATTTCCTTCATGCTCCCACACAATGTCAAACTAAGTATTTCTAAATGTGAACAGCAAGATGCCACAGAAAGCGGAAACATATATTCTATGCTTCCACAATTTACAAGAGATACATTTTCTAGATTATGAAAACTAAGAATCCCTTGAGGATCCACACTCCATATATTTTTCAGCTTTGGCATTTCACTCAAAGTGATTTCTTTCAGATTTGTTGCATCCTCTTTACTTCTCTTTTTCATTGGAATCAAATATCTCTTCCACTGAAGCACAATTTGTAATATCTAGCATCTCTAGATTATTGTATGTTTTTTACAATGAAGAAGGAAAAACTGATGTGATTTTGTCACATTTATTCACTTTCAACGTCTTCAATGAGTCAAACTAGTGGTGCCATATTGTCTTCAAGTTCTCCATGTCATTCAATATGATTTCCTCTAATTTGGAGAGTCGAACCTATGATTGCAAATTTATGAACTCATAAATAACTAGTATCGTTATAAATATTTATTTAAATGCTAGAGCAAAATTGGAATGTTCCCAATGGTAGAATTAGCATACCTCTTTTGATGCATCGGTAAGGTTGTTTTTTTTCTTCTGTAGCTATTATCTCCACCATCAAAAAACATTTACTAATTTCCAACCAAAGGAGGGCAAGAATAAGTACTTTAACTGACCACAATTATCCACAACCAAATTTGTCAATTTGCAAAAGGAATGTTGATTGTCACCCCAAACTTTGTTCAAATTTAATGAGCTCAAGGTAAGGATATTCAAAATAGGAAATGCAACCAGCATAGAACCAGAGGGTGATTTGCTGCTATTGTTGTTGTTCCTGTGCATCGCCCCATCTCCATCCCCACCTCCCATCATGTTCAATCTCAATTTGGGTAAAGAATTCGAAAATCAGTGAAGAGAAATTGAGAGAGGAACTGGTTTTAGGGTTTAAAATTGGGAACAGAGTTTTGTTTCTTCAAAGTAGGAGAAATGGAGATGAGGGAGATATGAAGATGAAAAGGGGTAATAATAAAGGAGGGACGAAAAAATGTCTGTTGCAATCTTGCTATTCACCCTCCAATTTAGTCCCTGCCAGTGTGGAAAGTCTTATTGCAGCTGAGATGGCAAGAAAAATGGTCAGATCAACACAGTTAACGATGGGTTAACGTTTTGGATGGGAATGACTAACGGAAGAGACTTTGGGGGAGTTTTTGATGTGTTTCATTGATCCAGGGACGTAGCTGATAGCGAGGTACACTTTCAGGGACTCAAATGACGGTTTACTCATATATTTATTTCATTTTTAACATTTCATGATAGACAACAAATATATATCAAAAGAAAAATAATAATGATGAATGGTGGTCTATCCAGTGAGGATGGATGAGAGGTAACAGTGGAAGAAAATGCTCCGTTGTGACGACAATGGCTTATGGTACGGTGGCTATGAGTCTTGCGGTGGAACGAAGGGTGCCTACATGCATGTTAGCATTCCAACGCTCAAGTTAGTAATGGAATTGAGAAAGAGTGTGTAGAAAGTGTTGTGAAAAGTGAATCATGCCTTGAGGGTGAAGCAATGACACCCTCATATAAGCGCGTGTTGGGAATAACCGCCTCCAGGTTTTGCGGCGTGTGATTATGGATGGTTAGAGTGTTGGAGTAAGTCCTAATAGCCAATCTATATTGATTGAGTTTGACTTTGTATCATGATATTGATATATATATATATATATATATATATATATTATGAATATATAATAATAAGGCATTTCTTTGTTGATTTTGTTTTGTTTTAAAATAATAAAGTCCCTAGAATTATTAGCTCGTTTAATGGAGCATTAAGCGTGACTTAATTGTGAGACCCATTAAACGAAATGACATTATTCTTAAACTATCCATAGTCAAGCTTTATTGTGAAAAATGATACATTTGTCGCGGTGATTTTCGGATATCAAGCTATTGGTTAGCGTTGACTCACAATTTTAAGTTCACCACCGAGCTTTTATTTTTTCCAAGGAAAAGGGGAAAAGTTCGAATAAAACCTATATTTAAGAGATTAAAGGTTCGGGGGTTGGTTACGCAAAGGGAAAGTATTAGCACCCTAAACGTCTATAGTACTCTATAGGAACCTCTTGCTTTTATTTATCTTGTGCTAAATTGATTGCTTGCTTGTAAAAAAAAGTTTAAGTGTAGAAAGGACTAAAGTAATGAGTGAAAAGAAAGAAAAATGTTTTTTTGTTATTTTGTTGATTTGGAAAGACAAAGCCTTTGCCTACGTACCCGAAGCAAGATCAAAATCACGTAGTTCGGGGTAAAAAGCCGAGTGATTTGTTTGATTGATTTTAAAGTTTGAAAATGTTTTTAAAGGTAAGAGGCCGAAGTGGCATAAAAATAAAGTGTGATTGATTGATTTTAATTGAAGAAAACAAAAGTCTAAATATGATTAAAATTGATTGAAGTTTGATTTAAAAAAGATGAGGAATCACTTGGTTTGAAATCCAAGGTTTGTTAAGAAAAAGATATTTGTTAAGAAAATTAAAATGGGAAAGTTACTTGATTGAAAATAAAGGTTTGTTTAGAAAAAGATTTTTGTGAGGTTTTTAATATTTAAATGTTTTTGATTTTACGTTTTTCTAACTGTTCTGGACTGGTCAAAGACATGAGCTTAATCACTTAGGCCCAATAACAAATCAAGCCCAAATGCTGCATTTGGCAAATTACTCGCAACACACCCCTTCTCCACGAGGGGGTGCTCGGAGCAAAGGGGAATAGTTCAAACGTTCTGCAACGTCTCTGAACCGCCGGTCACACGTGTGCCTTACAACGGCTCTGCATTCACCCACCTCGATAAATAGGAGGCTCCTCGTAGCTTCTAAGGTAGAATCTCTCACACTCTCAAACCCCCATTCTGAACTCTACTGACTTGAGCGTCGGAGTGTATGCAGGTACACACCCCCCCATTCGGTCCAACGCTCACAAGAAGTATAAACAACCACCGTGAACCATCGCATTCAACTCAGCGCCGACAGCCACCTTCTGGTCAGGTACGATCAGTGACGCCGTCTGTGGGAAAGTACAAGCTTTGCCCTTTTTTACATACAAAAAACCAAAGCTTTCACATATAAACCATGGCTAACAACGGTGCTACACCACGCATCCAAAGCATTATTCAACGTCCAAACCAGGACGGAAGAACTGCTTCCCCATCTCCTGCACAGAGCCCTCGAAGGGGAACAACTCCTGCTGCAGGATTAACCAATCTTTGGCTCTCCACGACATGAAGAGATGGTCGACAGCACCACAAATTCATAAATCAATCTTCTGCTCCGCACGGTCAAACGTTAGAAAAAGTTGGCTGAGGAGCAAAGCAAGCGGATTGCCGAACTTGAGCAATCAAAGAGGAAGCTGGTCCACATCCGTGACACTCCTTCCCCACCCCGTAACAGAAGGGGAAGGAGCCCCCGCTGTTCCAGATCTAGGTCTCCTAGACGCTCCGTCAACGTGAGATCTCCTAGCCGCGGGTGACGGTCACCAAGGAGAAGGTCACCAAGACGATCTCCACCTAGGCGGTCTCCTCCAAGAAGATCCCCACCAAGGCGAAAAAACACTCTTGGTCGTCCTCCTCCTCCAGCTCTAACGAAAAGCGCGATGCTCGAGGGGGCCGTTATACATACGGTCCCTTCACTCGACGCATCGATACTCCAATCCCTCGCAGATTGGAAAAGCCACCCCAGATGGACTCATATGACGGGACGTCAGACCGTGACGAGCACATTGAGAACATTGAGGTTGTCCTTACGTACCGGTCGGTACGAGGAGCAATCAAATGCAAACTCTTCATCACTACATTAAGACGAGGGGCCATGACGTGGTTCAAAAACTTAAGGAGAAACCTCATAGACACATGGGGTGACCTCTACCACGAGTTTACCACTCATTTTACGGCTTCAAGGACCCAACCCAAAACTGTGGCGTCCCTTGAGGCCATCGTCCAAGGAAGAAGCGAACCTCTTCGAGACTATATCGAAATGTTCAACAAAGAAGTGGTTCAGGTGCGAGGTGCTGACGAAAACATGAAATAGTACCTAATCACCAGAGGTCTGCGCGAAGGCACAGACGTCAAGAAGGCTGTTCGCCTCGACCGCCCCGAAACCTATAATCAACTCCTCACGATTGTAAAGACCTACATTCGCTACGAGGAAGACGTCTATGCTAATAGCCTCAACAAGGCTAGGAAGGAGGAACCTGTTGCCGAATCCTCCAGAAAGCCCTTCCATGAGAAAAAGAAGGAAGGCAAAGGACCAGGCGGTCGCTTCACAGAATACACTCCCTTGTCAATGTCCAGGGAGAAAATTATTGCTGAAATCTCTGTCGCGGAGTTGAAGGATGATGGGGCCAAGCTCCCAAAGGATCCTTCACAAGAAAAGAAAGGAGTCGATAAAACAAAAATATTGTCGGTTCCACAAATGTCACGGTCATCTAACCGACGATTGCATCCACCTAAAGGATGCAATCGAAATGCTCATACAACGAGGATGGCTCAAGCAGTTCACCAAGAACTCAGAGCCGGAAAGACAAGCCATCGAGCTCATAACCGACGTAAAAGAGAAGAATCAGGTTGTCGCCATGACGGTTGAACAACTCAATACATTCCCTGAGCACATGGATGTAACTCCATATAACGTGCTAATGGGAACACTTCTCCGCTGCCAACGTCATCACCAGAGAGACATCTACGCTCTCCGTAGGAAGCATGAAGAGGAAGTTTGAGGAGTTGTTAAGCGTCAATCGTCTGGTCCAACCCAGGCGAAAATTTGGGGAGCGACCACCGTTGGCCTTCTACGACCACGAACTACCTGGAGGAGCACCAAACTCAGCCATCTCGCAGCTTGTTCAAACTAGGATGGCCAACTTCGATGTCAGGAGAGTCCTAATAAATACAGGGGCCTCTTGTGACATCATGTACACCAGGTTGTTCAAGACTCTCTAGCTGACGGAGAGCAACCTCGCTCCCTATGTTGGAACCGAACTCTACGGTTTCAACGGATCCTCCACAATACCCTAGGGTACGTGGAACTCCTTGTAACCTTCGGGAAAGGGAGCGGGGCGAAGACAATAAAGATCCCATTCTTGGTGATCGACTGCACCTCCCTCTACAACTGCATCATAGGGAGGACTGGACTGGTGCAACTTGGGGCCGCATGTTATACTGCCCACTTAAAATTAAAGTATCATGCGGACAACAATACAATAATAACCCTGCATGGCAACATCGAGGCTGCCCGAAGATGCTTCTTGCAGGAAAATAAGCTCCACAACTCAGTTTCTCTGCTAGAACAGTCCTCAATGGACGAGGGGAAAAATGTTGCGAGTATTATGGACTCCAACTTGATCGACCTCGATCTGCGCTTCACAAAGTCAGAGCGGAAAGAGCTGAAGAAGGAAAAAAAGGACAGATGAGTAAAACCGTAAGTGCACGGTTCTACCGAAATAGTAAAAAGAGAGTATCGTTCCAACAAGGAGTTATTTAATTTAATTAGCTTTTATTGATGATTAGAAGAAAGTTCAGTTGTAAAGATTGGATTTCAACGGTTATAAAAGAATAATAAAAAGCGCCTTGGGATTATTGGTGCATCTTAGTGACAAATCCTTCACAAACCAAACCTTAAACCTAAACTTTATATTGGACCTACTTTCTAAAGACAAGTTTCTCTTAAGTCTATCACATCTCCTTTTGGTTTCAGTGAGTGTGTTCCTCTAGCAACCACGCCTATTCTAATGGTTAATTGCTATTAGAATCCTTGAAGAATGAAACTTTATTTGTCTCAAGGTTTGCTAGACTATTCTCAAGTTTCGCAATCCTTGTCTAATTTCACTTGTTCCAATATCAAAATTTCTTCTTTCGATGCTTCGCTTTGATATTTGCGATGATGAATTAACAAATACTAACCCTCCGTCGTTGCTTTATGAGTTTTGTATTTGTTAATTCATTATAAAAACGGTGAAATTAGATTAGAAAGTAGATTTATATAAAATTAGGGTTCGAGGCTTGGTTTGATTAGGATTAGGTCATTTGACTCATCCAACAATCCCAAGACAAGAAGAGTCTACTCACTCATGTTCATTGTACACATAGAAGAGAAGATGAAGAACATAAATAAAATAACAAGAAAATAAAAGAAGAACTTTTATTAAAGAAAACAATTGTCACTATTGAATTCCAAGAACAAAAGATGGTTTTACAAACTAGATGGCT
>Ga0315914_1005934_pt1 | contig 17563 bp, 14 predicted proteins | sample MpolenodulesMG_FD_203920 | JGI IMG/M metagenome (GOLD analysis project Ga0315914, IMG submission 203920) | Medicago polymorpha root nodule microbial communities from Los Angeles, California, United States - elongated nodules | ecosystem: Host-associated > Plants > Roots > Nodule | place: USA...
AGTCTGATTAGTGTTTTGATCATTAATTACACAAAATTCACGCTCCATATATACAAGCGAGACACAGTAATGTCCTTTAACGATGAAGATTGGCAGAGTGTAATATCAAATTTAGCAGTTGGGGACAGTGTGGGGATTTTTGTAGCTTTTGGGCATGGATTGACTGTTAAGAAGACAGTTGTTTATCTAACATATGCCGAGTCAAGTGCTATGAAAATTGAGCAATCAAATACTGTGGAAGTTAAACCATCTAGTGAAGTGCAAACAGAGCCATTACCTGAACTGGAAGTGCAACCATCATCTAATGTGAAATGAGAGCCATCACCTGAAGAGGAAGTGCAGCTATCACCTGTTGTGAAGACGGAGCGATTACCTGAACCAGAAGTGCAACCATTATCTAATGTGAAAAGGGAGCCATCACTTGAAGATGAAGTGCAACTATCACTTGATGTGAAGATGGAGTCATCACCTATCATCAAGAATGTGCCATTACCAAAGAGAAATAAAAAAATATTTGTAAGGTTTTCAAAGAAATTGGGAGAATGTTTATGCTTGAATCGGGATAGAGGTCTCAAGAATTTTTAACTGTCCACACCTTTGTCCAAATTTTGAATTTCCATGTATGTGTTTTGTAATATTTTTATGGGAGGGAAAAATCCATATGAATGTACTGGCTGTGAATGAATTGGTCACTGGTCATAAGTAATTTTGAATTTCCTTGTTTGTCAACACTGTCACATTGAGTTACTTTGTTCATTTTATAATACAAGTGCTGTATGCATAATTCTTGTGCCATATTGGTCTCTCTTTTTTCATGTCAGATTTTATATTTATTAACGCCAACAATGTAGAATTAGACTTCATTTTTCATCTATGTAGGATCAAGTGCAGACTATATAGTCCTATATTCGCACACCTTTTTCTGTCTTTTTGCTCTCGTTGATGTTTTCACACCCACTTTAGCTTGAAATGTATTTCATTTATATGTTTTAAGAATATATCCGTCGAGAAAAAGATACGTTGAGGAACGAGAGAAAGAATCATACAGAAAGACGTTGGATGACTTGTACGATTCACATAAACTATATGCTCATAACATGTACGATTGTACCTTATGTAATATTTTCCAGTTGTCTCTATATTTGAATTTGAACTTCCAGAGGGAATATTTTAGAGGATAACACATTTGGTCTTCAGAGGATAAGCTTCCAAAATATTAGAGACTTGTTCTTCATTAAGAGTAATTCCAGATGATCATAGACTTAGTCTTAATATGATAAGCTTTTAGAGGATCAGAGGCTTGGTCTTCAGATGATAAGCTTTTAGAGGATCAAAGATTTGATTTTCATGTGATAAGCTTTTAGAGGATAGAGACTAGGTCTTCAGCGATCTTGCATCAGAGGATGACGAATAGTTGACTTTTGTGTAGCGTTGCCTAGAGGCAGAGCCTAAATGATTGTCTATAGAAAACAGGAATAGAGGATACTTTACTAGAAGCTGCTTTGTTAGATTGTGCTTGTGACAATTAAAATTCCCGACTATGCTTTACTTAACTTCGCTCAAGTACTTTGCTCTTGAGAACCAGTTACTTCAGCAACTGCCTCACCATTCTTCTTCATTGATTTCTCCAACTCACTAGTTTTCACTCCAAATGCATTTTTTTTTTCATTCTCCAAAATACCAACTCTCATTTTAAGCTCATCAAGACTCAAGAGCATTGCTATCATCCACCGATTTTTTCATCAACTTTCTCGGCTCACTAACTTCCAACTCCAATTCATTATCCTTTTTTCTTAGCTTTCCAATGGTGTCTCTATCAGATAAACTAGTTTTTTCCTTGACTTCCTTCAACAATTCTCTTTTTCCTCTTTCTCATAGTTCCTCTCTTTTTCTCAAATCTTCCTCAGCTTGAATTATCTTCCTCACTTGTTACTCCCATGTCAAGGGTGAGAATCTATTATTCCCATGGGAATAAGAAGTAACCACCAGGTCTGGGCCCAAGGATAAGGTGACTCACGCCATTGCTTTAGACCCCTGAATTTTGGACTTAGAATAAAGGTTTGACGGTAAACAAACCGTGTTTGGATTATACAATCCAAAATTCGCAATTGCTGAAATGAGAGAGATTCTGATTCCTGGTTATATATAAGCATATTTTGGATTGTATAATCCGAACACATCCAAACTGTGTTTGGATTATACAATCCAAAATTCCGTGGACATTTTTGTAAAAAAAATAGGGCACGCGAAAAATGGGTAGGGTGTTTAAAGTAATAGTCGACAAATTTGTGTGTGTATGTATTTATAGGGGTCTTGCTAACAAGTGCCCTAAGGGCATTTGTTAAGGATACAAAAATGGAAATAATTGATAAATTTGAAGTAGAAAAAGTTACTTTTTAACGTTTCAATGCATTGAATATTCCATTTACAAGACAAAATTTCTTCTTTAAACTTTTTAACAAGTGTCATAAGGGCACTTGTTAGTATTTCCATATCCACACACACACAAATGAATAAAGACCTCACAAAAAATGAATTATACAACTTTGTCATGAAGCAAAGATGGTAGGTGCGAGGTTTTATGATGCTTACAACATGGGTTCAACACTTCCCTATGCAGCTTACAAGTAGAAAAACATGAATATAAAAGTGGAATGAGGGACTTCCTAAGGGTATGTTGAATATTCTTGAGAATATAAAAGATGGACAAGAAGCAATCATAAGTGATGTGATATATATGTTCCATCTATGTCAAGCAAAGAATTACACCATGAAGCTAGAAAATAAGGAGTTGAAAGTCTTAGATGCAGAAACAAGGCTGATTTTGAAAGCACCTTTGTCTAACAACAAAAATTTCGAAATCATGATCAATATCCTTGATTATTAGTGCCTCGCTTCAACAAAAATTTCAAAATCATATCAATATTCTTGATCATTAGTGCCTCGCTTCAACAGCTACTAATGATCATAACTGGATTCGGCATCAAGGATATAACCATTTGAATTTCAAAAGCTTGAACCTGATGCATAAGAAGAAAATGGTGTTTGGTCTTCCTTAGATTAAGGTACTAAAGCAACTATGTGAAGAGTGTTGTGTAGCTAAGCAAGAAAGAAAGACATTCAACGATGACTTTCCTATGAAGTCCAAGCGAAAATGTACACTCAGATGTCTGTGGGCCATTTGAAGTGAAGTTACTTGGAGGTAACTGCCACTTTCTAACTCTCATCGACAAAATCACTATGTATATGTGGATTTATTTGATTGAAATAAAGAGTGATGTATTCACTTAGTTCATGAGATTTTTAGTTTCTAGTTCAAAAACAAGTTGAGTGCAACATTAATAAATTAAGAAAAGACAAAGGAGATGAATACATTTCCACTAAATTTCCTAAATTTTGTGAGAAAGTAGGTATTGATCATGAAGCTATAACTCCCTATACACCACAACATCATGATATTGCTGAGAGAAATTAAAGAACATAAGCATATCAAATATGGCTAAAAGCATGCTCAAAGCTAAGAATTTTCCAAACTAGAAAACTGATGCATAAGACACCATATGAAGCATGGACGAGCTTGAAATCTAGTGTTGGTCACTTTAGAACATTTGGTTTAATTTTCTTGAGACATGTCCCTGAGCAGTTAAGAATAAAATTGGATGATAAAATCCAAGCTATGATTCTCAAAGGTTATCACTCTACAAGTGCATAGTAGTTATACTCACCAAAAGAGAATAAGGTGGTTATAAGAAGAGATGTACAGTTTGATCAGAATAGAAGTTGAAAGTGGCATCATAATCCATATAGTTTAGTGCAAGAACTGGCATCAAAATAGAAGTTGAGAAAACAGGTTATGTAAGAACTGTATTTGAAGAAGAAGATCAACCTAGTGAGGTTTAAGATGATCAAAATGTAAGAAGATCAAAATGTAAGTGTTGTGAATTTGATGAAAAATCACACCAATAACAAACTTGATGTGTGGAGCAAGTGATAATTAAGCAACCAAAACAAAGTGTATGGAACAATTAAAAACAAGCCAAAAGTAGAAAAACAGCGAGAGAAAGAAAAGAGAGAACACAAAAGAATCTGTTTACCTAGTTCGGTCCAAATTGACCTAGTCTGGGGGAGAGAGCAGCCCTCCGTTTCACTATAATGATGAGTAACTTCACAAAAGAGATATCAATGGGTTACAAGAATAAGTCTCCCGCCTAATTCTACCCAAAGCCTCAATCTCTTCCCGTGACCAAGAGACTCAATTCTAATAGTGTTTCCTAAAGTGAATCAACCTTCAAACCCTAATGTTTGTTGCCAAGAGACAAACTCTATACAAACCCTAGTTTTGTTGTTGCCTTTCTAAACCCTTGCTTCAGCCCCCTCTATCTTCAGGTTTACTCTGATACAAAGCCTATATTTATAGTAAAAGTAACCCTCATAAAATTGGAACAAATCTGGCCCAAAAATACGTTTCTGTTATATTTTCTGCTGGCAAATTTGGGCCCCGAATTCCTCCATTCGGCCACCGTTTTTGTCGAACCAACAGACAAAAAACAACGCTCAAATTCGAGCCCCGGACAGCACGGTTCGGGCCCCGATTTTGACAAATTCAGCAAACTTCAATTTCTCCAATTTTGAGTCACTTTCACAACAGTAAGCAGTTGATGAGGAATGTAATATGATAAAAAAAGTTATGATATTTGAATCAGAACCAATGGACTCAAACTGGCTAGTAGCTATGAAAAAGGAGCTTAAAGCCATAGAGAATAATAGAATCCGATCAGATACGAAAGCAAAGTTGATATATAAGCTAAAATTGAGACCAAATGGTGAAATTTCTAAGTATAAGGAAAAACTAGTGGCAAGAGGTTTCCTTCAAAATCTAGGTATTGATTTAAATGAGTATTATGCACCAGTTGCATGGCTTGAAACAATTAGAATATAGTGGTGGCCATAACAACATATAAAGAAGATGCATCAACTTGATGAAAAGTCTGCATTTTTGAATTGTCCATTAGATGAAGAAGTATATGTTAAGCAACAACGAGGTTTTAAGATCAAAGGTCAAGAAGGGAAGGTTTATAGATTAAGAAAAGCTTTGTATGGATTAAAGAAGACCCCCAAATCTTGGAACAAAATAATTGACAGCTTTATCATAAAAACCTCTTAATGCATAATAAAGAGAAATCCAATTTATTAATGCATAATAAAGAGACATCCAATTTATTTTATAGCAATTCTGATTAGCTATGACAAAATATATATTCTCCAAACATACCAACATTCACAAATCACACACATAAAAACTCAAAGGAAAAAGAGAGAGTAACATGGGTGTTGAAATGAGGGTATATGGTTGGATTGCAATTGCCATTTGTATGGTAATTTTTCTATGTCCATGCCTCTGTTTGAAAGAAACTAATGGAGGGAGTTGCAATTTATATGAAGGGAGTTGGGTTTATGATGAATCCTACCCTCTTTATAATTCTTCAACATGCCCTCACATTCGTGCTGAGTTGGATTGCTTGAAATATGGTCGTCTTGATAAGCAATATCTCAAATATAGATGGCAACCAAGCAATTGTAACTTACCAAGGTACAATTTAATTAAACTTTATATTTTTTATTTTTTTTGAAGGAATATGTTCTTTTATTTTGTCATAATTTTTTTTTGGTGTTTTATTTTCTCATAATTTTGATTGTGTGCGTTTTTTTTTTTTGGTTATTGATTTGATTATGTAATTGATTGCGATGGGATTTTCTTTTGTTTTTTTGAAAGAATATGCGATGGGATTTTCTGTATATTTATCAATTGATAATGTGTATCTTTACAGCTTAAAGTATGCTTAAAGGTAGAGCTGTCAAATAAAGATATTCATTCATTCAAATACATATTCACTGAAAATAAGGATGATGAATCAGCAGACAAACTCATAACATTCATGTTAATAGTATAAAAAAACAGAATACATAAGCCTACATTATAATCAAGTCTTCAAAATAGTCATGCCTTCGAGTCTGCAACTTTGGCGACATCTAAGTCATTGATTGAATTTGTATTGAATCAAAGTTGATCTGGTAATCTAAACCTATCAAACACCTAAACAAGACGAGAAAGAGAAACAATACACACAAAGTCAATGGACAAAACAATGTCGCTCTAAGACGACGAAAAAGACAAACAACACCGGATAAAACAATGTCGTTCTAAGATGACGAAATGACAAAAGAAAAAATTAAATAGATGTAAAATCACTTATTTAAATAAGGGTTAAATATGTTTTTTGTCCCTATAAATATGTCAACTTTTCATTTTAGTCCCTCTAAAAAATTTCTTCAACTTTATTCCTCCTAAAATTTTCATCTTCACCTTTGGTCCCTCTTTTAAAGTAAATTCATATGTAGAATTCATATTTTTGAACCAAATTTTGCAGAAAAATTTATAATATTACAAGGATCTCTTCCAAAAAAAATTAGAATTTTTTATCAAAACATAAATTAAATATGAATTTATGTATTTTTTACGGTAAAAAGTTCATATTTAATTTATGTTGTGTTAAAAAATTTTAATTTTTTTTTTTTGGAGTGATTTTTACGATATCATATACATTTATGTATATAATATTTGTGGAGTAATTTTTTAATTTCATTAAAAAATACAAAAATTTACTTTAAAATAGGGACCAAAAGTAGTGATTGAAAATGTTATAGGAACTAAAATTTTAGTGAGACTAAAACGAAAAGTTAGTATATTTATAGGGAACAAAAATATATTTAACTCTTTAAATAAAATGGAAAGAGAAAAATGATTTAGAGGCAACATTTGGGGTTAAAAAAATTGACCTAAACCACCCCTTTGATGGATAAATGAGAATAAACTAGGGTTATAATGAATGACTCACAACAGATAACCTCCTATTTAATGTTATGTATATTATTTTTACATTATTATTTTTCTCTTTACATTTATAATAATCAAAATACATCAATTATTAATAAATATAATTTAATAAAATCACAATTTCTCTGACCAAAAAAAAAACTCACAATTTCTCTTTATTTTATTTAGGTTAGGTACCTCTTTAGTCTTTTAATTTATTCTTTTAATTTATTTTAGAAGTTATCCTTAATTTTAATACAGGCAATGTGATTATTTATTTTTGGTAGGTTAAAGCAACTTTAGTCTCTTAGTTTTTTTGTTGTTGAAGGATTTAGTCTCTTAACATAAAAAGTGGTCAATTTGATCATTTAACTTATGTAAGGTAAGGCAATTTAATTCCTTAAAATATGTTATTTTATAGTATAAAAAATAATCGTCTCTGCAGATTTGATGGAAAAAGTTTCTTGACAAAATTCAAGGGGAAACAAATCATGTTTATTGGAGATTCTATAAGTCGAAACCAAAAGCAATCACTTATATGTTTGCTTCATTCTGCTGTACCACAAGCTAGAGTAATACAACAGGGTGTTGATCCCATCATCAACTACACATACCTGGTCAGTGACCTATTTCATCACAAACCATCTTACAAAATTATTGCAATAATAAATAAATAAATAGATTAAATGCATTTTTTTCTTTTATTTTTTATTACAATTTCAATCATTTTCCAGGACTATGGAGTTTCAATTATTGTCCACCATACTACCTATTTGGTTGACATTGAAGTGGAAAAGATTGGTCGAGTATTGAAACTTGATTCCCTAAAAAGTGGAAACTTATGGAAACAAATGGATGTTTTGGTTTTCAACACTTGGCTTTGGTGGTACCGTACAGGACCCATGCAACCGTATGAAATCTTCTATAAAACTCATTTATTTAATTGGTATATCTTAGGGCTTTTTGTTACGAGTTATAAAAATTGATATTAATTTAGAGATTTATGTTAAATATAGGATAAACTCATTTTCATTTTGTTTACTAAGGCAAATTAATAGATTTAGAAAGCCGGTGTATCTGTACACATCAACTTGTGAGTGTATCGTATAAGCTTCTTAGATATTGTCTTGGTGAGATTTATTTGATATTTTTTTCCAATTTTAAAGATTAATTTAAAATTTCGTTAATTCAATTGACCAATTTTTGTTTAACCCTCTTATTTCCATGATGAAATTGGTGACTTATTAAAAAGATGATTGTCACCATAGCTAACAAGTAATGTGACCATTTTTATTTTTCTATTGCAGATGGGATTATATTCAAATAGGTAACAAAATAGTGAAGGATATGGACCGTATGGAAGCTTTTAGAACTGGTTTGACAACTTGGGCTAATTGGGTTAATGCAGAAGTTGATACAAGCAAAACCAAAGTTTTTTTCCAAGGAATTTCTCCTATACACTACAAGTGAGTTTGACAAATCATCTCACTTTTAATTAAAATTGTGCCTTTGTTCATATAGTGTTAAATGTCTCTAATTATTTTTGTTTGTGCATGTAAAAATAGTGGATCAGAATGGCATGAGCCAGGAGTGACAAACTGTGCAAAAGAGAGAACACCAATAAATGGATCATCATCCTCACAAGGATTGCCACCAGCATCATATGTATTGCAAAATGTGTTGCAAAAAATAACCAAACCTGTTCAGCTTCTCAACATTACAGCTCTATCGGAATTGAGAAAGGATGGACATCCTAGTATTCACAATAATGTCCATCATATGGATTGTACTCATTGGTGTATAGCAGGGGTCCCAGATACTTGGAATGAGATTCTGTATGCATCAATCATGAATTAGAATTAAGTGATTATCAATATTGGTTTAAAGCAAGCATCTCCAATGAGGAAATCTAAGTGGGTTTTCGGAAAATGAATATTATAAAAATTGTAGAAATAACTTAAATAAAGAATGGAAACACCATTGATGTTTGGATTCATAATAATGTACTGATGAAATTAGAGTTATGATATTTTAACAATTAAAGTTGTCAACCACTCTTGCATAAAAGAGAGGGAGTAATTCAAGATATCCATCATCACTGGTAGAGCCTAAATTGATATTTCCTCCGTTCCATAATACTTAACACAGTTGACCTTATTACGCATGCTAATGCATATCTTTGAGCTTAAATATCTTGAATAATATATTAGAAAAAATTATGAAAATTTGATATTTTGAAAATATTCATCGAGATGAATCTAACGACATCTTATATAATATTATTTATCATTGTATATTAGTAGAAAAATACGATCAAAGTAAGTTAGGTCAAAATTGCACATTTGCAAATGGGTCATCTATTGCGGCTTACACTATAACCATCTATGGCCTTATTTAGATAAAAGGAAATGTTAACAAGTGCCCTTAGGGCATTGTTTAGTAAGTTTTTGTCAAAGTTTATGAAATCAATGCATTGGAAATTGGAGTTTTTGACTTTTTTAAAGAATAATTTCTTTATTAGGAATCCTTAAATAGTGCCCTTAGAGCACTCGTTAACAAAACTCTTAGGTAAGCTACTTAATTTGCAGATTACACTATAAGCATTTACGCAAAAGCTATTTTTATAACAAAAGATAAACTCAAGGTAAATTATTTTTGTATAAACCGTTGTTTACAAAAACTATCATGAAGAGCTTATGAAAAATCTGAAAACAACACGCGCAAACACACACATATATCAAATATTACATGAGCCTAAGAGTTAAGCTAAGGAATTATGGGATTTGGTTGATCTAACCACATCAACAATTGAACTTGACAACACCATTGCAAAACAACCAGTATTTATGCCCAGTGACCACTTCATTCATTGGCAACAAATTGATATGGATTTCTCCTTTCCAAGAAAAATATCACAAGACACATACAAGGGAATTGAAATTTAAGACAAAGGCGTGTCCAAGCATAAACATTCTCCCACTCTCATTGAAAGTCTTACAAATTTGATTACCATATAAAAAAAAACTTGTGAAAGAAATAAACAAACATGAGAAATAGAAGTCTAAGGATATATAAATTACACAGTTATATCCAAATACTCGTGAATAGGCAAGACCATCTATAACTGTAACCTGGACCAAATTTGATTGAATCAATGAAATGTGAAAAGGTGGTTCACATTATTGATCTCCATTTTTCCCATATCAAACTATAAATCTGAAATTACAGGAACTAGTGAGCAGTGAAATTGCATTTTCCTTTACAGATTGATCCAAAGTTAGCAAACTCAAAGATGTCAATTTCAAAAACTTGTCTGTGAAGACAGAAGATGCTGTTGTAATTACTTCTGTTCTTCAGCTGCATTCTCTCCTCGCCACTGATGATGAAACGGCTGGGAGAATCTCACCAGCAGGACCAGCATTTATCAATCTGCAGAGAGCAGTACACATAAGTCAGAGGGATTTCGTAAAGTGGCTCGAGAGAGATATGATCAATGCATATATCTTAAGTTGTTTCATTATTAGGCCATAGATTTCAAGATTTATGAAGTGAAATAATCAACAAGATGGGAAGATGGATGGGGTTTTTACTTTCATTTTTCTTTTTTTTCCAAGTTTTAATTTTTTTCTGTATAGATTTTATGTTTTTGTTCTCTGGATTTGCGAAGTGTTACAATGAAGTAAAACAACATATCCATCTTGTATTATTGTTGATGTTAACATTCATTCATTTTTCTGTCCAATGATTTTTAGCTCCCACCTTTGTTGAAATATGAAAATAAATCTTTTTTTTTTTTTTGGTAGATAGACGAAATGGCAAAGCCATTATAAACTCACACACACAAGTGGAGGTACCGGGTTTCGAACCCCGGTCATGGCGTCCGGCCTAACAATTTCGGCATTTTGCCAGTTGAGCTAGGACTTGTGGACTGAATAAATCTTTAACCTGCTCTCTGAGTCACAAGTATATTGCATGCTAGTTGAAGGTGTATACAAGGTGGAATATGAAAATTATCTAATTGCTGTCAAGACTTTTTTGTTTACACAAGCATATCAGATGTAGCAGCGTGCTGTTAAAGTTTAAACTTGCAAAATATATAGTGTTCTGTTAGCTGTAATAACATGACATTGTTAGTATTCTCTGGTTGCTTGCCTATTTACTGTCCTACCTTTAAACATAAAGCTCTCAATTCCGCAAAAACGTCACTTTTTTCAGAAGACAGCGTCATTCAGATATACTTCTATGAATTGTGTTTCTTCTTGAAGGTTCATATAAGCATGCTTAGAAAAACTAATTCATCTATGAACAATGACAAATATGATTATCTTTTAAAAAAAGGATCTAAGCAATTAAAAGACTTTTATATCAATAAGTAGAATAAGTAAAATTTGAAAATGAAGAATCCCATGAGATGGGTTTAAGTAATTTGTGCTAATAATTAATGAAGCATTTAAATTAGAGGCTGAACAAGCTGTATGCTATGCAAAAATGAGAAAATTCTTGCAGGCAGCCACTGTTTCTGTGTTGGTGCTACATCAATAGAGAGAGCCAAAACGACAAGTATATTTTATTTTAAATATGCCGGTGCTGAATAATAACAGCCACAGGAAATTTGATTAAATCATGGTTCATCTATGATTAGAAAACACCAAATTTCACTGATAACAAAGTGGCATAACTTTCAATTTTTTATTTTCTATAATATTTTGTACCACTTCTAACGATAAAAAGCAAAACTGAAAATCACAGTTAAGGGTCATATGACTCATATCCTCACCTTATAATTCGTAGTCGCAAGTTATTCTCACACCACTTTTTTCAAGTCTCATGTTTTCTTGGAACCTGAAATCACAAAGTCACAAGAATATTAAAGAGACCCCAAAAAAGGGATACAAAGTCACAAGAATAACAAAGAGAAGATTATATGGTGAATTAAATTAAAAAGAATTACAAGCGCAACAAGCCTCCGAGTCCACACATCCAATGTGGGGCCTACAATTGGACCATGCTTGTGGAAGTGGAACAAACAGCCACATCCTTCTGGTTGTGCGAGAGAGTGGTGGTCATGAATGAGAATGGTTTCAGGTCAGATGTAAGCAGTCAGAAACACGATTGCAATATATATCACAAAAGGCATGCACTGTTCAACAAAAACACAATACGTTATGCATTGTTTTTACTATTTAAAAGAAAATTTACTAATGTATGACAACTATAAACAGATTGGTGAATGTCGTGCACCTGGCTACAATAACATCTCAGCTGCCAATCAGGAAATTGTCACATAAGGTATGTGACTAATTGTATGCCAACGTTCTCCTTGCTCCTTTTGGTACAACTGCTTAAGTAATGGACAGTCATGAATTGACAAAGTAGAAAGGGATCTGGGTAGACCCTCCTCTGGCAAGCTCTCAAGACAAGGGCATTCATCAATATATAGAGATTCAAGTGAAGTGAGGTGGAGAAGACCCTTGTAGTTTATTATTCTTAGGTTGGAACAATTTGTCAACTCCAGAGAGTTAATACTTGATGGCAGCAGTCTCTCCTCTGGAAAGGATTCCAAGATTTCAAAATCATCACTAAGACTGAATTGTTTCAGAGATTTGAGTTGAAACAAACCCCATTCCTCTATTGAAGCCATCAAATTAGGGCATCTTTCTATTCGAAGACTGCCTAGGTTGGAAGGCAACTGCCTCCCAAGAAACGATTCCAGCCATGGACAATTGTACAGCACAAGAGAATTAAGATTGGTGAACAAGTGTAGTGCAAAAGGCAAGGAAGAAGAGTGCCAACCTGTTATAGTTAAAGTGCGAAGGGAATTACAGCTACACATATCCAAAGAGGACCATTCTAGATTTTGACCGAAGAAGTCTTCAACTTCCAATTCTTCAAGAAAGGCACTGCTATCGAGTATTTTCTCTAGGGTGGTTGTAATGACCTGAGTTCCACAAAGGATGACCCTTTTCAAGCTGGATGGCAATTCATTTATCAAAATGCCATCACATCTCTTTAGTTCTAGCTCACTGATATTAGCAGCCTTGGGAATTGAAGCCTCCAACTCTTCGCAATCAATAATCTCCAACTTTTGCAAACAAGGAAGGTGTTGAGGCAGGGCACTTTTCAACTTGGGACAATGTTTTATACAAAGCTCTTGAAGCAAAGGGAAACCTTCAAGACATAACCATTCCTTCCATTCATACATATGCTCAACCCGCAAAGTTTCAAGGGATTTAAATGGAACATTTGATGAATTATAGCCGCAGAACTCTGAACCAATGATCTCTACTCCATGACAGCCTGAAATGGAAAGCTTCTTGAGAGAAGGGTACTGCCCAAGTGGTGGCAACTGGGAACAAAGTTTACATCCCAAGAATTCAAGAGATACTAAATTGGGTAGATGATGACCCCCAAGCCAATTTGGAAAGCTATTACCTCTGTAGTCATTGATGGTGAGCCTCATGAGATTTCTATTTGGTTGAAGAGCCTCCAAGACCGAGACACGTGCTTCAGTTTCCGAGCCATCCACTTCTCTCCATTCATCGTATGACATAATTAATTCTTGTAAATGTTTCAACCCTGAAATTTGCTGCCATAGCATCTGCTGGATCAGCCACATTTTTCAACCCTGAAATTTGAAGCCTTCCTTTAAGGTGGTTGAGTTCTGCCAACTGCTTAATATCATATCCATGTTGCTCTGCCACAACGAAATCAGTCAGCATCTCAAGATTGATTAATACTCTTATCTCCTTTGGCATCTTCTTGATATGCGTGCCTTTCAAATTAAGATGACGTAAATTGATGAGTTTGCGAAAATTTGATGGGAGCTCAGTCAATTTAAAACATTCTTCCAGCAAGAGTGTATGCAAATTATACAACATACAAATGGAATTAGGTAAGCTTGTAATCTCGGTGTAAGAAAGGTTGAGATAGCGCAGAAGCTTTAAATTTCTTATCTCATCAGCTAGCTCTAAGAGATTGCAACCATTGAAAGACAACATTCGCAAATATTTTAGTCTAAAAAACAAATTAAGCTGCACATCAGTGCTTATCTTAAAGCGTTGGTCACCATAGCCCTGTGCTTCTACCATCAGACTCTGTAGTCCTTTAATGTTATGAATCTGCTTTAGTTTTCTATCACCATCTTCCAAATCAAGGCAGCACCAAATGTGACGTGTCCTTTGAGGGATATCTTGCACATTATCACCCTCTATTCTTAAGCGGGATTCTCCTGACAATGATTTCGCTAAATCATTGACAAGATCATGCATTATGAAGTAGTACTTACCAGACCATAATGGCATAATTACTGATTGTTGGAAAAATGACATTGACACTAGATGATCGAAGAATTCATTACCTAACTCTTCTTTGCTTTTGTCTCCTCTGTAATGCTTCAAGAAATCTTCTGCCATCCAAAGCTTGATTAATTCACCCTTCTCAAACTCATAGCCTTTGGGAAATATAGAACAATAAACCAAACAATGCTTCAGATTGGAAGGGAGGCTAAGGCAACTCATTCTCATAAGGAGATTAATGTTGCTTCCGTTACCCTCGGGTAAACGCCACAAATCAGTCTCTGATATATTAACCCATTCATGTTCAGAGAATTTTCTTCGCGCGAGATTCCCCAATATTTTCAGAGCAAATGGCAACCCCCCACATTTTTCTACTATTTTCTTGCCTATCAATTCAAGATTTGGATATTCAAAAACAGTCTTACCTCGAAAAGCATATCTCACAAATAAACTCCAAGAGTTACTCTCCTCCAATTGTTTCAAATGAAGTATCCGAGCGGAACTCATGCTTGATGCTACTTCCTTGTCATGTGTTGTCACGATCATCTTACTTCCTGAAGATCCACATTTAAAAAGAAGTAACTTCTCCCACGTATTCTCATCTATTTCCCATACACCATCTAGGACAAGCAAATATTTCTTGCCCATCAGCAACTGCTTCAATTGACGTTGGAGTATTTCCAAGTCTTCACTATCTGCTGCTGGCGAATCAAATGACCAAAGAATTGATGTGGTGAGATTAACAAGATCAAAAGATTTTGAAACATGGACCCAAGCTTTAAGTTCAAATTGCTGCTGTATCCTGTGGTCATTGTAAACAAGTTGGGCAAGGGTTGTCTTACCCATCCCCATCAGACCCACTATGCTTATTATGGGTACCCGGTTGTCACCGTCACTGTCTCTAAGTAAAAATTTAATCATTTCCTCTTTCTCATGCTCTCTACCATGTATGACAGATTCATTAACCACAGATGCAGTTGGCAATGATTCTAATATTGTAGGATCAGCTGCTACTTGAAATCCCAGTACATCCTTTTGACCTGCAAGAAACTCTAGCCTCTCCAGCAATACTTTAATTCTAGATTCAAATCGATTAATAAAAGCAGAAAGAAAGCGTCGCATCTTGCCCTTTCGTTGTGCGTCAGTAGCAATAACATCCAATAGTTGCTCCACTTCGTATACCACATTAGTGAGACCATCAAGCCAATTCTTCACGAATTGATTTTGGTACTGCTTTGTCTCTGCGTCATCAAGCACTTTATTGATTAAAACCAATGTGATTTCAAGTTTTTTCCCCAGTCCTTCACGGAAGTAGCCTTTGAAATCTGTTGAAGTTAACTTTTCACAAATCAATTGAATGACAAGGGAAAGAAATGCCCTACCAACAACAACCTCTTCCATGATATAAATTTAACAAACACAAACAAAATGATCTCAGATCTGATCTGAGCTAGCGTGGTTCACAACTCTGGTATAGTCGCTATATGCAAGAAGATAAGTTTCGTCATCGAATCCCCACCACACCTACAATATTAATGGATAAAATAAACCCACTAATTGCACGAAAACGCTTTGTGCCCCCACCCAGTTTCCCTTTTTCTAATTGTTTAAGGGTTTTTAATTTGGCAAATTCTATGGTATACTCAATATATTTTCGTGTACCGATACACTCACTCTATAAATTAATAGTTAAATGAGTTGTTTTTTGAAGAAAAATATTATTTTTTTATCATTTATAATTATAATAACTAAATCTTATTCATCAAAAATGTCAACAAAATAAAATTATTATTTTTTAAATTTTTATCACTCATAATCGAGAACATTCATTATATTTACGACAATACGTAAAAAAAAATACTATGATTCTTATAAACAATGAAATGATATTTTTTCTTATGAAATGATGTTCTATAAAATATAAATATTGACAAATAGTTATTTATTACATAAAAAATGATCATTAATTTATAAAATTATGAAGCAGGAGTATCGGTACACCTCACTTTGTGAGTGTATCGTAGAAGTTCCCTTTTAATTAATATTAATATTAAAACTAAAATAAGTAAATAAAATATATGGAAGAGAAAATCAAGCTAAAAAAGACATGTCGGTGGTAAAATTTATCAACGTTGCTAATACTTCTGCTTACCACCGCTGTTATCACCACAAAGCAATGTATTCTTCACTCCAAATCTGAAATCTAGCAAAGATTATTATTATTCTTCCATCCTACATTAATCGTGTTGATGGATTCTTCAAAGTATGTGCACTCTAAAGTTATTTTTTCTTCAATGGGGTGAAATATCAAACAATTATAAGGTACAATACCGATAATTTTTTAAGAAAATTGCAGCAAATTCTAAATAAAAAAAAACAAATTTTCCCAACAAAAAAAAAAACCAAACTGAGAGGGAGAAAGCTGCTCAGCATAGTAATGGTGTGGGAGTGTGACAAGGGAAATCCAAATATAGAGTTGAGGTTAGACAAAAGAATCCAAGATTAATTTGGGCAATTTATATCAAATAAAATTTAAGAAAGTGGACCATCAGTATGCCAAATCATTCGCAGGGGTATGCACGATTTCATAAAACAAACAGTTTTTGTGGCAGCCTCCCATGCCAGGTAGATATAAATGCAATATCGACACGGCTTTCTCTTCTCACCATAACCGTACAGGTATTGGCATCTGTGTTCGTGACTCGGAAGGTATTTTTGTCTTGGCCAGGACTATCACATATCCGTGTACTGTTTCGGTGGATGTGGGAGAAGCCTTAGGGCTGCATTCTGCGCTGCAATGGCTGAGTGACATGCAGATGGATAGTGTGGACTTTGAAACCGATTCTAAATTAACTGTTGATGCCTTCCTTGCTACCCGGAACGACTTGTCTGAATTTGGTTGTATTATTTCTTCTTGTCGTTCTCTGTTTCGCAATTTATATTCTAACTCTAGGGTGGAGTTTGTTAGGCGACAAGCCAACGCGGTTGCTCATGCCCTTGCACGAGAAGTCGCGTCTTTAGCTAGTGATGTATGATTTTTACATGTCATAAACTATTTACACGTAAGTATAATAGGATCGTATCCGCAGGGAGTTGCGTATTTCATAAGCGTTTTCACAATATTTATCACGTTAAGTGTTTGGGTATAAATTGTTTGTTTTTGTAAAACTATTGTTCTATTCGACATAAAAGTAAAACGAGAAGAGATAGGGCTATTTCGCTTGGGGTCAGAGAAATCAACCAAGCGTAACAGCTGCAATCTCTCGACCAAATAACGGATTCTAGCTTTTTAAACGATATTATCACAATCACTCGACAATATCATTCGTGTCCAAATGATATCGTTATTTCTAAGGGATCGTTTAAACATCGATTTCCCAAACATTTAAACGAT
>Ga0315914_1005935_pt1 | contig 17560 bp, 12 predicted proteins | sample MpolenodulesMG_FD_203920 | JGI IMG/M metagenome (GOLD analysis project Ga0315914, IMG submission 203920) | Medicago polymorpha root nodule microbial communities from Los Angeles, California, United States - elongated nodules | ecosystem: Host-associated > Plants > Roots > Nodule | place: USA...
CCAAAATAAGTAAATTATTATACAAAATAATGTAGTAGTATTGATTACTAAAAGAAACAGTATTTCAAATTGTTCACTTAAAAAAAAAAAATTGGAAGTGAAATGGTGTGAGACTTATGTTAGGATAATCACTTTGTTCAATGCAGCAGAAGTGCTTATGAAAATAAGTTGTTTTTGTAAGCATGCTGAAAATAACTGAAAGTTTGTCAAGAGAAGAGAGAATGATGGAGATAGTTATTGTGTAATGTGAATATGATTCATTAGTTATGATATTCACAATTACAAAGCCTTTTATAGGCAAAATGGTTCCTTCATCACTGAATCCAGCAAAAGTGCTTGACAAGTAGCAAAAGTTCCAGCTATGTATTCTGCTTCACATGATGAGAGTGCAGTGATTGGTTGCTTCTTGGTGCACCATGAGATTGCAGCTTCATTGAATTTGAACACATAACCTGAAGTGCTTCTCATATCAGTCAGATCTCCACACCAATCACTAACAGAGTATCCTATTAGCTCATTCACTTTACTTTGAGCTCCATAAGGAAATAGCAAACCAAAATCTATGGTGCCCTTTATGTATCTAAGAATTCTCTTTGCAGCTATCAGATGAGATTTCCTTGGATCATGCATAAATTTCCTAATTACACTTACTGAATAGCATATGTCTGGCCTGTTGTTACATAGATACCTCATAGATCCAACAATTTGTCTAAACATTGTGGAATCCACTTTTTCTTCTTCAATGCACTCATCCAGCTTTGAGTTTGTTTCTGATGGATTTGAAACTGTATTGCAACTCTTCATTTCAAATTTATCAAGAAACACTCCAATGTATTTTTCTTGATAAATCACTATCCCAGCTTTCAATTTCACAAATTCCATTCCTAAGAAGAATGAAAGCTCACCAAGATCAGTCATTTCAAACTCCAGCTTCAGTTTCTCCTTAACTTTCTCAACATCTGATGTTGAGCTACCAGTGATGAGTAAATCATCAACATATAGACTGATTATAACAGTTCCTCCATCACTAAGCTTCTAAACATATACTCCAAACTCAACTGAACACTTTTTAAAGCCTATTTGAATTAAGACTTGATCAATTTTCTTGTTCCGTGCTCTGGGAGCCTGTTTTAATCTATATAGTGCTTTATGCAATTTATACACCATATTTTCCTTCCCAGCAATTTCACCTTCATCATTCACTGCATCATCATATTTTATTTCACAATCAGTCAATCTGACAGGTGCCTGTCTGTTTCTTTGAGGTCTTGCTGGTACTATGGTTTCTTCTTGATCATCTGCAATCACTTTATGATCCTCTTCACCTTCTGATTCATCACTTGAATCAGGGTATAGGTAGCTTTGCTTGATCTCACTGCTATACTCAGGTTCACTTTCCCATTTCCACTTCTCAGCTTCATTCACTATCACATCTCTACTGATGTGAACTTTCTAAGTCACAAGGTTATATAATTTGTATGCACCGGTAGGATGATACCCTATGAGTATCATAATTTCACTTGTATCTTCTAACTTACTTCTGCTAGCATCTGGTATATGTTTATAACATAAAGAGCCAAATACTTTGAAGTGCTTCACACTGGGCTTCCTTCCACACCAAGCTTCTTCTGGCACCTTCAACTTTAGCTTCTTAGTAGGAAATTTGTTTAGAATGTAAGCAGCAGTAGTAACTGCTTCACCCCCAAAACTTGTGTGGCAAATTCTTCTGCTTAAGCATGCTCCTTGTCATGTTTAGCAGGGTCCTATTTCTTCTTTCTGCGAGTCCATTATGCTGAGGTGTATATGGAGCAGTTACTTCATCAACAACTCCTTGACTTGTGCAGAAGACTTCAAATTCCTTTGATGTATACTCACCACCACCATCTGTCCTTAAAATCTTAATAGATTTATCACTCTCGTTTTCTACTAAGGTTTTGAATCTTTTGAATATTTCTAAAGCTTCACTCTTAAGCTTAAAAGTAAACAGCCAAATCATTCTTGTAAATTCATCAATTTAGGTAATGAAGTACTTACTACCACCAAGAGAAGGTACCTCAAAAGGGACACAAATATCAGAATGAACAACCTATAGTGCTTCACTTGCTCTTTTAGGTGCATCAGATACAAATGGTAACCTACTTTGATTGCTCTTCACACATATTTCACATATGGGTTTCTTGACATTCAACTTTGGTAAACCATACACTAAATCTTTAGAATTCAATTCACTAAGACTTCTAAAATTTAGGTGGCCATACCTCAAATACCATAATGCTTCAGCATCTTCACTGATAGTTGCAGACATGCACATCCTCTTATCACTTGATATGTTGCATCTATAGGTTCTATTTTTAGACAAAGCAGATTTTAACACCAAATTCTTTCTTGCATCAAACAGTTTCGATGATTCACCCTCCATTGATACTGAGAACCCTTTCTCCACTAATTGACCTATGCTCATCAGATTACACTTCATTTTTGGAACATAGAACACATCTTCAATTATGACCTTACAACCAAAATTGCTCCTCATCACTATATTACCACTACCTTCTGATGCAAGTTTCCTGTTGTCAGCCAGTTTGATACTAGTTTTCTTGCTAGCATCAAAATTTATTAAACATTCTCTATGAGCTGTCATATGATTAGAACACCCAGAACCAAGATACCACTCTTCACCTTTCATCTTATCATCATATGTAGCAGCCATTAACAACACTACATCAGAATCACCTTCATGAGCAATATTGGCTTCCTCAATTTTCTGATCTTTCTTGAACCAACATTCATCAGCAAAATATCCAAACTTGTCACAATTATAACACTGAACCTTACTCTTGTCAAAATCCTTCTTCTTGTTCTGATTTTTGCCAAAACTTCCTCTTTTAGAAGATTCGGTTTTGTTCTCAGCTTTGGATCTTGCATTATTGGACCAGTTTTTTTTACCCTTCCCTTTCTTGAAGTTCTTATAATTTTCCTCTTCTTGGTTGTTTGAACCTGAAGAGCTTGCTGAACTGATCTTTCAGAACTTCTATCAATTACCACCAGTTCATGTGCTTCAAGAGAACTCTGCAATTCTTCAATCTTCACAGCCTTAACATCTTTTGCTTCTTGGATTGCTACTACTATGAAATCAAATTTTTGACTTAAAGATCTCAAGACTTTTTTAACTACCATTTGATCTGAGATGTTTTCACCACAATTCTTCATCAAATTCACAATTTCAATCATATTTGAGAAGTAATCACTCACTTTCTGGTCTTCTTCCATCTGCATCATCCCATACTTCCTTCTATATGATTGCAATATGACTTGTTTCACTTTTTCTCCCCCATTGTGATAATTCTCAAGAATGTCCCATGCTTCTTTGGATCTTGTTGCTTTGGCTATCTTCTCAAAGTGCTGATTATCAACATTTTGTTGAATGTAGAACAGTGCCTTGCAATCCTTCTTCTTGTTTTTTTTTTTTAAAGCAGCTCTCTGCACATCAGTAGCATTTGCAGGAGGTTCTTCAAACCCATTCTGCACAAGATCACTCACATCTTGCGCGCCAAACAATGATCTCATCAAAGCAGTCCATCGTTCCCAGTTCTTGCCATCAAGAACCAAAATATTTGATCCAAAACCGTTAGTGTTCATCTTGCTAAATCTCAAGAAATCAGAGAAATCAATACACACACCTCACTCAGTGGTTCCCAATGATGATTCCCCTCACTTTTCACTCGTGTTTCCCTAAGATTCAACCCAGGCTCTCTATACCAATTGTTAGAACAATCACTTTGTTCAATGCAGCAGAAGTGCTTATGAAAATAAGCTGTTTTTGTGAGCAAGATGAAAATAACAGAAAGTTTGTTAAGAGAAGAGAGCATGATGGAGATAGTTATTGTGTAATCTGAATTTGATTCATTAGTTATGATGTTCACAATTACAAAGCCTTTTATAGGCAAAATGGTTACTTGCTTCCTATGCAAGTAAGCTCTCTAACTAATTGGAAAAATTAACACAAACTTAACCCAATTAGTTACATTGCAGTTATTACTAATACACTAATAACTTAAATTATAGTACATTTTATGGAACTTCGTTTGTGTCTGTTACTACTTTTGTCGTCAATAGACTGTGTCGTATTTGGTATTTAGTGTAGAAACTTTAGATTCATTTCTATCTTTACTATCAAGGATGTCATTCGGTGCTTAAATTTTCAAACGATTTCAAAGTTCAACGAGGTTTAATATGTGAATCAATTAGCTTTGATTATATTTTTTTTGGGAGAGGAGAAATATATTTTGAATATAAAATTATGAATTTTACAATTAAACTCGTTGTGTATTTCATAAATATTATTGTCGATGAAATTTGATCCAAGTGACCGTTTAGTAATCTGAGTTGTACAATCTGAGGGCTAGGTGGGCACTCACTGCTAATGGATAAGTGTAGTCTCTAGATATTCTTAGGTTTTGAATTATGTCTGATTTTTCTAGGATAGTTTTAGAATATTGTATTTTTCCCCTCTAGTCTAGTACTAAATCCCACCTTGCATATGGCATATTTTGCAAGTATCAAATATTTGCTAAGTTTCATTTTTCAAAGCTCTTTTGGTGAAAATCCTTTTTTGTTTAGTCGCGGGTCATACGTGTTTTTTCAACTCTTTAAAAACTATTTTTATGAGTTTGAATCGATTTGAAAGTCATAAGTCATAACTTACTGCTTGAATTGATTCACACAAGTTAGAGAGTTTTTAGCCATTTTTCAATCGATTCAAAAATGGAAAGAAGTTTGTCGAATCGATTCACTACTCATGGAGTTCATCTAAATTGATTTGATTTTCATCTGAATCGACTCAATCTTCAAGCGTTCTCCATATTCAGTTTTACACATCTGGATCGATTCAACATAAGTGTGAATCGAGTAAGACAATGTTTTTTTTCTCTAAATACTAGGTTTCGTTTGCACTAAGATTCTCAAACTATAAACATAACATTTCCTCTTTTTTTTTCCATCTAAATGCATAAATCATTCATTATTTTTCTCTCTCATTACTCATAGGGACAATTGTAGGTTGTGCAATGGTTTGATTCTTTCAAGGAATTTGAGTGCTCAAGATTCGAAAGGACGGAATAAGGCTATATTTTGTCCTCTACAAGCTAGGGATCATTGTAACGCCCTATTGATTTATTTATCCCTCACTAATTTTGCTTTTTCTAGTAGTGATAAAATAGAGTTGCGTCATCGACGGAGACAGTTAAGACTATTGAAAAGAGTGCATGCTCATGCACGTTCAATCGTCTGACATGTAAGTTTGGAATGTCGGAGTCAACGGATAGTTTCAACCGCAAGTAATTTTTGATGGCGTGTCGTTCAGAACAAAAGACAAGCCTATTGGACTCGACTCTCGAGGATATCAAGAAATTCCAATACGATTTGAAGAAGAGTACCATACTAATTTTTGCTTTAGTCGAGAATTAATATCACTCGGTTTCACATTGTAAAATGGATAAATATCAACTATTTCAAGTGATTAATTTGTTAAATGTATCTTCAAGATATTGTAGGAACATTAAGTTCTAAAATATTCAATCACGTGTTATAAGCTTCAAATAATCTAATAAATAATTTAAGATAGATCAAATTATATTGCAATGAGTAAAGAGAAAGTACGCAGAAAAAACCATATTTATAGAAGTTCCCTCAATCATCCTCGTTAAATGTTGAAAACGCTTAGAAGAGTAAACTATAGAGGTTTATTGAATTTACAAATCAACTCGATCCTAAATCTTTTACGCTAAGTAATCACTCCAAAGCCTCCAATCTTCAAACCTCCTTGAAATTTGATAATCCCAACGTCATCGAATCTCGAGCTTTCATGCAATCCTTCGATCTTCTTACCTAATAAATCTTCTTTGTTATAGTTGACAATAAAAAAAATTGTCTTGTTAACGAGTGCTCCGGGGCACTCTTTAAGCGTTCTAATTCAAAAAATTATCCACTAAAAAAGTCAATTGTTTTAATTTTCAATGCATTAAATACAATAATTCTCATAAAAATTTACTATTTAAAAATCTTAAAGAGTGTCCAAGGGGCACTCGTTAATATTTTCCTAAAATAAAATACAGTTTAAAAACTGTAAATTCTTTAAATAATTAATATATGAGTATAAGGAAAGTTAAATGAACTTAGGGTTTGGTAGTTTAATTATTTTGAGTCTAAGAATAAAGAGTTGAATGTCTTGGGATCAAATTCGGACAACGAATAAAATTAAATATAAATCTTACAAACCAACTATTATTTCTTCCGTCTCAAAATAACATAGTCATTTTTAAAAAAATTAATTGTCCCGAAATAACTAATCTATATCACTTTTCAATACAATATTAATTACTTTCTTTCATCATTCTCAATTAATATATTCTATTTTGCATTTATGATAATGGTAAATGCATCAATACTTGACAAAAGTATTTAAATATTTTTTTTCTCTCTTTTACATACATATTTTAAATTTGTGTGAAATGATCAAATAACTCACTTAATTATTTAAGACGAAAGGAGTAACATTTGTCTTTAAAAAAAAGTATCTTAAAAAAAGAAAAAGCATTGTTAAATAAATTAAAGCCAGGTCAAGATTCAAACATGGTGTTTGATACAATCAATAGATTACAAATTTATTTGTTTATGCTTTGAGTCATTGAATGATTAATCATTGAGTTTCTTTGATTTTACTTGGTGTGTGTTTGATTTTCGAGTGGTGAGGACGGATTTTGATAAGAGTATTATAACCGAATCGATTTTAATTACAATTGAGTTGAATGTGTAACAGTTTGCCATCATTATAAATGGGAAACCCACCAAATCTTTTAACCCTCAACGTGGTCTTAGGCAGGGGGACCCCCCTTACCTGTTTCTGTTATGTTCAGACGTTTTATCTGGTCTCATTTCTAAGGCTCAGGAAAATAACATTATCCATGGCATCAAAGTGGCAAAGAAGGCCCCTACGATCTCTCACCTACTTTTTGCTAATGATAGTCTCATCTTTTGTAAAGCAAATTACCAGGAAGCACAAGCCATAAAGGACATCATAAGTAATTATGAATCTGCCTCTGGCCAGAAGGTTAATTTTGATAAATCAGAAATCATACTCAGTAGAAAAGTTCAGACCACTACTCAAGATAGAATTCTGCCGACTCTTAATATGAAAAGAATGGATCATTTCTCTAAATATTCTGGCCTGCCTACCCATCTGGGCAGATCAAAACGCCAGGTTTTCACCTTCATTCATGACAAAATCCTTAATAAGCTAAAAAGTTGGAAGGAAAAGAACCTATCATTTGCTAGTAGAGGGACCCTAATCAAAGCAGTTGCCCAGGCAATTCCTACTTACGTTATGAGTGGATTCCTTCTTCGAAAAAAATTATGTACCACTCTTGAGCGTATTATTTGTGATTTATGGTGGGGTAGCAGTCAAGACCATAAGAAAACTCATTGGATTAGCTAGTCAAAGCTTTGCAAAGCAAAAAGAGGGGGTAGGATGGGGTTTAGAGATTTAAGGGCTTTCGATATGGCCCTCTTAGCCAAACAATGCTGGAGGATTCAAACTAAACAGGACTCTCTTATGGCAAAAGTCCTTAAATCTAAGTATTTCCCAAACCACTCTCTCTGGGATGCCAAACAAAAACAGGGAACCAGTTACTCTTGGCGTAGCATTCTACACTCAAGATGGGTAAAAAAGGTAGTTTTTGGTCAGTGGGCAATGGAAACCAAATTAATATCTAGGAAGACCATTGGCTCCCAAATCAAAATGGTTTTAAAGTTCTAAGTAAAAAGCCTAACAATAATGCCCCCATCAAAGTCAGCAATCTCATTGATAAAACTACAAATAACTGGAAGGAACCTATAATCCACAATTTGTTCCTTCCCTTTGAAGCTCTTCAGACCAAGCAGATTCTTATAACGGACAATAATGAAGAAGATGAGCTAGTTTGGGCTAGTTCCCAAGATGGGAATTACTCAGTAAAGATAGGCTATTATGCTATAAAAAACTGGGAGGATCAATCAAAGAATAACCCTGACAGATCCTCCACCCAATCTGACAAACTCTTGCAGAATTTATGGAACTTGAATATTCCACCGAAACAAATTCATCTAGTATGGAGGATCATGAACAATGGTTTACCTGTTAAATCAAATCTCTTCAAGCGTAGAATCAGCAGAGATCCCCTTTACCCAGATGCAACTCCCAGATTGAATCTATAGCTCACACGTTTATGGAATGCGATTGGTCCCAAAGAGTTTGGTTTGCATCTCCTTTAACCCTTAAATTTCAAAATTTGGAGAACTTTGATTTCATAAACTGGTTATCTAAAAACATGCATAAGGAAAATTTGAGAGCTATGGAACTCACTGCGTCCATTATATATGGTATTTGGAAAGCCACAAATGGTTTAGTTTTTGAAGACAAAAATTTACCGATTCATGAAGTCCTTACCAGATCGATTCAAGCAACAAACAACTATCAAGTTCAGAATCAAAAGCTTCATCACCGTCCAAGCTCAACTGTTCCTAGCTTGATCTGTCGCGACATTAGTTGGTCTCCTCCGCCGAAATCATCCCTGAAGCTCAACGTGGATGCTCACCGTAAAGGTGATGCCCGTTGGGGTTTAGGATTTGTCCTCCGGCGTAGTGATGGTCGGCCCGTCGTGGTGGCAACTAAGACGGTGGAAGCTCCGGACGACCCATGCATGGCCGAAGCGTTGGGTGTTAAGTTTGCTCTAGATTGGATCGAAGTAAATGGTTGGAGATCTGTGACCATTGAATCAGATGCAAAGAAGATCGTAGATGGAATCAACAAGCTCAGCTTCTCGCGAAGATATTGGGGGCGTATTGGTAGATGTTGTTTGAAGAAGATGAGAAGTCTTCACAATGTCTCTCTAAACTGATTTTGTAGAAATAGAAATTGGGCCGCTCATGCCACAGCCAAATGGGCTGAGATTGAGCCCAATAGGGATTGGATCTGTAATTTCCCCACCTCCATTTTTACTCATATCCAAAAAGATATGAGCTTTTCTCCCTTATTATAATAGAATCCTTTTTTGAGTCAAAAAAAAAAAAAAAAACACCTCGGGTGCACTCCTACTTTGAAGGTTGTTTAGGTATTTTTTAAATTTTTTGTGGCTCAAATAGTTTATATATCTTCTTCACTTTTTTCTTTGTAGAATATATCTTCTTCACCATATTTATTTTTGGTACAAATCTTCTTCACTTTATTATTAGTACTTCTTTGGAAATCATTCATATTCATTTTATTTGAGTAGTTTATAAATAGCATTTCCTGTTGATAGTAGTTTTTTTTTTCTTCAGACTAACCCTAGTTAATTATTTCTTTTCTCTCAAACAATGTTTTTTACTTGGAAAATTCTTTCATGGTTAGAACCCCAAATGAAAAACATTTGGACACACTCATATCAAATGAAAAAACCAAAACAAAAATAATATAATCACATGAATCAACATCATTTAATTTTATTCTTATTTAATTTTTTTTATTTGATATAAGTATGCTCATGAAAAAATTAAAACAAAAATAATATAATCACATCAATCAACATCATTTAATTTTATTCTTATTTAATTTTTTTTTATTTGATATAAGTATGCTCAAATGTTCTTCGTTTTAGAATTTGTGTCCACGGAAGAGTTTCTATTTTTACTTTATCCTTGTAACTTTGTTTTACTTGGACTTGATTTGGGTTTAGATTTCAGTAAAAACAAAAATGTGTACAAATTTGTTTCTATTTCTAACACACATTCTAGAAAGGCGACAATGTGTGTACTCTTTGTCCCTCCCCAATAGGCAATAGGTAGCTGCAAAACCAAGATGGATAGTTTCAAGAAAAGAGAGTGGGTGGCTGCAAAGAGCATGAGCTAGAAAGCAGCAGCAGAGTGAACATGCACAGCCAGGGCAAAGTGGCAGAAGAAGCTTTCGTTTCGTCTTGTAACAGATGCAGAGGCATTAAATGTGCGTCTTTTCATTTTTTTAGATTACAATCATTAATAAGATTGCATTAGATATTACTATATAGATATTCACCTATGCCAAAAATGTTATGCAAAAATCATATGCACACATTAGTTATAAAAACAAGTTTAAATATGTTATTAGCTCTATAAATATATTAAATTTTTGTTTTAATCCTTTTAAAATTTTCCTTCAACTTTTAATTCTTATAAAATTTTTAATCATTAATTTTGGTCCATATTTTTAAGTAAATTTTTATATATTTTAATAATATTGTATAGAAATATGTAGAATATTGTAAAAATAATTCCTAAAAAATATTAATTTTTTTTAACAAAACACAAATTAAATATGAATTTTTAACCGTAAAAAATATAAAAATTCATATTAAACTCTTGTTAAAAATTTCAAATTTTTTTTGGTTGAGCTTTTTACAATATTATCAATTTTTCTGCAAAATTTTAATCAAACATATGATTTCTAGATATGAGTTTACTTTAAAGGAGGGATAAAAAATGAAGATGAATTTTTTAGGAAAATTTTAACTATGCATACATATTGATATTCGTTGCTATTTATACGTCAAAACATCTTAAAATTACACAACTTGAAAACGAATAAAAACAAAATGCTAATTTGTTTTCCTTTCCACCTAAAGAATGTTTGTTAGTTATCCTTGTGTCCACTTACGTATTAGGGTCACACACATATTTTCCGAGCTGCGATACGGAAAACACATTATCCATATTTCATATTTGATCCCCTCAAAACAAAAACAAAAAAAATTCATATTTGACATAACTAACAGTAATGCAATCACTAGTCACCAAAATCAATTCGTTGAAAAATAGGTTTACATAATAGATAGATAGATGGATGAATTGTATGAATATGTGGGGACTCATCGTGAGACCGTCCTAGAATAATAAACAAAAGGAGGACACAACATACTTAAAAGAAGGGCATATACCGCGAGGCAATTCTATCGATTTAGTACAATCAAAAGAATCAAATATCTTTTGATTTAGCTCAAAAGAAATTGTGAAGTTATGCTTAACTGTACAAAATAAAATATTGCGTATCATCACCTTATTCATAAGTCAAAGCAAAACTGAATATTAACACGAAAACACACAAACCTTAACTGTACAATTAACAAACACAACTCAAAGATTTCACAGAAATACCAGGGAAACAGTACAATTTACAATAATAGTCAGGGTGATGATAGAAATCACGACATTACCATATGTGAATAAAGCAAATTCTTAAACCCATGTTTCGAATTCACCCCAGATTGTATCATGGCATAAGACAACCTCAACAATTCTAGGGAGAGAATGAAAACACGGGTAGCTTCAGACAAGACCCTGATCCACATGAACCCTAATTAACCCTCGCAAATTAACCCTAATTACCACATGAAACCCAAGTCACAATTAAACCCCACAAGCTAGAGAATACCGAGTAGAAACTGTTGCATTCTAGTTAATCCTAATTAGCTAAAGACAGTAACAATCTAGAGTACTTCAGACAACACCAACATTTTGGTGTTTCATTGGTTTTAGAAAGAAATGTGAGTTCATATGTTTCTTCTTGTGAATGGCAATCCCCTTACATGTATTCCAATAGAGATTCCAGTCATTCTGCGATTGAAACCATCACGCCCTGCTGAGAATAGAATCGGTAAAAAATTTGGGCTCTTGCATCGGAATACTTTTTGGGAGAAAATCCTAATCAAAGTTTCTTTGCCCTGCAGATAAAAACGGACACAAATAACCAAAAATGACAGTATTGTTATGTTATAAGTTAATTATAAGCTGTGCTAATAGTGGCATCCTTCTTATAAGTCATTTGAGGAAAATAATTTATCCCAAATTATCCTTCATAACCAAACAATTTTTCTATATCATTTATACTATTTTTATTTTATTTTTCAATTTTTAATTTATCTTTCTTCATAATATTATTGATGATAGGTAATCTAGTAAATTTACTTTTTTCATTTTAAAATCAACTAACTATCTCATCATTTGATCATGGTCTATTTGATTTAAAGACTAAATTTGATCGTTTATTTATTTATTTTAAAATCATATGAAATGTTCAAAATGAATTTTGTTTTAGGGACAAAATGAATTATAATTTGTGACAGAAGAGTAGCACAACATTAAGACTAAAATCTTGGATCTTTCAAAAAAACAAAAAGACTAAAATCTTGGTTTAATCTAGAAGTATCATTAACTTGCTCTTACAATTTTTATTTTTTTAATGGCACTTGCTCTTACAACTATTTTAAAAAGTACAAATAACACTAAACAATTAAATATGAGAAATGATATTTGAACATCCATTTTATAATATCTTTCTCTTTCATACTCACGTTATTTTTTCCTTTATCTTTCTATTGCTTTGATTTTCGTACAAATACCTATTTTTCTTTGTCAACCATTTGATTGTTAAAATATCAACCCTCATTAAATATTTCATTAAAATAAAATTAATATCAGAGTTGACACAGTGAAAAGGAATAAATATTCATGAAACGAGAACAAAATTAAATAACAAACTAACTTGATGTTTAGCAGCATTTATTTCACAGATCTTTGGATTCTGTCTGACATTCCATGCAAATCCTTGAAACTGTTTATAGAACTTGAAAGCAGCAGCAGGTGTTGTAAAGTTCACAAATGCATAACCTAAATTAGAAATTTTTCTTCCATAAGCATGCTTCCTAAAAAACCAACAATAAAAACAATAAATCAACAATTTATTCAAAAGACAAAATACATATAAAAAAATTAAAAAAGGAAAGCAAAAAAACTGAAAGGGTTCTTGAATGTTCATTTACATGTAATCCATCGGCAAATAAACGATATCAAACTTGGACCAATCCTCAGGATCAGCGTTCTTGTTGATTTCAAAGCAATGTTCATCAAGAATCATCAACAAATTATCAAACCTGAAATTTTTCAAAACAAAATTGAGATCAAAATTACTGTAAAAAAAGCATAAAATCACTGTTTAAAAAGATGAATAGTTAATTACCTAAACTGATTAGGGATGTTTCGAATCATAACAGTGGTAATGTGTAATGCTTCAGCTTCTTCAATACTTTCTGGAAATGGAATAACAGTTCCAACACGATGATGAGTACTTTTAGTAGTTTTCTGTTGAATCTGAGTTCGTTTGGGAACGTAAACCATTCTTGATTGAATCTTAGGCATTGGAACAACTAGGTTTTGTGGAAAAAATGGTTGAGCATTTGGATTAAGATGAGAAATGCGTTGTTGCATTGTGGAAATGGAAGGGGTTTTGGTGAGATAGTTGTTTTGGTGGAAAGAAGGTGGAGTCATTATATTGTTATTTTGTGAGGGAAGTGAGAGAAAGTGAAGAAGCAAAAGGTGATTATAGAAGGACTGTGGCTGCGTGCGGTGCATTGGCGTACAAGAAGAAAGAAAGTGTGTTGAGTTAGAGACTAGAGTTTTGGGATTTGGATATATCACATCTGTTCTCATGATTAAGCACGACCTACAACAATCAAACTTTTAGCCCACCTATTGGTAGTTCTCATTTTAGAACAATATTTTATCCCTTCTATAATAACTGAGTCATTTGTAAAAAAAAATTCTCTAACTAACTGATTTATTTTACTTTTCAATACAATATTAATTACTCAATAGATGACCCATTTGAAAATGTGCAATTTTGACCTAACTTATTTTGACCATATTTTTCTACTAATATACAAAGATAAATAATATCGTATAAGATGTCGTTAGATTCGCCTCGATGAGTATTTTCAAAATATCAAATTTTCATAATTTTTTCTAATATATTATTCAAGATATTTAAGCTCAAAATTATGTATTGACATGCATAATAAGGTGAAATATTATGGAACGGAGGGAGTATTTCTTTCCCTTTACAATTCTAATTAATACTACTTTCATCGTTTCCAATTCAATATATTCCACTTTACATTTATGATAGTGGAGAATGCACTAATACGTAACAAGTGCACTTAAAACTATTTTTCTCTCTCATTCATTTAAACTCCCTCCGGTCTCAAATGTAAGGAAATTTTCATTTTTAAGTTCATTCAATAAATAATGTATGTGGTCCATATTATAGACCACATACATTATTTATTGAATGAACCTAAAAAGTAAAAAGTTGCTTACATTTGAGACCGAAAGGAGTACATTTTTCTTAATACGTGTGAAATAAGTTTTTGGGCCAGTTAACCCGGGACAGAGGGAGTATTTTACCAATGTAAAATTCATAATAGGTGAAAACTAGTTATTTAAATAAGGGTTTTGTTATCTAGTGCCCAGTGGCACTAGTTAAAGAAAGAAAAAAAGAAATATTTACATTGAAAACACAATTTTTTACACTATTTAAATTTTGATTACATGAGTTCCAAGATACTTTTACTATATTTGATTTTCTTAACTATTGTTCAAGGCACCGATTAAGATTTTTCTTTAAATAAAAGGCAAAATGATTTAAATGAGTGATTCAATTAGTTATTTATAATAGGTGAAAAAGTTAGTTATTTAAATAAAATGATTTGGAATCAATTTGATTTGGAGTCAGTTAGTGATTCAATTTGATTTGGGTTTAGATTTTAGTAAAAACAATCTCGGTATCTTTGTTTTACTAGGATTTGATTTGGGTAAAAACAAAAAACAATGTACAAATTTGTTTCTAACACACATTCTGCCAAAACGACAATGTGTGTATCCTTTGTCTCTCCCCAATAGGCAATAGCTAGCTGCTAAACCAAAGTGGATAGTTTCAAGAAAAGAGAGTGGGTGGCTGCAAAAAGCATGAGTTAGCAAGCAGCGGCAGAGTGAGCATGCACAGCAGAGTGACAGAAGAAGTTTTCGTTTCGTCTTGTAACAGATGCAGGCATTAAATGTGCGTCTTTTCATTTTTTAGATTACAATCATTACTAAGATTTTTTAAAGAAATTACTAAGATTATTTATTAGAAATAAAAATAAAAATCATTACTAAGATTACATTAGATCTACTTCCTCCAATCTCAAATATAAAAAAAAAATTCTTTTTTATGTTCATTAAATAAGATTATTTATAATGTAGACCAGATACATTAACTATTCAATGAACCTAAAAAATAAATCTTTTCTTATATTTAAAATCGGAGGAAGTATATAGATATTCATCGATACCAAAAATGTTATGCAAGAATCATACGCGCACGCATAACGCATTAGTTATAGAAACAATTTTACCTATTTTAACCAAACTAGACAATTTTTACTCAATATTTTCTGGTAGTGATTTTAACAGTTAAATGGATTATTTTTGTAAAAGAGAATTCTATCATTTATAATTATAATAATGATAACAAAATCTTATATTTTTTTGGGTTACATGAGCGAAAGGAAAAGAAAAAGGAAGATAAAACCAAAGTAAACTAAGTCCTCGGAAAGGACATGTTTATAGTATCACCAAGTAAAGTCGATCATATACACGAAAAAGGTTCATTAAAAATAATAAAATGATCTAAATTGATAGCTCCTATGTTAGTAAGAATATCAACACAAAAATTCTGCTCTCGAAGGATATGATAAATAGAAATAGATTAATTCTTAACAAGATACCCACGAACTAAGGAATTCTAAGAAACTTGCATAGTGATGGAACCTTTTAGTCTCCTTCATTACGAACTACATCATATGAAGAGAGTCAGAGTAACATATGAGCTTTCTATATCCTGCCTCTTAACACAACTTTACACCAACTTAATAGAACTTGAATATCAACATGTTGGATAATCGTACAGAAAACAGAAAATACGCTCCCTTCTCTCTCTTGCCCACAACACAGATTCAGTCTTTCTTCTCCGATCCCCTCCAAATCCAAACCCGTTTTCAAAGATGTAGCCTTTAGCATTTGGTGGTGTACTGGGTCCTCACGTATGCACCACCTTTCAAGTCACCGACGTCGTTTTGTTGGACCTTCAGCTCCGATGGTGGTCGCTCTTTCTCCCGTCGTTGTTCCTTTGCTTTGTCGTCGTTGCAAGAGGCGGCAATGGTGGGTGTTGGAGTCGTGGGTTTGTTTGGTTGCTGGACCTTTTACTTTTTTTACATTTCTTAAAAAAATAGTTAATGCAATTAATGTGTATATTTTGGATGTTAATATTACCAAATTGTTCTTTGTTTGTATGTGTATTAAATTTAATTTTTCATATTTCAAGGCAGAGTTAGTAGTATTAATTAAGGGTATGTTAAGACAAAAATAATAAATGCATCTAGTAATTTAAAAAGAAGTTTACATTTAGGGACAATTTTTAAGTTAAATAGATGCTTAGATATATGGACGGGCATATGTAGTAACAATTAAAGTTGTGTGTTGTTATCCGTCCACTAGTTGAGGACTTCTTTTTTTTTTGGGTAGTGTTAATTTGTGCCCTTAGGGTACATGTTAAGAAATCTAAAAGAAGAGATATTTTATAAAATTTTGTGCATTTAACTCATTAAATAGATGCTTAGATATATGGACGGGCGTATGTAGTAACAATTAAAGTTGTGTGTTGTTATCCGTCCACTAGTTGAGGACATTTTTTAAGTTAAATAGATGCTTAGATATATGGATGGGCGTATGTAGTAACAATTAAAGTTGTGTGTTGTTATCCGTCCACTAGTTGAGGACATTTTTTTTGGGTAGTGTTAATTTGTGCCCTTAGGGTACATGTTAAGAAATCTAAAAGAAGAGATATTTTATAAAATTTTGTGCATTTAACTCATTAAAAAGCTAAAGATTAAATGTAATACACACATTTTAATAAGTTATTTTTATATTTGTTTTATTAACTTGTACCTTAAGGGCACAAGTTAACATTTTCCTTTTCTTTTTTAGGGAAATTGATCAGGACATGTATTTGTAAAAATTGTTGTTAATTGTTGATTTAGAAAATTGATGCATGGTACCGTAAAAACATACTCCAAATCAAAAGTGATGCAAAGTACCCTAAAAAATCGATGCACGGTGCCCTAAAAACTTACTACTCCAAATCAGGGGAGGCACTTTAGTGACATTGAAGAAATACTGGTAGTTGACATTCATCAATCAGGGACTGCCAAGTAGCACCTTATTATTATAAAAAAAAAAAACAACAAAAGCCAATTTAAATGAAACAGAACCAAATAGAACTCACAAATACAAACACAGTTCTCCTCCTTCTTTCTCTCTTTCACCAATCAGGGACTGTTACGTGGTACCTTGTTATTAAAACAAAACATTGCTAGATTTATGAGAACTTAAAGAAAATGGGAGCCTCTTTTGTTTTGCATAAAAACAAATATCACAAGGATTAGAAGAACTATCAGTTGAAACATATGGAAAATTTTTCTTTATTGCAATCAACTTGTCATGTGAAGCATGACCAAAACGCATATGCCACAAATTACATTCTTTATTCAAAGTCATATTTTTGACATTATTGATACAATGCAGATTAGGAGTATGCACTATACTAACTAAGGGTGTCTTAAGCAGATACAATCCATCTTCCAAC
>Ga0315914_1005936_pt1 | contig 17554 bp, 13 predicted proteins | sample MpolenodulesMG_FD_203920 | JGI IMG/M metagenome (GOLD analysis project Ga0315914, IMG submission 203920) | Medicago polymorpha root nodule microbial communities from Los Angeles, California, United States - elongated nodules | ecosystem: Host-associated > Plants > Roots > Nodule | place: USA...
AAAAACTAAGAAATGCAACCCCGTTTTTTCCGGCCATTAGCGATTTTTATTGGCTAGACACTATTTCGGGAGCACTTCGTGGCAAAATCTGTCTAGATATATAGCACTTCTCCAAAAAGAAACATTTCATTGTAGCTTTAAGTTCTAGGTTGAAATTAATTTGCCACACCAAAAAAATGTTGTAGATTCAAAATTAGTTTTTCAAAATAAAATTGTAAAATTTGTCAAAAAAATAAAAGAGTAATGATAAGTTGACAATTAAAAGGTTGTCCGACACCGTATAATTATACAGATTACGTGATAATAATTATTGAAATCTCACACATATAAGTGGAGGAATTGGGGTTTGAACCTCGGTCACATCGTCTGATTTAACAATTTTAGCGGTTTTAACATGTTGGGTTAGAATTTGTGGACTAAATAGTGTTTTTTTTATATGATGTCAAATATATTGTTGATTTTTGGATGTTTAAATAACATCTCATGCTCCTCCTTCTAAATAAGTAGGTTTAGTTTTCTCTTTTTAAGTTCTCTCTTCCATTATCTTCATTGAGGGTGACTTTTGTTCAATATTTTTTTACCTCAAATCATTCATTTTCATATTTTTCTCTCTATTTCAATCTAAATAAGTGATTTTCTCATAGATTTATGTTTTTCATCTTCGTGATTTCATCGTTTGAGTCCAGCGCTGCGTTGTTCATTGCCTTGTGCGGCGTTGTTTGATTCCCCGTCTTATTTAGGTGTTCATTTGATTTCTATTGAAAAATCAACTATTCAATCAATGATTTGGACGTCAACATTAACTGTAGATCCGGAGACAAGGGTATTCCAATCACTTTAATTTTATCCAATTATTTATTGGGATTTTGCCGTTGTATGTTATTAATTTAAATGTTGTGAGTTTGTTTGCAGGTTGATCTTTTATATTTTTAACAAAGTTGAATGATATACTCTATCAATTTGATTAAAAGAATGTCATTTTGTTTTTGTTCAAAATAAAATTCGTAAAACACACATATATGTATATGCCTATATTTCCACCTTTTATTTAGTATATCAAATATCTATAAATCCATCTTATTGTGACATAATGATCTTAAATATTAGCCCACAAGACTAAGTTACAGGGACGTACGTTTGGTATACGTTTGTTTTCACTTTTAATGCAATTAAAATTTGAGCCAACTTTTTAATTATTAAGAGGCATATATACATTTCGGCTATCCGGGTATTTTACGGTAAGAGCAAATTTTATTTATCCTTTATCTCAATCTTACATTATATGGACATCATCTAAAATTATACAAGATAAACTATCAACTATGTTACTTCCAGGATAAAACAACATATTTCATTGTATGATTAACTATTACCCGATGGATAATCATTCGAGAATTAACACCCTAAAAAATGACTATAACTAATTTAATTCATGTTACACAAGTTTGAATTATTGGAAGGAAATATGAAAGCTAAAGGTACATGAAAAAAATACGTTGCTTTGTTTGGATATTACATCATAAGAGATTGTTCACCAACATTAGATTGAGTATGATGCATCTTGGGTGCAGAGTTTTGTTATCATTGCAATAACGAAGTAGAAATCACGTTGCATGCACAACGATATTGTCCGTTAGCCATTGGTGTTTGGCTTAATATGGTTGGTCTTCAATACCGAGAAAGGTTTTCTAATGAAAATTTGCAGCAACGGATGAATTTGAATATTGATATAGAGTTGGGAATGGGTGTCATGAAGAATTGTTCTGAATTTTGGGAATCATCATGTCATTCATTGTGGTATTGGAGGAGGAGTCATGATAGTGGTAGTGTGTTGCTTACGAGACCATGGCTAAAAGTGTTGCATATGGTAGAAATTTATGATGTAACAACAAGTTTAGGTTGGATTCCGCTAAAGACGGATGTACTCCCTCCGGTCCTTTTTTAACACTACATACTCCCCCTGATCTTATTTATAAGAGAATTTTCAAAAAAAACTTTGGTCTTATATATAAGAAAAAGTCCTAACTTTAAGGTACATTTATTGTTTAAAAGACTTTTCTAACCCTCATTTAATGTTTGTCTTTTTAATATTAGTGAGTATAATTAATACTTCACAAATTTTTATGCAGGTATATTTGTAAAACCATTCAAAAAATTACGACCACTAATGATTGTTTTGGTTTTGATGATTTTTGGTTTCTTTTCTTATAAAAATGATCGGGAGTATTCATTTATTAATTTTATTTTATATTTATGTACAATATTAATTGAAATAGTTTTTGTTAAAGCATGATGTGGAGTAACACTAAGGCTTTGTTTGCAAGTTGAGTTTTGGAGGGGAGGAGAAAGGAAGGAAAGGCTTATGGAGAGGTAAACCCTTGTTTGGGAGTTTTTAAAAAATAGGGAAAGGTTTTAGGGGGTTTTAAAGGGCTTTATTTGTCCAATTTTAAAGTTCCCTTAAATTGAGGGATTAAACATACAAATTGACAATTTTGTCCTCATAATAATTCAAAATTTCAACTATAATTTACAACATAAATTACAAAGTATAACACAATGTATTGATTTTAAGAGAAAAAAAAAATGGTAAAATAGTAAAATTATCACATAAGTCCTCCATCTCATTTCCTTATTTGTTTCTTTAACTCTCAAATAAGGGGAAGACTTTCCCTCCTTTCTCCCTTCCTTTCCTTCCCTTCCCTTCCCCTCCTACGCCTTTCCTTCCCCTCCCCTCAAAACTTGCAAACAAAGCCTAAGGGGCACTTGGGTGACATTGTGGTTGGTGACATTGGTCAACCACAATGTCATATGTGGCTTTCTTCTTTTTCTTTTACAAAATGTTTTTGTTGTTTTGTACACTTGTAACATTGTGGTTGATAATGTCATCAATGTCTCCAACCACAATGTCACCCAAGTATTATCCGGAGATAAGGATAGAGTTTCATGTTGATTCTCAAGTGGTGGTTAACGCTATTACTTTTGTAAAAGGTGGGTCATCTACCCGGTGGAGTTTAAAATATTAGAAGATTTTTAATGTTGGATTGGGAGGTTAAAATCTGTAAGTAATATCGAGTAATGTCCATGTATATGCTTTGGTGAATTTGCCGTGTGATAATGGTTTTACTATGATTTTAAATGAGTAATGTCCTATTCAAGTTAGTTCCATTTATTGAGCTGATGTTGTTGAAGTTTATTCTTCACGCTTAGTTTAACGTTAGTTTCTCTCTTTCCGAACATTGACCCTCTTGTATCTAAAGAAAAAAAAACTCAAAAACAAATGTGAGAAATTACGTGGTGAATTCATGTCAGAATTTATATTTTGTTTTTTAAGAAGCCAAAACATGAGCTATGGCATTTGCTTGTCGTCCGTTGAACTCCACCCGAGAGTTTGTGAACTGTAAATGAAAGAGTCTCTGGCACCCTGATATGATATGACCAAATTCTGAAACATCAGGTCTGTTGGAGTGTAAAAGCATCATTGGCTGTTTTAGAATCCACCACAAATTCGACATTGTCCATTTGCATGTCACGTAACCACTCTATAACATTAAACAAACCTAAAGCTTCACCAAAGGGAACAAAACATAAAGGAGAGACTCTCATAGTTTTGGCTAGAACAAAAACTCTATCATCATCGCGCACACATATATCAATGCATGTATGATTCATAAACTGTGAAAAGGAAGCATCAATATTGCACTTTAGAGGACCAGGGGCCAACTTTGACAATGCACATCATGACCTGCAATTGACAAGGAGCTCGATGACACATGAAGCCTCGTGTGCGAAGCCGGAATGGTTTAATGATTGCCACTCACACGTGAATGATATTAGCATCCTACGAGTCTTCAATGAGGTGACACGCTCTGTCAACTACGTTAAAGTTCACTCTCGTTCTTCCATAGTTTAAGGTTACCGTGCTTCCATAAACTCCAACAAATGGCTGCCAAACACTGAACATGTTCCTGAGATAGATTTTGTAACAAATAAAAAATAGCATCTATGGCCAAGTTAGTGACAAGGAAAGCATAGTTTACCTCACTCAAAATACCTGCCATTTGTGACACTTGCATTGTAAAAGGACACTAAAAAATAATATGAGCAAGATCTTCAGAATTGGAATTACAACTAACACAGTCGTTCGACACTAGACTTTAACAAAGCACAAAAACTATGACTATTTCAAACCAAACCTAATGTTAAACAGAAAATCACTATACAAGAGATCACACCTTTGATATATGAAAAGAATTATTCACAAGTTAATTTCCAAGATTAATGTGATTGAATTGAATGTGTATTGATATCAATCAATGATTAAATGAGATTAGGTGTATCCAAAAAAATCAATCACAATTGTCACGACCCAACCTCTAGCCGTGACCGGCGCACAAACTGATAAATAAAGCCTGGCCAGCCTAACAAACCATACATGACAAAAAATAAGCAAATATCTTTAGAATGCCAGTACACTGTGAAACTGTAATTTATTAGAAATTTTGGCAGAGTATTTTCGACATTTTCAAAACTAGAACCATGTTTACAAACTTATGTCATCAGCCAGAATATGATAGACTGCATATCTGAGGTTATGCATCCGAAATTCAAAGTATTCCTAAGCAAAAATAGCTGCAGATACATCAACGACTCAAGATATACATATACAAAAGAGTAGTTCGTCAAGGATCGGAAGCCTACCAGAGTGACATTGCTGGATCTTTAATCTTCTAGAAACTTACACTCAGTTGACTGTAAATCCGAAAAAAATGTATGATGAAGGGGTAAGTCATAAAAACTTAGTGAGAAGACAACAACCACTACCAACTAGAAACTAGAAGGGAAACACACAAGGGCACGAACATATATTTTTCTCAAATCTAATTTCAGTTTACAAAGCTAGTAACCGTAAAATTCAATTGTTCCACAATCTTTTTTTTTTGTTGCCAGAATCTGATTCCTTCCCTCCCCATTCATCTGCATCATCACCAATTCACCATCACTATTTAGTGCTCTAGTCCCTCTGTCCAAATCACTTCCTCACAAACAAAACCCTATTTTGATTTCTTGTTTATTTCTTGATTTCACAGATGTTATAATCCTTGACATCCTTCTATGTTAATATAGATCATGTGGGATTCAAGGCATTTAGGAACTGTTATTGACTTTGGCTCCCAAATGCGTGCAATGACGTTTGAAGATCGGCTACAACTATGTGGAACAACATCCTTAGGGCTGGGCGGATTCGGTAAAATAATGAGCATTATCTGGAATGTCAAGACTGCGATGCTGGTAACCAACAAGTTAGCATACAAAGTCTATATAATGTACATTGATGTATCTGTAACAATATCAATAATCATAATGCTGGTGAATCATCGAGGAGGTACATTTTTACACATTTTGTTCTTTTGTTTTCACTTGGTAAATGTCAGTTTTCACCTATTACATTAAACATATATATGCTGCACCAGGTCGCGATGATTGAGCATGAGCATGAGCACCTGCTTTATGCGCTTGAGAACCACTTCTTGACTTATGTTTCAACGACGCTATGATGTCATCAAAAGTAGGTCTTAAATTCGGACCTCTATAATGCAAAAAGTAGCATATCGAGTCACATACTCACATTTTATTGTACGGATCACCACATCAAAATTGATGGAATGCCTGTCACTTTCCTTCTTTTTGTAATGAAGCTAGCTACCCAAATTTGCTTCTCTTTAATGTATGTAATAATAAAAGCATAGAATAGTGGCTCATAGTCCTTTAACAAGACAGATTCATATTTGTTATCTATATTGTATTATAAGAGATGTGAACTTTTCATTTGAAAGCTTATAAATGAAAATTGCACGACTCCATAGTTACATTCTTTTTTAACACTACATATATATGAACTTCCACTGATTTATTGGCTTCTGATTTGAGTATTGTTTGCTATGGTTTTTTAATCAGTAAAAATGATGCAAGAGTCTTTAAATCATGCTCCTTAGATGCAAAAGAGAACTCAAGTTAACGTCTATAACAAATATGATCATGTTGAATTTGAATTTCAGACCCTTAGATGATGTATCAGTATGTTTGGTTTTAATGTTTTAATAGAACTTATGTTTAAATTGTAGATCCAACAGTATAACATAAGTAAGAGTAGATATATTATATATATACTCCTTACTCTTTATTAGTTTACATGGTAAGTGTTCTCTCAAAGTTTTTACACGGGGAATTAGTCAATTTAGTCTCCGAATGAAAAATGAGTAGTCACTTTAGTCCCTGAATGTAGACTCTGCTGGTCAATTTCAGGGATTAAAATGACTAACGGAGTCTACATTCAGGGACTAAATTGACTAACAGAGTCTGCATTTAGAGACTAAATTGACTAAGAGAGTCGACATTCAGGGACTATTTTGCAATTTATCTGCATTCAGGGACTAAAGTGACAACTCCTTTCCTATTGAGAGACTAAAGTGACTAATCTCCCGTTTTCACACTTCACTCAAAAGATAATTAGTGTTACATTTCCACATCTCCTTCAAAGAAAAATTCTTGTATTTATGCTGTCTTAATGGAAAAAGACTGGCACTAGACATGTATGAAAGCAACCCGCCAGAACCACACTTGCAAAGAAAGATTCCTTTTAAAAAATAAAGAATTAGATGCCATGGAATCAAATAAAATTGTGGTAGAATATTAAAGGATAGTTTATCTACATAACTACTCTACACCCTAATGCATCTAGCATTAGTCCTTTAGTGAGCTGTAACCAATTTCTTCATTCTCTTATATTTATACATTTCCCATGTGAACACAAGATTGCATATCGTGCTCCAAGTAGCCACAACTCTGATTCAAGACATTTAGGGACTTTTGTTTATTTGGCTCTCATATGCGTACAATGACAGTCGAAGATCAGCAACAACTATGTGGATCAACATCCCTAGGGATGGGTGGATTCGGTAAAACATCGAGGAGGTACATTTCTACACTTTTTTTTTTAGCTTTTTTGGAGTCTCCGGAAACCATCTTTAATTTGTCTGTAACTTTCTTTTAGTTTATGTTGTTAACTTTCAGGTTCCATTACTTGCGATAGGGCGAATGCAAATATGTGAGGTTTTTGGGTCATGTAGGCTTTCGTGATGTTTCATGGACTATCGCAACCGGAGGAAAACGCTCTCCTCATGAGGTGTTCTCTAATGCATTTACTCTTTTGCTTAGATTCTGGTGGTTTGATCGTTTACCCATTGAACAAGTAAGGGCCAATGCAGCAACTCCACCACTTGGATCGCTGTTTAGTCCTAAAAACCTTTTATTGGTTCAAAACGGTAGACTCGCAAAATTTGGAAGATCAACAAAGGATAGTCTAAAGCTCAAAAGACGATCAAAATTGTACACTCTCAAAATATGTTCAAATTATGACAGTCAAAGCTTTTGGTTCAAAATCAAAACAAACACAATAATCACTCACCAAAATCCATGTCAAACAAACTTTGGTTTCGTTTGGTCTCCTCACAAAATCACCAAGTTTTGGAGCTGGTGACAACGACTCTAGATGCGGGTAACGGCGCCCGAGGCGAGACAGTGTCACGGTGTAAAAGAAAGAGTTTTTATCATGAAAATTTAGAAGAGAAAGAATTGCAATGGGAATTTAGAAGAGAAAGAATGGAGAAAAGTATTTTAGAGTTGTAAAAACTAGTTACATTAGGTAGGAGTTAGTTGGTCTAATTGACTATATAAACCTTAATGTACTCATTTCATTGATGTAACAAGTTTTTCATACTCAATATTATTTTCCATTTCGCTTTTTTATGTAATCATTGATTTTCCAATTCTCTCATAATTATTCCGTTATTTTCTTGAGAAAATTTTCATTGATTCTTTTCTTGAGATTTCAGCATACCTCTTTTTGATTTATGAAAAAAAGTTCATCTTGATTCTTACTCAAAACCATTCATCCATATGTTATTCTACGTATTTTATTTGGTGCAACCTTTAAATTTAATGTGTATCAATTGGAATTTGAGATAAAGATTTAGGGGTACAGTTTTGTTTATTTCCAACTTTGAAAAAGTGAGGATTCTCACTATAACCCTTGCAAGCTATATGGCAGAAATTGCTGTGCCGTTGTGTTACAACATGAAAAGGTAGGAGGTTTATGGAAGGTTTATAGATTGGGAGGCTATGTTCTTGAGCTAAACAATAAATTTCTATTTACACTTCACACATCACACAACTTTTGATTAACTATTTCAGATGAAGAAAATTATTTATAAAATAAGTGTCAGATTATATAAGGAGTAACGGAACGAGCTACACAAAAGAAGGGAAGAGATGGTTGTTAGTTAATGGAAGAAATTTTGGACGGTAGATTAGAGATTGAAAAATTAGGGTTCCAATTTTATACATTTGGGGAAGAAAGAGTTGTCGTATAACGACCATGAACAAGCCAATAATTTTCTGCATTTCAATCAAATTCGTCCTTGATTTTTTTTCTTCACTTTCGGTCATATTAGTCCACGTGAGTGGTTAATGACCCACGTCAGCACTTTCAACACCCCAACTTGACAGAGCGACAAAATTGATTGACATTTGACAAATTCAATGATTAATTATTTATTTCAACAAATTGGAGGACAAATTTGATTTGGTAATTACAAATTGAGAGACGAAGTTGACTATTCACTCAATAACTTCACACTAATCATAGGGTACTCGTATTATATTTTCAAAATAAATAAAAGTTAAAATAAATTGCAATCCAATGAAACATCCTAGATACCTATTTATTTGTTGTAATTTCCTTGGTAGTGTTTGTGGCACTATCAAGCTTTTTCCTTTTATATATTGACATTAAAAATCGAAAAAATAAACATTAAAAAACGAAAAAATAAATAAAGCATTAGACATAAAAATGAACATATCAAATAAAGTTGCATAATTCCCTTGATTATTTTTTTGTTGTATAAAACACTATTTTCCATAAGAAAATCCACCGTCGACGCTAAGATCAACGCCGGTGACAAACTCAGCATCATTCGACGCTAAAAATAATACAGCATCGGCCACATGCTTAGGTGTGAGCACCACTCCTTCAAGTCTTGCATATCCCTTATAAGTCTCTTGTGCCTTTTCCTCATTCACCCCTAACAATTTACAAGTCAAAGGTGTCGCGAGTCCATTCGGTGAGACACAGTTCACTCTTATTCCGTGTGCGGCCAGTTGCACGCTTGCTGCACGCATTAGCCCTAATACTGCGTGCTTTGACATCGTGTAATCCGTTGACCTCAGGAATCCATGACTACCGTGCACACTCCCCGTGCACACAATACTCCCCCTAACGTGCCCCTCCACCATCGCACAGGCTGCATGTTTCACACACAATGCCATTCCTCGAACATTGATTGTGAATAAATGGTCTAGTTGGGACATGTCGAGTTCCAACACAGTTTGATCGGTTGGACTAAAGATTCCGGCATTGGTGAACATTATATCTACCTGGTGTGAGAATAACATAATCTCATTTCTCTTACAATATTTATTTTCTCTTAATAATGCAAAAATGTTTGAAAATAGAAAAAGTTAGACACCCTTAAAAGATAGGATAGAAAATGTTTGAACCTGCCCATAATTATTAACCGTTGATTGAACGAGATTTTTGACTTGATATTCGTCTGTCACATCGCAGTGGATGTAGGTGCACCTTTGGTTGCCGATGGACGCAGCTACTTGATTGCCAAGTTCATCTTGGATGTCAGCAATCACAACATGGCCGGCGCCTTCGTTTGCAAAGACACGCGCTGTGGCTTCACCGATACCACTAGCACCTCCTGTGATGATGGCTATTTTGCCTGATAATCTTAGATTAGAGTTTCTGGACATAGCTTCTGCCATGTTTGGATCCAAATATAGTTCAGCTGTACAACTTATTGTGGGATACTATCTTATCTTATAAAATATAAAAATGAAATAAAGTAGCTAGTTACAAGCAAAATTTGTCTTCTTATATTTGATTTGTTATATCAAGTTTTTTTTGGTGGGTTGTTGAAGATATTGGATAGTGGTCCCATATTGTTTGTTTATTAACTTTGATTGAAAACTTAGGAGACTTTTGTTTGGACCTAGTGTGGCTTTGATTCTTTCCATGTACTATAGTATCGTATATCATATATATGACATGTCATGTTGTCGATGTCATGTTGTCGAAGGAGAAACTTCCTAGTACCTGCGTGCATGTATTTAAAAGGAAAATTATTCATGTACGTACATAACCATAACCTATTTAACATCATGATCAGCTGAGAATATGATACTGATCTGTCCGGTGGAAAAACATCAGGGGTGGAAAGTGTTCCGATACGGTGGCGACGTGTCTTCATAGTGGAATGAAAGGTATCTGCAGGCACGTTAACACTTCACTGCTCTAAGTCAGTATTAAAATGAGAAGGAGTGTGTAAAAAATGTGGGAAAAGTGAATTGTACTTTGGAGGGAAGATAAGTCAAGCTTATATAGGCGTGTGTGAGAATAACCGCTTTCGTGAGATGTGGCGCCTGATCAGAAGGCAGTTAGAGGACACGTGTATAGTGTCTGATGTATAAATGCGTGCTTCAGGAAGGTTAGATGCACTGATATTGGTGTATTCCTTTAGATGATGCGCCTTGGTCCCAGGAACGTTATAGACACTGTGGGCCAAGACCCTTAGTATCATGTAAGATAAAATTTTGATACCATTTGTATATTTATTAACTAAAAAATAAATGATCTTTGTAATATAATATAAACGTAGTAATATAGATATTTTGAATAATATTTCATATACATAGTAATATATTACTACGAGTTTTGCTAGAAAACACATTAAGGTGTCTTTTAGCAAGTTGTTCTATGAACATTTATTAAAAGACACCAACTAATTTTTATGAAGGTGTCTTTTAACAAAATTATAACTAAAAAGTGGAAATCACACATTGAGGTGTGGGTTGCTAAAAGACACCTTCATGGGTGGCTTCTAGCAAAACCCTATTACTATATACACATATTAATCCATCTATAAAGTTAACTGAGGTGAGAAAAAACCCATTGTGTATTCGTTGATATATTTGTTTTTAGATATATTTTTATAGGGTCTTATTAACGAGTGCTCCTTGACACTCTTTAAGCATAATAAAATAAGCAATTATTTTTAAAAAAGTTGAACATTTCGATTTCCAATGTAATTAATACACACATTTTCATAAATATTTATCATTTATAGTTCTTAACTAGTACACCGGGGAGCACTAGTTAACATTTCTCATTTTTATATTATATGTGGCAACAACAATTGTTGAAAGAATTTTCTCTCATACGAGTATTCTAAAGAATCAAACTCAAAATTATAAGAGAGATAAATAATTAAATGATTGGTACAAGTTAGCAAATTGATACAAATTAACAAATATTTTGTAATAAAATTTACTAAATTAACCCAAAAATTATTAGTTTTAAATAATAAAGCTGCCATATTTTAGTTGAAAGGGCAAGAAACATTAGACATGAAGAGGTGAAGACAAAGAAAAAGACAACATATACACAAGAAAGATACGAACGAGATTATTAGATGCCATATTTTTTATGAATAGAATTAGATACCCTCTCATAATTATAATTAAATAATTTTGGTGAACAATAAGAATCACACTTGCAAATATATTTTTTTAGGTGACGGTGCAAATATTTTATACTTTATTAAAAATTTCCCTTATAAATCTAACCTTGCAAATGAGAGAGAGGCATAGTTGTCGTATCCCAATTTTTTATCTAAGATTTCACGTTCATACGCCATTTGACTCTGATTAGTTTTTGGCAGAGCGGTATTTTAAAATACCTTATTTTTGTTCCGATTCGGGCCCTCTTCTTATTCTTTTTTATTATTAGTCTTTTTTTTATTTCATTTTAGTCTTTATTTTATTTTATTATTATCTTTTATTTTATTTTTATTTTGTGTTTATTTTATTCTCTTTTTTAGTTTAGTTTATTTATCATTTTATTTTTATTAGTCAAAAGTCCAATGAGTCCACAAAAATATGTCAGCATCCAAAAATATTTCCTTCTTCTCTATGTCACATTTTTAGGGTCAACACCTTTTTTTTTTCTTTCTCACCAAGTTATTTCCTTTTCTTCTCATCCTTAATCCTATAAAATGAGAACATGCATCAGTAAACCAAAAGAGGACGGTGACACACAAACCTGCAACACAACAGATTAGGACACACAAAACCTGCAACAGAAAAACCAGCAAGAAAAGCAAATTGAAATTCTCTCCATCAAAAACCTAAACACAATTTTTCAAAAAAACATTTTTCTTTCAAAATGAAACCATTAAACCAGCAACAAAAATTCAAACCCTATCGAGATCAACCATTAACCGGAGAAGAAGGAGAGTCCGGCGGACTCTAGAGAGAAGGAGGGGGGAAATGTTTTAGAGAGAGGAAAAAAGAAAGAAAGAAAAGAAATGAAGGAAGAAGAGGGCTCTGTCTACGGTAGGAGACTTTGATAAGTCTCCTACCGTGCATCACCTTCTTTTTTTTGTTTTGGAAAAGTGTATCAGCTTTCAAAACCGTTAGATTGATAATAACATTGGATTATACTGTAGACCATATACACTTGATAATTTTTCATCTGCTTCCACTCAGTTGATTACATGAGACAACCACAGTATTGGACCTTCCACTACCTCCCATATCCCTGTTCACTCACCCTCTTGAATCTCATGCTCTATTTTCTTCACTGTAACAACACAATTCAGGATAGATCTATCACTCATGTAAAAACCTTTTTTTTTTTCCCTTCATCATATACTGTCAGTATCTATCCATTCTCCCTTTCCATATTCTCTCTCCTCTCAACCCAGATTTAAAGCTACCATGAGCACCACCACTATCACTATCAGATCTAAAACCATTTCCATAGCCACCACCATGAGCACCGCCACTACCATATCCATAACCAGGCTCGGATCCTAACCCAGACCCGGTTCCAAAACCAAAGCCGTAACATCTATCAAAACCTGAAGGAGGATGCCCTGAACCGTAACCACACCCGCTTCAAGTTTACCGGTTTTTCCTCCTTAAACATTCAAGTTTGTTCTATGATCTTTGATATAAATGAAATTTTAATCTTTCATTAAAATCTTTTCACAAGGTAGATTTGCAAATTTAAGCACCATTCTTTCTAAGTTTATGCTAAATTTGAGAATTAAATTTTTAAGAAACACGTGAACAATTGGTTCAGTAAGAATGAAGTAAATTTTCTTTTTTATAGTTATACTGAATGAAGAAAACAACATTTAAATTGTTGTTCTGCATAAAAAAAGTCTTGATTTTACAAGAAATAAGCAAATGGAGAGTGAAATAACAAGAAGAAGAATGAATATGGGGTCTGGGCGTTTGTTGATGGAAGTTAATGAGAGGGAGACAAAACAAAAATAATCAAGTGTATTTGATTTATGGTGGGGCTTATCAATCTAACGGTTTTGAAAGTTAATACACTATTCCAAAAAAAAAGAAGAAGGTGATGCACGGTAGGAGACCTATCAAAGTCTCCCACCGTAGACAAAGCCGAAGAAGAGGGATTGGGCCTATTTATAGGTCTACTGGTTCGTGTGTGCGTGTGTGCGTGGATTTATCATGCACCCCCGCACCTTAAGCCACTTGATTTCAATCTAAGGGCCACTGTCGCTCCATTCCATGATCAGATCCAAGCTGTCTGATATCAATCAGACGGCCCCCTAGGCCCAGCGCGCCCTCTCTTCATTTTAAGCCCAATTATGCTTTTGTTTTATTATGCACCCCCTTATTTCCTGCTTGCACCCCCCGTTTTTTATTTCTTTATTTTCTTCATGCCTTTTTAGTTTGTTTTCGCATTTTCTTTTCTTTCGTATCTTTTTTATTTCTTTATTAGTTTAGGTTTATCATTCTGCATTTTTTTATTATTTATTTAGTTATTCATATTTATTTTTTCGTCATTTATCTTTATTCCATAGCAATTAGAATGTATTTTAGGCCAATGTAAACTTTAAATGAGAAGAATCATGCATGTGTTCAATTATTTATTTATTTTTCTTTATGTATATCGAAAAATAAAAAAATTAGGTTAGATTAAGAGATTTTGTGGTGATCCAACGTCACTGCAAAATTCTCACGCTTTTTATTTTATTGCTACGTTAGTTTATTTTTAGGTTTTATGTATTATTTAAAAAGAACAAAAACATGCGAATAATAAAAAATTCACAAAAAATATTTTCATAATAATCCTTGATTTTCAATCAAAGGATTCCCTTTTATTTTTATCTTTCTTTATCAAATTTCAATCAATTTAATTATACTTTGAGTCATTTTCTTTTAATATAAAAAAATACAAACAAATTCTTATTTGCCACTTGGCTTTTATTTTAAAACTTTTTCAAAACTAATAAAAAATACAAAACAAATCAAACAGTAACTTTACCCCGAACTACGAGGTTTTGATCCATCACGGGTATGTAGGCAAAAGACCTAGTCCTTCCAAATCATAAAAAATGTAAATAAGAAATGTTCCTTTTCTTTTAATCACCACTTTAATTCCATTTTCTAAGGAAGTAAGTTATAGCACCAAAAATGAATAATATCAAGAGTTTTCCATAGAATACTATGAATATTTAGGGTGCTAACACCTTCCCTTAATATAACTAACCCCCGCACCCTAAATCTTTAAAATTGTGGTAATTTAGAACTTTTTTCTCTTTCTTTTGAAAAATTAAAAGTTCAGTTGTGAAATAAAAATTTGCGAGTCTATGCTAACTAAATAGCGTCACCTCCGAAAAATGACGCGACAATAGTTATTAGCTAATTCTGGAACACCTTGAAGCCTTAAAGCGATAAATCACGCAAATAATATAATCATACAAGGAATTTAGATGTTACTTCTTTAATAAATCCAAAACATGCATAACTAATTTTTCAAAATATCGCAGCGGAGTAATATCATACATCTCATCAACAGATAATAAAAATATTCAAAGTAGCTATGCCACATATATCATAATACATCACCAAATATAAATCTCAAGTCTCAACCTACTGAGTGATAGTCTCATCAACACATGAAAATAAACGACATAAGACTGACATCCTAATCAGAGCCATAAACTAAGACTCCCAATTCAAAGAGACGAGGTAGCTCCAAAGCTAGCCTTAAGCATACTCACAAGCAAAGCAACTAATCCTGCAAGTTGTCTCTCCATTCATATAAATAGGCAGGCGGTCAACAAAACGACCACTAAGGGTTAGATAACAATCCACCAATAAAATATAATCAAATGAAAATTAAACAACATAATTAATTTCAAATGATTAATAATATCTAATTAAATCATTCACAATGAATTCAACATCATTATAAAACATCAAGCTTACATGCGCAACACTATAACAAGTACACTTTCACATCTTCACATATTCATCAAATTTCAGCAAATACATAAATCACCAAGTTTCACCAATGCACATAATCACCAAGCACATATTCTAGTATGACACTTTTCACCATTTATTAATGTATGCAATGCGCTTTAGACACGACTCTATATGCATGTGGAGCTGGTCATCATCACTTGAGACAACTCTATTATAATTGTCATCATTGAATACAAAGTATTCTGGTCGTCATCATTGGATATAAATATCCTACTTATGAATATATGAACATATGACTCAATAATGCATACGTTCACTCAGCAAATCGTCATCATCGATAAATCAACATTTTTCATACATGCGTTCACCGTCAATGTCGTCGTCATTTTGCATGTAAAAATTCGTCATCATTAATAAATCATCATCTTTAAAATCATCATCATAATCATCATCAAAACATCATCATAAATCACCATCAACAACTATCACCTTAAAGAAACAATATCATTTCAAATTAACATTTTTGCATAAAAGACAGACAAACAACATCATGACATCCATCATATTAAACACCTAATCATCTTTGATTCATCATAATTCCATCATATAAACATGAATGTAATCCATAAGTTTTGAGACTCTAAAACTCATTTTCGGTAAAGTTCGTCTATTTTCCACAAAATCGTCTAACTTCAATTTTTATCCGCCAAATAGAGCTCCATGATTTTACATATCATTAAAAACATCCCTACGTACTATCAAACATCTTAGTTCATTAATCAAAGCATTTCGGTTTCACAAGGTTCGTTTATTTTCGCAAAAACTCAAAGTTCGTCTCATTTTTAACTTGTTTCAAAACCAAATTAAATCCTTATGAACACCTATGTTTAAACACCCCTAGAAGTCCAATTATACATCACTACATTAGGTTTAGGTGTTTGGGATCCATTGGTATACATAAAGTACCATTTAAAAGTGAAAAATCGGCATTTCTTGACTCAGGGAGGCTGGCACGGTCGTGCCACCCTAGGAAGAAACCACACACGGCCCATGCCTATATGGCGCACGGTCGTGCATCCCTGACAGGTGCGATGTGTTGATTTTTTCGTCTCACGCGTAAAATTTCGAATTTCGGTTCGTTTTCAATTCCGTTTTCGCCGACGCATCCCAAAAACTTAGACCAATCAAATCATATTTGAAAACATGACATTTCAACTCAAAACAACTTAATCAAACGCACCACAAAATGACTTATTCACAAAAGTGCTTAAAACGACTTTTACTCAAAAACTTGATTTTTCTCGGAAACGATTCCTCACCAAAACAAAGTGATTAAACACATAAATTCCATCGTTCTAATTCAACTTCACCAATTCATTCAATTTTATCAAAATCAAACTTCTGCATCTTTAACCCGTTTTCACATCAACCCATTTTCACAAAAATCATAAAATCACCACAACAACACATTTATCAACACCCAACACCAACACAACTCAACACCATTTATATCATATAATCATGAATTCAGCAACAATCAACAACAACAACATCATTTTTCATCAAATTAAACTAAAACTTCAACATAATCATTTTATCACATAACAATCATGAAGTTTAAGCACAAACAACAAGTTTATGACAAATTTTACATACCCAAATTTACCGTATAAACATGAGCACGAAAATCAACAAAATCATAATTCATACAAAAGTGATTATGACCCAAAAGTGAAAATGAGAATTCTAGCTTATTTGATGGAAACGATCTATACCCCTTACCTCAAACATCAATTCCTTCTATCTTAGGCTTCAATCTCCCCTCTAGCTCCTAGCTCAAGCTTTTCCCCTTCTCCAAGTTTTTCCTCTTCTCTTCTTCTCTCTATCTCTCTACTTTCTCTCTCTACTTCTCTAAAGTTATGAGAAATGGAAATGAATGGAATACCCTAGTTATCTATTACGAGCTATGAATATATACTCATCCTTAATGGACTTAGGCCCGTTTGGTTTGAGCTTATTTTGAGCTTATGAAAAATAGCTTATGTAAATAAATGAACTTTTATTTTAATTTATAAGCTCTCACTAACGAAAATTGTATCTTCATAAACGGTTTTTTCATAAACTA
>Ga0315914_1005937_pt1 | contig 17554 bp, 3 predicted proteins | sample MpolenodulesMG_FD_203920 | JGI IMG/M metagenome (GOLD analysis project Ga0315914, IMG submission 203920) | Medicago polymorpha root nodule microbial communities from Los Angeles, California, United States - elongated nodules | ecosystem: Host-associated > Plants > Roots > Nodule | place: USA...
AAACAAGTCATTACAAGCTATAGTAGCAAAGCACAGCTAGTCATACTAATAAACAATAAATGACAATATTTCAGCATCCAGTGACATCAAACTCATGAAACATACCAGGAAAATCAGGGGGGCCTCCTCTTCATCAGTAGTGACATGAGTCATCAAAGCCAAATTCTTTACTAATCCGCAATCTTCACCTTCAGGAGTATCACAGGGACAAAGCATACCCCACTATATCAAAGAATTTAGAAACGAAGGTCTAAGTTCATAAATAAATACTTTTATTTAAATTTAGAATAAGTCCTAGGCAGCATAAGAGTACAACAACAGCAACAATAATGCATTTAGGGTCAACTACAAGGATCAAACAATGTCATCATATTCTATCCAAAATACCAATGCAAATTAAGAGAGAGGTATCAAGAAGGTTCCCAGTTAGATTGCAGCTTACCTGGCTAGGCTGCAAAGCTCTAGGACCGCTTACTTTCCTGGACTTCTCAAACTGTGGTTTGACTCTTGTCATTTGGCCCAAAGCACTTATAAATGATAACCTCTGTACCACCTGTAAAAAACATCCGTTAGAAGAAATATTGGAAGAAAGAACGGAGATATTAGAAAAGGAAACAATACACAACCTGTGTCACTCCAGGCTTGTGCATCCTGAACCTTTTAATGTCAAAATTACCCGTCGATAGAGTCCTTTCCAGACCAAGAGAGATATCATTGATACATGCTCCATTAAGAAGCTATGAACACACCCAAAGAAACTATGTAAATTGAAATCCATAGATACTGAGATCAGGTTGGATTAATAAACCAACAGCACCAAAAATGAATACATAAGATGATGAAACCAGTTAAGCATGCCGTTCATGTGTACAAACAAGCCACATTTAAAAGATTTTACATTGATGAATATGAGAATAAATAAATTTCCAGTTCCGTCTAAACTTTGGAGCTCCCAAAAATGCACCACTCTATCAAGATCAAAAACTTGCTAGTAAACTGCATTCTTTATGTTTTGGACAACTTCATCTGTGCTGAGGCGCATGTTACTTGTATCCAACAACGGTATATTTGCACTTGATGCACGTTGTAATCGGCGATAATCAAAGATACGAAGCAAGATTTTCAGCAATTTGTGGTTTTTATGAGCAACTTTAAACAGAGACAGGAGGAAAATTCCGTGCATAATAAGAATAAATAAATAAACTAAGGGGAATCATCTTGGACAGACAAGTCCAATTAAATATCATGGATAGAGAATTAAAAAAAAGGAACTCTTAAAGAGGGACCAGCCGGAGACATCTGGACAGGTTCACCAAGATTGTATTTGATTTAAGAATGCTTTGATTTCATTCATATGATGTTTGATTAAAAAATTAAAGAGAGCTTACACTAGAGATGTCAAACTTAGCCTTGTTCGGCTTCTTATCCAACCAATCGTCTGCCATTTTCTTAATTTTATCTGTCATTGTCTTAAAAAGATCCTGTAAGAGAAAGAAGAATAACTTATGCAATGAAAAACGTGCAAAATATACTTGCAGAAGTTAGGTGTATGCTAAATTAAATAAAATATTACCTCAAAAAGAAGAGATATTAACTGGCCAGATAACTCCAATCGCTTGTTCCCTACATAATCCTGTGAGTTGAAACAGGCAGTTATCTGATAGTAACAATCGCTCAATGCCCACACAAGTATACACAACATTTTACACACACAGAGTACATGTTATATGGCTTTAACTCAAAACTGTATCAATCATACAAATGATCTTTCACAATAAAAGCACTAATTTGGATGAAAAATAAAGGTTGCCTCAGTTGCTAATTTATGTTATCACACATCAGCAAATCAGTTTCGCTGTATTCTTTAATTCCTAGGACTGCTTTGAGCATGATAAGCACTTCAAGTTGAAAATCAAACTCTAAAACCGAATTATATTGTGGAAAGTATAACAACTTAGGATTGTCATTTTGATAGGATTGTCTACAAATAGGGACAGTGATGCTCCATAACCAAAAATTATGGCTATTGAGTAAAGTGGCATTCACAAGATACTTTCATTACACAAGTTTAACTATTACTATTTTCATTCACGACCTTAGTCCCTTTTTCTGGTAACCTAAGATCACATACATGTTAAAGATATTACCTTGTCATCCATTGCATCCTTATTTAGAATTGCATCCATTATGCGTCTCATCATAACAGCCAGATATATACATTTCGGCCGAAAATTATCTCCGTGCATCTAACGACAACAGATGAAGCAGTTAATCAAACCAAACTTAACACGGCTAAAGGAAAATTAAATGTATTGCAATAGAATGAAATCAAGTTGTGCAATGATGAAACTGTCAAAAAAAAGATAAACCCTCAATACTAAAAATATACTTATGATTCGAAGAAAACTTACTGGTACATTTGCAAGAAATTCATTTTTTAGGATATTAAAAGCTCTTCCTTCCTACATAAAAGGTTAAAATAACAAAAAGTCAGAAAGTTGTTGAAGAAAAAACAAAGACAGACAGACAGACACACAGACACACACACACACACACACACACCCACACACACACACAGAGAGAGAGAGAGAGAGAGAGAGAGAGAGAGAGAGAGAGAGAGAGAGATTTGAAACCTTTTCAGCTGCCATGTTAGAAAACCGGGGACCTTTTGCCTGATGTGCACACGTGCCATTAGCAATAAATTAGAAACCAAAATAAATGTTAACTACGTGTATGTAAATCACCCCTCTACAATGTTGATCAAGCAAACATGCCGCAAAATTCTTTCAAATTGATATTTGTTAGGATGTATCATTAGGACAGAATAAGGAAAACAACTAGTCAATTAGCTAGTTAGACCATTTAGTTGGTTAAAAAGCATTAGGAGGATTTACATAGGAAAGAGCAGCATTGACAGACAAATTTTGTAATTGGATAAATTGTGTCTCAGATTTTATAAACACTACTCAGGCCATATCTCTAAGTAATGTGGGACTAAATCCACCCCTTCAAACCCAACAAAATGAAGGTGTTGGAGGCTGCAATGAGGGCAACCCAAATGCCGCAATTAGGCGACTAGGGGCAGACCGCAATGAAGGCGGAATTTCCAACAGTGTGAAAAAAGAAATCGGAGAGAAATCCTTTATAAGAAAGACAACTCACTTTTGAATCAAGGTACTCCAATGCTTGGGCTTGTGTAAATACACGACAGTTTATACATTCCTGATTAGAGGGCAAAACATATTTAACAGATCAGAGATAGCATAAATAATAAAAATAATAATAGTACAATATGCTTTGTTAAGCTAAGAAAGAGCAGATAAGTATGTAATTATTATACAAGCCACTAGCTTCTACCATACTCTATAATTTAATATGTGCAAAAGAATTTTTAAATTTGACAGAGGAGGTATTTGGAAGAGCTAATCTATAAGGTATCCATCTTGTCAAGAAAACATCTAATACATAAGTTGTTTTAACTTATTACAATAATTGTCGCAGCTTAATAATAATCGTTTAGCTTAAGCTCCCCAAAATAGCAGAGTGAATGAGACAGTAATAACTAGTTTATCCGAACACATTCATATCCAAAGTTGTATGTCAATTACCTCAATGGATGGCATAAGTAGAAAACTGTAACGAGGATCTCTTCCAATCAACTGTACAACTTCTTGGTCGATCTCCATTCCCATAGCTTTCATTACAACCGTAAGAGGAACCTATTGGATATAAAAAGAAGAAATAAAAATCTCCAAAACCTAATTATAATACAATCAAATGACTAAAAGTGAATAAGACAGAATGAAAGAAAGGCCAAGTGAAAACCTTTTTTGGAAATTGATTAAATTCTAACCACATCTTCTCCTTTTCCATCAAAATGGTAGTTTTTGTTTTTATTTTCTCTGTACTGCTTGTAACAGATGCAGTAATGCTGAAAGCCAAAATAGGAACCAAAATATAATTTAAATAATATGAAATAGGACATTGGTAATCTAATTATCTAACATAGAGGGATAAATGCGCAACCACATACAAAGCTAACAATAATTCACTCAACAGCCTTTTTAGATAGAGAAAAGAGAAATTATTAGAGAATCTTATAATTATTATTCTGAGAACACAACAATATCTAATGTGAGAGGAAAAAACATCCAAAACACTCCTACTTGCTTACCAGGTATGATAAAATGGGAAGCAAGGAGGACAAAAATCATAAATGTCAACATGTCAATATGTATATGCATAGTAAAAAGAAGAAGAAGAAGCCTTCATCATATCAGAAAGAATTACTTACTTTTTTTTCTTGTCAGTGTCTAGAATTATTCTATTGTTCGAAAGTTGTTCTTGTATTAAAATTACCTGAAACAGAGTAGTGGAGTTTTTTTGTAAATAAAATCATTGAAAACTATAAAGAAGAAAGATAAAAAGAGCCATATTTAGATGAGATAAGAAAACAAAACAAAATTTGTACAGAAAAAAGAAGAAGAAAACAACAAAAGATATCATCAAGGATTCTTTAGTAAAACATTTGATCTCACAAGTTCAACAAGTCAACCAAAAATGTGTATCAATTTGATACACATTCTGATCTTTGTAATGATATTCATCAATTATTTCTAAGACTATTTCTCTAACCATCCAACAAATAACTCAAATTAATTTGTTATTCATGCCCATGTCAATGGGTCCCGAGCAGATTAAATAACATGTAGCGTCTCTAACATCAAGAAGTATTTGGAATCACAATATCACCTTCTCATTCCCTTTGATTATAAAATATCCTCCAGGATCGAGGGGACACTCGCCTAATCAAAGAAAAACTAAAGGTTAGATTTTATTTAAAAGAATGAGAAATGCAACAGATTAATAAAACGGTTAAATGAATAAAACGAACCAAGTTTTGCAAGCTCATCTTCATCTCTATTATTCAAAACACAACAACAGCTCCGCAACATGATAGGCATACTTCCGATATTAACTTCGGGCTGCGGGGAAAAAATGTTACCAGTTAATAAGATATATATATTTGTCGAATTCAGATGATAATAATAATAATGGTTGATTACCCTTGTTTCTTTTCTTAGGTTATCAGGACCTCCCAGAGTGTATTCAATATCAACAGTTATCGGAGCCGCGTACCTTTTTATTGGACAAATTGAAGCATAAATCACATGTTAGGAACAACAAAAACGAGTAACATTTGGTCTGACTACAACTTCCAATTAGTAGTATAAGTAAACTAAAAGAAATTGAAACATCATAGAACTTCACAAGCAAATTAAGAGAATACTTTTGAGCAATATTAGAATTCTATCAATGGCCCAGCAGTGTCCAATTAAAAACATTAGATCATGATTCTAAGGGAAACGATTCCTACGTTCGATCAGATAGTCGGCATGTCTGTGGGCTAATGAGATCAGAATTACCATCCTTCATTATTGATGGTTTACCAATTTTGACATTGAAAAACCTGCAGAATAGGTCATGTTGTACATCAGTCTCTCAGGAATAAAGAACAATTGAAAAAGTCATCTTCAATTCAAATTAATTATCATGATTTATCAAAATTAAATTAAGAAAATAAGAGGAGCTAGTCATAAGCTAAGCGCTAGACCCCATTTCTCCATTCCCAAACCCAGTGTAGAATACGTTTGGAGGTGTTAATTTCAATATATATACTCCTATGCATGATATTCTTGGGAATACTATGTATAAGAATGTTACTCCCAGAAAAATGTTTCATTAACATTTAACATCGATATAGGAATATTCTTCAAAATTCAAAAGATGAGACACTGATGGGAGTGGAAGTTAATTTTTATCATCCACTCCTACTACCATCCTAATGAAAATAGGCTAACAGCATTGGAATATAATTTTCTTGGAAATCAATAATAATAATTTCTGAAAACTTGTACCAAATATGTGAATTTAAATTTCTCATTCTAAGAAGTAACTTTACGAACAATCAAACAAACACAGCACAGTCAGAACAAAAAGTAGCATAGGACATAATCCATACCTCAGATAAATATATGGGTGCCTAGTAGCTTCGACACGATCATTTGCACAAACAATTTTCTTGATACCGGTATTTACAAAATAGTTAAAAGAATCCAAATGTTGCTTTACCAATCCTCTAACCTAAAAAATTGAATTCAGTGAGAATCATCAGTCAGTGAAAACTATTCATTCATTGGTATCACTATTATCTCTGAAATCGTCATGACACAAACAAGAATGCTAACGAACGAGTTAGTTACCTTGAGGAACTCAGGAATAAGTTGAAACTTGTCAACAGCAGAATTCACAGGAGCAGTTAGAAACTCTTGATCCATGATAGAATCTGTAAAAATATTGCCCTTAGTTAAACACAATTGTATACAGAAAAAGATTGAGCTGCTCCAACTTGTGTTTCTTACACAAGGTCAGATATGTGTGTACGACTCAAACTTGTGTTTCTTGGCAGCGGGAAAGCTTTTTCGTTTTGATAAAGCTGCAGAGTTTTATTGTTTTAGTGAATGATGAGTCACTTCAAAAACAAGGGGTTGGGCTTGGGATTATAACTAGGGAAGACAATGGGTAGGTAGGTACTATAGTACCCGCCTCTGTACCCGCAGTTTGGAAAAATACTCTATCAGGACTCGTACACGCGTGGATAGCAATCTTAATACCCGTGCATGTACCCTCTGTGTACCTAAGTACCCATACTCGTACTTTTTAGTCGGATTTAACTAAAATAAATCTATAAATCGCAAAATATCATAGCATTTTATCACAAAATGCGAGTTTATACCCTACAGGGTCTTTTCATTCTGACGTGCATTCATATTGGAATAAGACGACTCAATTTCTAACTTCTAAGAGTGAAAATGGTACCAACAAGAAAAAAATAGCAGTAACAAAATTAAATCAAAGGAAACAAACAGCAGCAACAGAAAAATCTAACACGACACAAACACTAGCAAACAGGAAAATCTAACCAAACACAAGATATCTATCTAACAACATCAAGGGTCTGATTAGGGGGAGTTTTGGAGGACTAAGTCTATGTTTTGATATTTTAGAAAAAGTTTAAATATGATTTTAGTCCCTGTCGAATATAGTGTGTTTTGGTTTTAGTCTCCATAAGATTTTAGTCCCTGCAAATTGAAGAATGATTGTTTATCTCTAACATCATATGTGTCCAATATAATCTCCCATGTGACCCAATAAGCTAACATTATAGGCTAAAATCATATTTAAAGCTAAAAAAAAAATATTAGAATAATAATTCAATCACAATTTCTTTAAAAAAAAGTAAGTCGTCTCTTTTCCTCCTAATCCCTCCATCCAAACATACCCTAACAAACGGAAGCAAGCATTGGCACAAAGAATTTTCTAATAGCAGCAACAACATACTGAAAAAATTTATAAAAAAACAAGAAAACACGATTGATTGATTATTGAACAACACAAAAAGATAATCTAACTCAAAAATTAGTAAGGTGTGAACTGAACAGAACAGAACATGATTAGATAATGAGAAAAAGCAGAGATGTGAACAGAGCAGGCTTACTGAGATACTGGAGAGGCAAGCTTGTAGTGAGGTGGCCGGAAAGACTCACAACGCGGCGGCGTGAGGCTAGGGCAACGGTGGAGGCGCGTGAGTGTGAAAGTGACTGCGTGTTATTTTTTAATATTAATTAGTTGTTTTTTTTCATGTTTATGTGGGCCCTGTCATGTGTATTTTCTTTGAGTATTACTTTTTCCACTCTATATCATTCTCTCACGCCTTTTTCTTTTACAATTTTACCTTGTTTCAGATTTTAAATTTCGAAATGGTTTACGATTATAAAATGTGAAATCATTCAAAACCTGAAGACAATCATGTATGCTTTGCATCATTGACAATAGTAGGGTGTAACAATGTCCGGAATATATAATTCAAAAATCATTTACGTGTTTCGGATTATATATTCTGAAAAAACTGTATTTTAAAAAAAAAAAAAAGGAAGTTGTGGAAGTTTTCGGATTGCATAGTCTGAAAACTTTGATTATATAGGGTGAACTCGGAAATATAATTTGGAGTAGCAATCTCGACATCAAGAGGCGTGAAAATCATTTTCGTCTGAATGCAAAGGTATTGTGTATATAAGACCTTCCTCATTTGATTTTTAAGTGATTTCCTTTTGTTCACGTCAATGAATTTGTACTGTAGCGTTTCGGATTGTAAAATCTGAAATCCAAGACTATGATAATAGCCGCATGGAGGATGAGATCCACGTGTAAATCATATTCTCACTATGTTGTTATATATTTGGTTCCAAAATCACTAGCTCCATTTTCTTAGAAATTAAGTCAACAAGAACAAGTTAAGTGTTCAGTATTTTCCTACATAAAATTAATTGGCATAACCTGTTCACAAAAATTGTGAAGAGAAATATGGGTGGTGAATTTCGTTAGTTTGAATTAAGGAGTATTGGTTGTATAATTCAAACCAGTTTGTTAGTTACCTTGTGTACCTTAGAAGATCACTCCAAAGGATCACTTAGATGATTTTACATGTATTTTACCAAAAAAATTGGGTGTGTCTTTTGGATAACTTTATACGTCTTGATTTCAGAATCGAAACGTGATGTGGTCGAGAGTTCACCAACAGTCTGTGTGATCTAGAACACATCGACAATTTTTGTGGTCTGTAATTTAAATGTATAAAATTTGGTGTATTTCGCAATGAATTTGGTTTGTTTCATCATTGAGTCACAAACCACTTTACCCATAACGTGCTTTGTTTCATTATTAATTCACAAACCACCTTACTCATTCAAAATGAATTCTAATTATCATTCACAAGTCACATTAACCAATTGCAGCTTTATAACTCCTTTTATTTAGGAGTAATGATAATGTTCCATGATCTTCTTAATAGAGGTGCCAAATGGGTTGGTTCGGCCCAACTCGATTCAGCCCGACTACCTAAACGGGACAGTCAATTTGTAATTAGGCCACATATTTTAGAACTGAACTGATCAGCGTGGGTCATTGACCAACTTGTCCCAACCCATTATAATTTTTATTTTTAAAAAACTTTATTCAATTTTTTTAATGTATCTTTTATATATTAGTTAGTCACAACTATCTTTTTTCTAAAATATGATTGGATGGACATAAAAGTGTAAATAATTTTTAAATTAACATCGAATATATTAATTAATCTCTAGATTTATTTCTTCAATTGAATGAAATTCATAATTTATAAACTTTAGAATTTTAAAACTTTGAACTAAGTTCATTCATTTTTATTAAGTTTACTTATTTAAATAAATTTTAAATTAGTTGACAATTTTTTCAAATTTTTTTAGTGTTTTTTAACAAAAAAATCAAATAGAAATATAGATAGTGGGTCAGCCCAAATCTCAATGGGCTAGCCCCGCCCGACCATTATGTGGGCTAATGGGCCATTAACACGATCCGTTTTTTAGAGCTCTACTTCTCAACTAGACAACTACGGTGATACAAAGGGGATTGTTTGTGTTGAGTATCATGGTCAATATATCCAACTGTTGGACATGTTCAATTCATAAGAACCATGTTTGAATGTGAACTGACCGAGTTGCCCCTCTTTTATTAACTAAATGACAATCTCTTTTGTAGGTAAGATCAGGTGGAACTTTATGAGGTATGTATGTTGGGTGTGCAAGCCTAATATGTGGGCCATATAACATATATGGGTCTTTCTAAAATATTGGTTGTTGCAGTCTTGTAGTGCTTTCATTGTTGAGACGTGACGACATAGCATTTGGTGATTTTAGTGATATTGGTGATGTTGTTTCTATCTCTCTTTTAATCAATTATTATCTCTTATCTAAATAATTTATTTTAATCATTTATCTACCTTTCTATCTCATCTAAAATACATTAATGTCACTAATGTCACCAAAAAGTTATGTTATCCAAGTGAAATCCCAAAATTTGTCGGTGATATCATTAGTAATGCTCTTAAATTGCCCAATAGTTTCTAAAATTTTATTACGATTAAAGAAAAATATTATCTAAATCACATTATTAGTCTTCTCATTTTCTCCTTCGTTAAAAGCATGTATCCAATTTATCACTGTTAAAATATTATCTAAATTACAAGTAACAGATGCCAAACAAAACAGATGCTCCAATTGTTTACTTAATATCTACTCTCCAATCAGCCGAAAATTAAACTTCTGTTGATCATAATGTATCCATCTTTTTAACTGCTTTCAAGTCAAGAGTAATAGGTTTTGATGTCGCTTCATCAGAGTAATAGGTTTTGTGCCAAGATTTATATTTCTTTTTATATTTTAATTGTTCCACAAGTTGTCTAATGAAATGGTTGTTCAATGTTCAAATAACATATCTCTTTCAAAAAAGACACTTAAAAAGGAACGGTGGAAGTAATTAGGAAAATGTTAACTAGTACCCCAGAGCACTAGTTAAAGAGATTAATATGGGAACTTTGCATTGGAAAATGAAGAAAAGTTGAATGTTCCACTTTAGAAAAGTCAAAAAGTTGTTGTCTTTAATAAAAAAAAATTATATTTAACTTTCTTAGCTAGTGCCTTGAGGGCAACGCAACCCAATAAATTTCTATGTATAGTAAGACTTTACCCTCAATAAATACTCAAACTATCCCATTCAAACTTCATAATCCATACCATAACATAATCTCAAGAAAATTCATCATACCATAACGCATATAATTCTTACATAACCAAACAAATTCTTAAAGTAATCAAAAAGATAAAACCATCCAAAATCCAAATAAAAGCTGGAAAAGATTAAAATCCAAATAAACATAATTTGAGACACCAAACTAGGGTCTTTTTGAGGCACCAAACTAGGTTTTTTTGAGACACCAAATTCTAATATATATATACATGAATATTTTAGTAATTTACTTAATTTATTGATAGATACAGATGCCCGCGGACACGAGTATCAAATTTGTGCATGTGTCCATAAAATAACAAGTAGTTAAACTCATTTTCCGCAAATACCTGTTTAACTACCCTTCTTGTACCCACGACAGATGTTATCCGCAGATACCCACGGACACGGATTTTTTCTTCCACCCCAAGTTATTGTATTACTCATTCAACTTACATTCCTTTTCAAAAGAGAACACCGAATTATATTGTTTCTATGTTTCTTATTAGAAGTGGCAAAATAACATCGTTTCAATGAAAATAAAATTCGAAATTTCATGTCCAATTCAAATTCAAAAGCAAAATTCTTTTGAAATTTACAACATTCTAATCCATTTGACAATTTACTCTTCCCCAAATTGTTATTTCCACACCAAAATAATGCTTTTTAGGAATGAAAGTCTTTAACCCATCCAGTTGAAAGAATTGTGATTATTTTGAAACGGAGGGAGTTACATACTAACACTTCGTACATTTTACACACACTAATTGTTAGTATGCAAGTCACACGTTTCTTTTAGCCCAAAGTTTAATGAAAATTTGAATTCAACTCACAAGTTAAAATATATTTTAGGAATTTCTATAAAAAGAAGGAAAATGTCTCTAACTTTATGAAAATGTCCCAATATCAGCACTTACATCAACTGTAGCAAGTGTTGATACAAGTGAATCATTTAAATCCCACACAGCAACAGTGTAGTAAATTATTAAGTTTAACTTAGGAAAAGAATTGTCCTACCAATTATTGATACCTAAGACTCAACCTCTATACATCAAACAATGAGTAAATAGGCAATTATCCCCCTGAAATTGTAAGTTTCGTCAATCACCCCCCTGAAATTAATAAAATTTCAATTACCCCCTGAAATTGCACAACGTTAATCAGTTAACCCCTCCGTCAAATTTTTCTGTTAGTGAATATGATGTTTTGCAAATACCCCGCTGAAGTTTTGCACTTATGTGCAAAATGCCATCCGAACTTGAAAATTTATATATTTTTTTCTTATCTTTGACTTAAAAAATATTAAAGGCAAACAATTTATATATTTTTTTATATGGATTAAAAATATATTTCACTCTAAATATTCAACCTAATTTTACGATATTTAATAATGTTATTTCGAAAATATTCATAAATTCCCTCAAAAATATATATTCATAAATAGATGTGTTTTGTTTTTTTTAGGGGGGTTATGTATTATTTTTAAACGGTTCTCACTCTCAAATGAAATCAAAGTCACTTTGTAGTTTCACTTTGTAGTTTACTAGTTTGTAAAATTGATTTTTTTTTTAAAGATACCGGAAAAATTGATATTATTTGTTTCCTTTGCAGAGAAATGGCTCTAGAGGACTCAAAATCTAGCCAACAACCATTGCATAGAGTTGCTTCAGCTCAGTTTAGAACGCCTCTCACCCACTTAGTTTCTTCTAGTAAGCTTTTGTCTCATTTTAAAATCTAGCCAAATATTTTCTCATACAGAGTGCAATTTATTTTTTCTAATATAAAATAGTGCAATTACCTTTAGTGTTACATTAATCTAGAAAAAAGGCCCCAATGATATTAAATATCTTTACAGTGTTTTGCTTTCTAAGTTGTACTTAGAAGACTTTTTAATCTAAATTCAACTATAAAAAATTTGAAATACACTTACATTGAAAATTTTGTTAATCCATATAAAAAACATATAAATTGTTTTCCTTTATTATCTTTTAAGTCAAAGTAAGAAGAAGAAAAAAATTAAGTTCAGGAGGCATTTTGCACATAAGTGCAAAACTTCAGGGGATATTTGTAAAACGTCATGTTCAATAACAGAAAAATTTGACAGAGGAAGTAAATTGATTAACGTTGTGCAATTTCAGAGGAGTAATTGACAAAACTTACAATTTCAGAGGGGTAATTGCATATTTACTCATCAAACAATTGATTACTCGGATGCGAAACAAAATATAGTACTATACACTGGTACGAGCTAAATACAAGATTGGCCACTATACAGTTCTCATTGAGAACAAGGGAACTTTTGAGCATCTTGGTTAAAAAAACGCCAACGGACATATATTACAAATGACTTGCACATCTTCCTCTTCGTTTGTTTAAACCAGCTTCTATTTGGTTCTCTCTTTTTTGTGGAAAAAACTCTTGAAAGAAGATGACAAGCTACCATTGGTTTAATCCAAACCATAAGGGCAATTAATCCATGTAGATGGTGGTGTTAGTTTTTATTATTAATGTGAATTTGTCCTGTCATCTACTATATTTTTTCATTAATCTTTACAGTTTAACAATTAAGGATGACTTAACAATAACAATCAAAGTTGTACCAAAAATACAAAACACCAAAATAAATACTCCAATTGGCTAGTTGTAAAAGTAGGTTAACTCATTTGTTAAGTTTATAAGAAAGCATTTTCAAATTTTCTAATGGCTAGCTGCTCAACTTATTCAATTGTTCAGCCCTATGATATGTTTGCATCTTCTAATTTTCTACACAACGAACCGTTAAGCTAGCATACAGACATGCTATTCAAAAGTCACAGTGAAGATGGCGGACACATCATTAGGACAACAATACAGCAAGGCTTCTGTTATGCTGAAGACGCAAGAAATAAAAATATACCATAAACAATCAATTGATCAAATTTGAGCTTACAAGTGTCAGATTACAAATTTTCAGCATCTGCACTGCAGTATCAGACAGGGATAACTGTAAAAATTTATTCTCATCATCCACAACAAAGTTTGATTCAAACAGATTGCCATAAACATTTACAATACAGATACATAAACCACACAATCACTAAAACATAAAAACAAATTACAATGTTGTTGAAAATGAATTTAATTAGCCTCAGACCGTCCTAGTTCAAAATTTTCTTCAAATGCAAGAAAAACTTACATTTCAGAACCATATATATAGTCTCCATCACAGGCTATATTGGTAAAAAAAATAAGAAAAAAAAAGTAATTCAATGAAAGACATCAACAATTGAAGAAAAAACAAAGGAGTCAACACTAATTTTTACACAAGGCATCAGATCTTCCTATTCAAATAAAATATTCACAGAACTCAAATCAGTGTTCAAGTTCTCAATGATTTGAAAGATTCATCATTTGGCCAGTTAAAATGAAAAACATTAAAAAAAAATGATTAAATGTAAGAATATACTGCTCAGAAAATAGCAAATTATATCACAATAAAACTTCATATGTCCAGACATAATTGATGCAACATCATCATAGCAGTATCAATACAATTTCACTTAAACATTTCAAAACAGAACACAGAATGAATCATATAGAATTAAAATTTATGACTGAATTGAATCTCAGACATTCCAAAGTTGGAAGTGGCAGACAATCAACATGGCATCATTTCAGTCCGCCCGTCTGCTTTTCAACATCATTGATCAAACAAATGAACAATTAATTAATAAAACTAATAAAAAACATACAGATAAAAAATACCAAAATTAATTTCAAATTAATAAATTTAATATAGGGAAGGCATCAGATAATAAGCGGAGTTTTTGTTCATCAAAGAATAACATCAGTCTATAGAATGACAATTTTTTAACATCATTTACCAACCCTTGTATAAACCAACAACATTAAAACACAAAAACAGAACAAAAAAACATTAAAAGATTGAGGAAATGTATATAGCATCAGTTAGTCAGAGGTTTTTGTCTACACTTGTTATTCAGTATATCAATAAGCGTTAAAATTAATCATCATTTGCATATACTTTCCTCATTGAAAATAAAAAATTGAACGAAAATTTGAAGGAAAAAAGGGTTTTTGATTTGGATTTCGGCAGATCCATTTGACCCATTGCGATTTTTGAAATTTTTTCGTGCAATAAGCTGGTAAGTCTACCGTTTTGGATCTGTGCATCAGTTATATCTCCACTGTCGTAAAAAACTGACACAGATGAAGAGGGTAAACAGATGCACAAATTCAATTGATAATCGAATTGGAGTAAAGCATATATCTAAAGTAAAGAGAATGATGCAGTAGGATTAGGAATGAGATTTGATAACAAGGGTGTGGTATGAGAAGATGAAAATCGTGGGTGAAGCGAGAGAGTATATATAAGGGGTGAGAGGAAATTAGGGTTTGGGATTGGGCTCGGTGCAGCGGCGCTCTATTGTGGAATTTCGTTGCCGTTTTATAAGCTTTGGGCGTCGTTCTAACCTATACAAAACGTTGTCGTATCATTGTTGTTTATTTTAATTTTTTGACACAATTATTGTTTATTTATTCTCTTATATATATATATATATATGGTTTTTTTGACCGAGATTTTTGCTATTATTAATTCATAGTTTGCATGCCAAGTAAGGAAAGTCTAATCAATAATTATTCTATTTAAGTTTTTTTTTTGAAGAAGATAAATTAGCTCACTCAAATTAGCATTAGAGAGAATCGAACCTGAGACCTCGAGCAGGAGCACACTCCCAGGTCCCAAGCCAATTACCATTAGGTCAATCCAAATGGGTTTATTCTATTTAAGAATTAAACTTGATTCATCTTGTCATTTGATGAAATTTATTAACTACTTGACCAACACAAATATATTTACTTTCATCCCATGTTATTTTTGGAGGTTGAATATGTTTTCCTCGTGCATAGTCCAACTTTTCATTCAAATAACCCTAAATAATCTTTCGCTTTTAATCCTAAAAAAAAACTTCATTACCACTTATAATCCCTATTTTAAGTCAACTTATGTGTATCATTCAAAATTTTGATTTTTTTTCATATGAATTTTTATGTTTACGGCGCTTAAAAATTCATATTTAATTATTGTTTAGTTAAAAAAAATCTTTTTTTTTTGATAAATTTTTATAATGTTTTAAACATTCTTGCAAAAAACTCACTCAAAATTTCAAATTATACATGTAAGTTTACTTAAAAGCATGAACCAAAAATTTTTGGTGTTTCAAATTTTCCAGGTTGCTGGATGTTGAAGAAATTTTTGAGAAAATAAAACAAAAAGTTGAATTATTTATCAGACATGTTCAAACCTTTTTTTTTTTTTTATCAAAGCGGTGTTCACATACAATTAGTTTTTCTTTGAAGTTTTGTTTTGAGGCACTGTTCTTTTGCTTTTGTAACAATTTTTCTTAGCAAAGCTAACATATTTTCAAAGACGACGCACTAAACAACGGAGAAAGATGCAATATCTCCTCCAATTTGTGTAGTACGTGTTTCATTTTCTCCTCTTTTATAAATTGACACTTTCCATCATATGTTCGTACAATAGATGCATGAGATCTTCTCTCCAAAAAAAATAATAGATGAATGAGATCAAATTTACCAAAAGAAAGTGATGAAGAGTAACTAATAAATTAATAATAGGCAGAGTTGTACTAAACTATTGATTAAGTGTCCGTTTGTTATAGTGTTTTTTAGAAAAAAATCATTTTTTTTAAAAATAATCACTTTTAAGAGTTTCGCATCTGTTTGTTATAGCTTTTTAAAAAAATCAGAATTTAAAAACAGCTTCAAATGAGAAGCTCTTAAGAACAGCTTCTCAAAAAAAAATAAAAATAGAGGAGAGAGAGAAAACATGGTTTAAAAGATTGAACTAATTTTGTAACAACAAATCTCTTTTATATAGTTGTATCCAAACAAATTAAATTGTTTGTTTAAAAAAGTGATTTTTATCGTGGTAAACAAACGCAAAATAGATTTCGATTATTCATAAAATCTCTAAAATATAATCTCTAAATTATTTTAAGTGAAAATCACTTTTATTTTAATTCGTAACAAACAAGCCCTAAATCTTCAAAACTTAAAAAATGTGATGGATTAGAGGCGAGTTTGATGAAAAACAAAGGATTGTAGGTGATTTGGTGTGTTTTTTGGTTTTAAGAGGTATTAAAAATGATAAGACAAAAGTTAGTAAATGTTTAAACTCCTCTCAAAAATTTCCGTGAGCTTAACTCAGTTAGTAGGAACAATGCATAATATATACAAGGTTTGGAGTTTGGAGTTCAAACTCCGACCACTGCAAACAAAAAAAAACTCATCTTTAAGAAAAGAGATCAAATGTTTAAATCATAAACTAAACATGACTAGTCCGAATTCTAAAGTGTGAGAAAATCGAGACCGAATTTGAAAATCCAAAATTTGGGAAAAAATAATAATTTAGAGCACGTGAGAATTGCGTGTATAAATAAATTTTTATATTTAGTTTTTCTTGAAGGATTTTTATGTTTAGTTGATAATTTTGCCATTTTTCCTTTGAAAAAAAACAGTTTAAAGTTCAAACTTTGTATTTACGCACCGTCCATTTATTGTCGAATGGATAGAAATAATTCGACGATTATTAGTATTTTTTTGGACAAATTCGACAATTATTAGTAAAATCCACTTATCTTATTTATTAATTTTGTTAGTGTGCAACAATTAAACCTAATATTTTCCCTCTCATTTGCTTTATTAGGTTAGAAGTAATTTAACCTAACAAATTCCATCTAATTTTTTTTTATTAATTTTGTTAGGTGTGCAACAATTTAACCTAATATTTTCTCTCTCATTTGCTTTATTAGGTTAGAAGTAATTTAACCTAATGAATTCCATCTAAAAAAATGCATCGCACCAATTT
>Ga0315914_1005939_pt1 | contig 17552 bp, 9 predicted proteins | sample MpolenodulesMG_FD_203920 | JGI IMG/M metagenome (GOLD analysis project Ga0315914, IMG submission 203920) | Medicago polymorpha root nodule microbial communities from Los Angeles, California, United States - elongated nodules | ecosystem: Host-associated > Plants > Roots > Nodule | place: USA...
CGCAGTGCAGAAATAAATGACTCCACCAGCTTTGAATGTTGTCCGGTGTATTCAAGACAAAGTTTTAAGTCTTCAATTGCAGGAGAGCTTCAAGTATCATCAGAGAGAAAAGGAAATATAAATGCTCAGAAGACAATGTATAAACAAATGAGATATGATCTAGCAAAGAATTTGTTTGTTAAGTTAGTGCTTATTGTCGGAGTTCAAAATTTATTCAAGCCAAGGTTAAACCATGCAGTTGTAAAACCAAAAACATCAATTTTCAAAAGCAGTAAGCTTAGAAAAACCGCCATTTTCCTTCTACTACTGCAGGAAGCTATACCCACTAAACATGTTTCCGCCAATGCGGTTGACAATGCCATTCAATTTAATAAGACATAAAAGAAGGTAATTAATTATTTTTCTAACAGAGAACCCGTAAGGAAAGCTGGTAATTACAATTAACAAACTACCTCTCAGGATAATCAACAATTATCTCAAACAATTTGGCTATCCTTAAATCTTGTAGTGTTTCGTAAGCAAAATATTCCAGCCGCAACTTCCATCTTACAAGACTTTCAGAGGGAGTATCAATTCCAGGACAACATGATGATGGTTTCGGCGCTAAGGGTGATTTGAGACCTGATGAAGTAATTTCGTAACTAACAGAGTCGCCAAGACAGACAAGAAGGGCATGGACAAACTGGAGAGGAACAGCCTGAATGATTTCAGTATTAAGCATCCTATGTTAGAATCGTGAAAACATTGTTTATCTAAACAGGCTAGCATAGACATGCACACAATGTATACACAAACACAACATATACGCACTACAAACCTGTATCCAGCTTTGAATAGATTGTAAGACGGAACTCCTAAAATCATCTCCGGCTACATCATATACTTTTTCCTGAAATTCAGACAAATGAGTCAATGACCTAGCCAAAGATTATGCTCAAACAAGTGCAACATAAAGGTGAAACAAAAAATGGTAAGAGACTGAGGAAAAGCGGAAGATCCAGATTTTGAATTTCATAAACAAGCTCACCTTTAGTAGTAAGAATATAGCAGAAGCATAAGCATCTTCAGCCATAGAAGTAAATCCGAGACTTTTGAGATCAAGAACAACTTTTCCAATGTTGTTCACCATTTTACTGTTTTCTGAGAAACGACGGTCGCTGTAGCACACATCAACATCCATCTCACCATCATTGTTGCATATTTTTACTTTTTCATCTAAATCCATGGCATTACTTAGAGGTATATCTTCAGCGAACTCACCATCCATGGTTGTATGTAACTCCTCCAACCTTCTTTTAAAATACCAACGCAATATAACTAATGGTAGAAAATGGAAAAGAAATATAAGGCCAATTAGAAAAATCATCTTTTCATTTTGTATCTCATTCTTACTACTATCAATACAGCAAGCTTTCAAGTTTTTCTCTATCATTTCCATGTTTCTTAACAGACAGGAAGGGTAGTAATTATATTTCTAATGAGCAAATCTTTGAAGCAAGTAGAATGTTTTTAAGAAAATCAAAGAAGCTGATACACTAAGAACTGAACTATATCACTGGTGTATATTATAGCAAGCAGAAGACTGTGAATTTCAATGTGAAAACGAAGAGAATCGTTGACATGATTGATTATACAAGTAAAAGTGAAAGCTATAAATGTTTATTTATTATAGTATGAAATAACAAGCCTTCATTTACATTAACATAAGACATGAATAAACTTGTTGCAAACCAGGGAAAACCGGAGGAAGTGTAGTCATAAGCACCGAAGAGACAATCCATTGATACTTAGAGGTGAGATAATTTGTTTCTGCCTCTAACATTTGATCCTTGAAAGATTGTAAAGCATGGACCAAAATTAACAGACACTTCTCCTGAGACTGTTTCTCGAAAGAAATTTGTTCCAAAGCATTACACAACACACTCTCAATCTCATCTTCATCAATCTGTTTCAATAAACACAAGAAATCAAGCATGGAAAACCACAACTAAAACTATGATAAGTTAGATAAATAAAAACTCACATTGATATCATCATTCTCGTTCAAACCAACAAAACCAGCATAAGGAACGAAATGCCGCCAAAATCTCGATGCCCCATTTTGCTGAAACGTTTCCTGCGAACAAAAGTATTGAATAACAATTGGAACATCTTAATGTAAAAAGTGAAATGCTTTGTTAGGTACCTCTAAGACTTTGAGAAAGTGGTCACGAACGAGAGATTCCAGGCCGTGTTTACAGAGGGTGTGAACGTGAGAAACAAATTCAGCGCCGAATGAGATGTCGCCGGCACTACTAAGAAGAAGAGATTGTGTGGCATTGCAGAAGGCGTCGTAGCTGTCAAGGATTTCGTGAAGTTGATGTTCGGTGACTGTGTCTAAAATCCCTAGGTTGAACAGAGAGGAATCAGAATCCTCCATCGCTATAATCGTGAGGCAGTGAAGTTCAACTTCAACTAATCAAACAATTCAACATCTTTTTGATTGGGTTTGGTTCTAATTGATCTCATTTGATTGGGTTTCGTTCTTGATAAACATCATTTTATTATTTTACAAGTTAAATGCATTTGAATTTGTAGCTTATATTTTATATTTTATTACATTTTCTTCGACTTATCCCTTGTTGATTTATCTAAAATCCAATTTTACCTATTATAATTGAGTGGGTCTGCCCCCAGAACAATGATTTAAGAAATTTATAAATAGAAATTTTGTTTTGAAAATATAAGATGTTACTTTTGATAAAGTAACGCTTACGCAACTTTTTCATAGAAACTTAATTGTTTTAAGAGAAATGTTGTTCAGTACGGAAGGATAGCAACGAAATTTCACGGACGCGTGATTGTAACTCATTTGCACGCGCTACAGTTTCTGATTTTTTTTTAATTAAAAAAAACTCACTTTCTCCAAAAACAGAAATCAAACCCATGTTCATCACCACTCACTCCCGCCGTAATTGCCTCCCCTTTCCCGCGAATCAAAACTGTGATTGGAATTCACTCTCGTTTGTTGTGAACTAGCACCGTCGTCGCGCCGCCGTCTTCTCGTTTTCGTGCTCTTGCCTTTGTGAATCATGTATGTTAAGAAATTGTGCACATATGTATACCCCCAATGATTCTTGAGCGATGTTTAACCATGTGGGTTGAGGATAAAATTATGCTATTAAGTACACGTGTGTTGATATTGAGTTAGGAAAAATTGCAAGATTAATGCTTTACTGAAAATATGAAAGCACCTGTATGTTGCAGTTGTGGCTTATGTGTACTGATAGGAAATTGCTTATGGCTTATTGCTTGCTTCAGTAGTTTTGCTTTTGAATAAGAAATTAGTATATTCCTCTCTTTTCTACTTAGCATCACAGCTTCCACTGATTGGCAGGGCCAATGTACACAAGAGAGCATTCAAGTAAACAAAGCATATACTTGTCATGCAAACCAGGTGCAAATATAAGATTCATTGGTCTATCTATTTCTATGTAAATATTTTAGTGTGAACATAGTCCTAAATGGTTGAATGGTTATATAGTTATGTAGTTGAACATAGTAGTGTGTGTATACATGTGTGTGTGTGTCTAATTTTAGTTTTTTCTATGACAGGGGTTAAGATTGCATGTAGTTCAAAATGCTACAAATGAAGAGTTTCTTAGCTATCATATTATTGATGGGTCTGGGACACAAGATAGTATTCAAGAAAACCTGATTTATTACTTTCATTGGCTTTTTGTTATTTGAAATATTCAACACGATATTGCATACTAGTTATCTATGTTTTGTATGTTAATATCTATAACAGGAGCAGAACTATGTTTGTAGCAGTGAAAATGGTAATGTGAATACTTTAGCTCCCTTCAATCCAAATCAAGAACATTTTGGTCAAGTAAACAAGGTGCAAATATTGATTTTGGTGTTGTTTTGTTTTTATTTGAACATTTTTATAATGAACATAAGTGGTTAATTATATATTCTTTGCAGGCTCCTCATTACTCTCAGGTCTCAAACCATAATGCTACTTGTTCTGAGTTGTTACAGGTATTGGTTTGAAGTCTTCTTATTATATGAAAATACAATATGTGGTTTTTTATTGTGTGGGAATACAATTAAATTTTAATACATAAAACACTAATCCCTTTGTGTCTTTTTGTAGGAACAACACCACATGAAATATCAGCACAATAATCATAGAGACGCAAGTTGAATGATCCAGCCATCAAAAGACACGAATAAGACACGACTTTTGAATTTTTTTAGCTTTATTTTGTGTTAGAATTTGGATATTTTTTTTTGTAAGGATTATCATGTTATTGATGCTGAAAGTAATATTACTTAAACAATTTTTTGTCGCATTTTTTTTGCTTGGTTGGGCTTGTTTTGTTTTACTGTTATGACAGTTGGGGTTCTGCTATATCAGTCTCTGTTGTAATTGTTTTCTGCTATCCGCGAGATTTAGTTGTGCTTCTTGCACGCGCTCGTTGTTAATAAATCTGCTGATTCTAAAAAAAAACTTAAAAAATTTAAAGCTTGAAACACATAAAATGACGTGTCTGCAATTTTCATTCGATGAAATGTATAACATAGATTTGAGTAATATTACATTACTGTCACTTTAGCAAAAAAAAATTGTTTCAAAATTAATGTTACTTTACATTTCCAATACAACTTTAATTTTTTTTCTTCCAACTCTACCCTCAATAAATACTTCTACTTTTCTCTAACACAATTTTCAATACAACTTTAAGTTTGTTTTTTCTTATAAAGTAAGGGCAGTCTAATAAAAGTGTTATGTCTAATGATTTTTTCATTTCATTTCTTAATTTGTGTGTCAAAACTGAAAACGACACTCATTATGAAATGGATGAAGTATCTCTTGATTGTATCTATCTCCCTTTAATTTAGTGCTTTTTTTTGATTTTATATTATTACTATTTATTTACGTATAGCGCTGATAGCAATTTTCTAGAAGCTATTATTTCTTTTTCTTTTTTTTCTTTTGCACCGATTTCCGACCCACTAAAAGTGGGCGACAAATCCGGCTTGTGCGTAGAGGCATGCAAGGGCGTAACCTTTCATACGGGAGGGGTAGCCTTGGCTAACCCAAAAGAAATATTATTCTTGAAGTGGTCGGTATGTATTTATATCTGGCTACTCCAAATAATAAACACCGAGCTACCCCAAATAAGTTTAGTTGCAAAAATTAGCATAAATAATAAAGTAAAAAAATTACTACAAAATTGATAGATTTATTTAAATTGGTTTGATACTTTCGGTCTCAATAACAACAATACAGAAACCTTTTTCAACAATAAAAATTATCAAAACAATAGTCATAGACAAATTAAATGGACAATGAGTTTCTTGCAGATAACCTATTTATTTATATTTGAAAAGACATTATTAATCTATTATTAAACAGACAATTATTGATGAAATTGCGTTCTTGAAACACATTTTGCCCGACGTTTCTAAATAACGATTTTTACGTTAGTTCCTAAGATTCGTTAATTTTAGTCCTTAATTTTTTGTTAGAGATTAAATTCAAGACTACAATTTTTTTTTTGTAAAATTTTAAAAGACTGAGACAAAAATTGAATTTTTTTTAAAGACTAAACCTAAAAAATTATAATTTATGGGACTAAAAATATATTTTATCCTTAAATTTAATATGTTTGTTTCTAAAAAAATTCTTCTTTTCTCTAAAAAAATAAATAAATTCTTCATTATAGTTGGCCCCTCAATAAAATTTTTGCGAGCTTCGCCGCTGGAGGCATACGCACTGACCAAGCGTTGTTTCCCCTGGAAATCGAACTTGGTATTCCGCGGGTACGTCCTTGTAAGGAGTTCCTTGCCACTGGAGCCCAATCAACTTGATTAGAAGCTATTATTTCTTTACGTATAGCTATTATAGCTATTTTTGGAAGAAAAAAAGTTATTGTTTCTTTTTAACAAAAAAAAAAAAAGAAGTATGATTTTTTTTAAAGCTTTTCCCAACGTACACTCCGACAATTATGTTTTGATTTAGAAATTGCGTGACATAGACTTTTTATCTAAGGGGTTTGAATCAAATCATGTGTAGATACTAATGCCTAGACATAGGGTTAGGTTTGCTTTCATGTACACTACCCGATCATATAGCATTTAATCAATTTTATTTATTTTTAGATCGGAAGTCAATCGATAAAATGGATTTAGCATCGTTGAACAAACGTATAAATGTACGATGAGGGATAGATGGAGACATATTTGAATCTTAAAAAATATATAATCGATCCAAGAGAGTGTGTTGAATGACTAGCTGACAATGTCTAATCCCATCACAATCTTTTTAATCATATTTGCAACTTATTTTACAAATTGTTTCCTAAAACAAACCCTTTTAAAAACTTGATTTAGAATAGTGCAAGTTTGAACAGTCAAAACTAATGTGCAAACCCTATGGATTTGATATTTATTTTTGATAAAAACCGGAATACTTATTGTTATGTGAGGATATTAAAATAATCTTTTACCAGGCACATTTCCTCTTCTTAATTGGTGTAGAAGGCTGAACTAGTCTGGTTAGGAGTGCCTCAAATATGATCGTATTTAAATGCAACAATGTGACTCACTCACTGCATTATCTTATGCTACATTTTGTGGGTTATGCTAGGCGATGTTGGACAATTAAATCAATCTTAGGGAGTTCGGAGTATCAGATTTGAAAATTAATGTTTAACAAGCATAATATATATTGTACTTGGAAAATCGTTTCATGGAGGAAGCTTCAAGCTTTCTTTCTTATAGTGTTGGCAATATTCCATTAATTTCTTTGGAATTCCTGTTAGGGCAAAATTGAGGAAAAGTAAAACTTGGCAGCCAGTTTTAAACATGATAACTGGGAAGAAGTTATCCGTGTGGAAGGGAAAGCAAGATGTATTGGAAACAGACATTAAAAGTCAAACAATGAAAAGTTTCTCAGAAAACCAACAAAAAACCAAACAAAAACGGAAACAATAAACTTCGCCTAAGAAAAAGAAGCAAGGCACTGAAGAGGATTAAGTCATCAATTGTGATAGTCGAAATCAAAAGTTGGATATGCAGCTTTTAATCACCAAAATATTTGCATGTTTTCCTCTTTGTGCTAAAAAATTCTCTTGTTTCTATCTTTACAGATAATCTACACATAACTGAGCCAAAAAGAAAAACATGAATATTTCTCTGAAGGTTGTTAGAAAAACATGTGAGAGACATAATATTGAGCAAAATGATATCCATCCCCCTAGGACCCCTGTAGTGAAAGAGGTCCTATGGCATTCCCCTAATCTCCAATTGGGTGAAGTGCAACACAAATGGAGCTTCAACTTCAACTGCATCTATTGGAGGAGGTATCTTTAGAAATTGTAATGTTAATTTGTGGTTTTCTTTGCTGAAAATTTTGGAACCTGCACAAAATTCTTTGCTGAGCTTTGTCTTGCAGTGAGAGCCATTGAGATAGCCTATACGAAAAATTGGGCCAATTTATGATTGGAAACAGATACAAAGTTAGTTTAGCTAGCTTTTAGTTCAAAATCTTTGATACCTTGGAATGCAAGAAACAGTGGGCCAACTGCCAATTAATGTTAAGGAGCATGAACTTTTTGACAACTCATAAATAGGAAAGGGAATCAACGTGTTGGCCATCTTGCTAATATAGGTCTCACACTTAATAGTTTCACTTCTTGGAATGCTTTGCCTACTGAATTGTATAGCGATTTCTTTAGAGATAAATTGGTATGCCAAGTTTTAGGCTTGTTAACTATTTTTTATTTTTATTTTATAATATTTAGGCTTGTTAACTATTAAAAGGTTTTGATAATTTAAGTTGTAAAAAAATTAAATATGAATAGAATATAATATGTGAGGTAAAATTGTGGGACCTGATGAGTTCTTTAGAGTTCACCATTAAAGTAAAAAATTAGTGAGTTGTTTCAAGATGACAAGAGACACCTATGGCAACCATCAAAACAAAAGCACCTGAATTGAACAAAACACATACCAACTAAAAAGACCAGCACAATTCCTCAAAATACCTCTGTAGCAACTAAAAATCATTACTTGGTCACTAAAACAATATTAAGCACGTTCCACCTTAACTTAAATGTATGCTATTAATTAAGGAAGTGTAATGATCAAAAGCAGTTACTAAAACGATGGTCAAGGCGTTTTGAACTTAACCTAAGCAATAACAAGTAAATAGTTAAGTTAACAAACAGTTTTGCGACTAATTAGAAATAAATTTGAATAGCTGCCATCAACATGAGTAACTTGACTGGAGATAAAATAAGAAACAAAGTTACTACTAATAATAATAATAATCTCACAAAATTACAACAGAAAAGATGAGCAGCAAATATGAACATATGTAAGGGTGAATCCTTTGATGCCATTGAGAAAATAAATAAAGAGTTGTTGTGATACTCAAATTATATCGAACAACATAACAAACAAAACTCTAGAGTAATTTGCGGCTTTTATTTAAAAGTTAAAATAAAAGTAAACAAGTTCTTGAAAACCATAACTTACCCTAAAAAAAAGTTCTTAAAAACCATAACTAACTATCTAAGGTTGTATATTACAAACCATTAATTATAACCCTAGGACTCTCCACTGCCACCACCTCCGCTGCCTCCATGCCCTCCTCCGCCCTGATGACTTCCACCATCTCCTTCACCCCCTCCTTGATTTCCAGCAGCAGGAGCACTAAAACTAGCATTATATTTGACATCTCCAGCTTTAAAGGCTTGTGCATCATACTTCTTCTGAAGCTCTTTAAGTTTTGAAGCATAGTCAAGGACGAAACACATATTAAAGCCATTTTTTATTCATATTTGCAAAACTTATTTTACAAATTGTTTCCTAAAACAAACCCTTTTAAAAACTTGATTTAGAATAGTGCAAGTTTGAACAGTCAAAACTAATGTGCGGTCCCTATGAATTTGATATTTATTTTTGATAGAAAAAACGGAATACTTACTACCGCTATGTGAGGATATTAAAACCATCTTTTATCAGGCACATTTCCTCTTCTTAATTGGCGTAGAAGCCTTAACTGATCTGGTTAGGAGTGCCTCAAATATGATCTTATTTAAAGGCTACAATGTGACTCACTCTCTGCATTATCTTATGCTACATTTTGTGGACGATAGGGTTATGCTAGGCGATGGTAGTTGAGACAATCCCTGGACAGTTAAATCAATCTTTGGGAGTTTCGAGTATCAGATTTAAAAGTTAATTTTTACCAAGCGTAATATATATGGATCTATATATACTATTTATTAAATTTGATGCCATATGAATTTCCATTTTTGCCCCTAGAAGGGGCAATTTGGTAATTTCAGAATTCATGGCTTTGGTTGAGTGTCAACTCACCAATGACCTATGAATTTCCATTTTTGCCCCTAATCAATTTTTTTTAATTATTTTCTAATTTTTATATTTTTAACAACTTTTAACTATTTTCCAATTTTATATTTTTAACTATTTTTCAATTTTTTCTCCCAAATTCAGTTGCTTCTACATTGTCGTTGTGGGAGATTAAGGTATCGTTTGACCCGGTTTTTTTTCTAACTTCTCTACATTTTTAAGGAGAAGTTAGGCCAAACACAATATCAATTAAGTACTTATTAAAAAAAGTACTTTTTTTGAATGCATAAAATTGAATGAAATGAGCTTTGGCCAAAAGTTGTTGAATGTTACTTTCAAAAACTACTTCTCGACAATTTATTTCACAAGCACCTTTTTTCAACTCACGTTGGGAACCTTTTCATTTATTTTTTAATATTATATTTCAATATGTTTTTTTTCCTCCATTTAACTTTATTTTATTTTATTTTTTTGAACCGTTCCATTTAATTTTATAAGGATGTTCCATTTAATTTTATTATCTTTTTATCACTTAGATATTTAATTTCAATATCGTTTAATCATCACAATCTCACAAATATTTTTATTCACGTTGTCATTTAATGATATCAAATATTTTTATTTCCTTTCTTCAAACTCGTGAATATATACACACACATTAACGTTTAGAGTAGTATTTTATGTCCGTCTGTCTGTTTTTCTGTTACGCTAATGCATATAATTTTTTTAAGGTTGCTTGGTTGAGTGCTACCTCACCGGTTTTTTTCAACTATTTTCCAATTTTTATATTTTTAAAAACTTTTAACTATTTTCCAGTTTTTTTTTATAACTATTTTCCAGTTTTTCTCCCAAATTCAGTTGCTTCTACACTGCGGTTGTGGGAGATTAAGATACCATTTGACCCGGTTTTTTTCAACTTCTCTACATTTTTAAGGAGAAGTTAGGCCAAATACAATAGCAATTAAGTACTTACTAAAAAAGGTACTCTTTTGTAATGCATAAAATTGAATGGAATGAGTTTTGGCCAAAAGTTGTTGAATGTTACTTCAAAAAACAACTTCTCGACAATTTATTTCACAAGCATCTCTCTTCAATTCACGTTGGGAATCTTTTCTTTTATTTTTTAATATTATATTTCAATATGTTTTTTCTTCTATTTAATTTTTTTTTGAACCGTTCCATTTAATTTTTTTTAAAGAGGTTCCATTTAATTTTATTACCTTTTTTTCAAAGGAATTTTATTATCTTTTTATCACTTATATATTTAATTTCAATATTGTTTAATCACCACAGCCTAAAAAAAAAATTTATTCACGTTATCATTTAATGATACCAAATATTTTTATTTTCTTTCTTCAACCTCGCAAATATACACACACACACATTAGTGTTTAGACTAATACTTTATCTGTGTTTGCTTTTTTGTTACGCTAATGCGTATAAATTTTTTTGGCGTTGCATAATGCGTATGATTATTTTTATAAAATTTTGATTTAAAATTAAAATTTTAGATGTCTTTTCTTCAAAAAAATGTATGGATGCCTAAAAAAATTATTATTTATATATATATATATATTTTGCACCTTTATATTGTAACAAACTATGCACATCTTTTTCTTATTAAAAAAAAACTAAACATATTTGTTTCCATGACACCAACAATGTATCAAATATATATCATATAATATAAATTCTTATTTTTTTGAAAGACACCAAAAATATGGTATTCTTATAACAAAATTTGTTATAAAGTATAATTGAAATAGAAAAAACCAACTATTTTGATATTATTTATGTTACTATTTCAGGCTCCTTAAATTGCTTCTTCTATTCAAATATTTAACAAGTCATTTATATGATGACACAAATTTGTATTCATGTTACACAAAATAAACGTTATTGAGTAAATATAGTATTTGTAAAAAAAATATCTTTTATTTTTTAATATTTTTAGCATTCAGAAAATATTTTAAACATTTTTTTATTTATTATGTTAATTCATAATAAATTCAAAATTTTATCCTCGTGAGCTTAACTCAGTTGATAGGAACAATACATAAATATATGCCAAGTCCGAGGTTCGAACCCTGGACACCATAAAAAAAAATTCAAAGTTTGTACAATATTTTGCCAAACAACATTTAACTTAAAAATAGCTTTAAAACTAAATAAGCAAAGAAACCAAACAACTTTAACTTCTTTCTTAAAAGCCTTTATTTTAACTTTGTTTTGAAGTAACTTTTAGACCGTACACTGTTTCACTTTCTTCTTCAAAAGAGGTCATTTTCTTCCTTTTTTCATGGTTCTGAGACCATGCATGACTTGAGTTGACTGATTTTTATGGCTTGAGGGGTTCATTTTTCGACAATGTTTTAGTTTTTGCTTCATCGTAGGTGATTTTCTTCCTTTTTTCACGATTCTGCATTTTAAGAGTTTTATTTTTTGTTTTTTTTTTCAATTGTTAGTGGATTATGTACCAGATATTCTTATGTTGCATGGCTGTAGAAAAATCTTCCTTTGTTATGTGGAGTATAGTAGAGGTCATGATGATTGAATTTTAGCTCATGGTAAGGTTTTGACACAATTGTTATTTTAGCTTTTGGTACTGTAGTTGGAAAAAAATTGATGCATGTGGGATATTTTAGTTTTTGTGAGTAATCCTAAAGTTGTAACAGTTTTCATATTTGGTTTATTCTTTCCTATATCATTGAGCCGTACGAAAGTTGATTGGTATAAATTTGTTTTTGTCATATCATTGAGGTCCAGAAAGTTGATCATACAGAAATTTGTGCATTTAAGATCAGGTTGATTTGATGATACAAGAATTGATCACTAGAAATATGTTAGTTTCTTTTAATATCAGAATGAACAAAGGGAATAAAATTAAATGATGTATTATTGTATTTCTATATAGGACTTTCAATATCAAGGGATTATGACTACATTAAGGATCTCAAAAATGATTTGGACATTTGGAAAATAGGATTTGGAGTGCTGGATTCTTGGATTGTGACTGGTAGTAATGAGAATCAGCATATGAAGTTCATTATTTGTGATGCAAATGTTAGATGAGTTAGTTAAGATTTTTTGTAATTTCCTTTATGATTTATCAATATTACTTATTAGTGTACATTTTGATTTATTTATATTTTTTGGTTTCTTTCTCGGATTTAGGCTGATCGAGTTCATGTAATAACTCGATATAGAGAATTGGAAGGCTTTGATCGAGGAAAACAAGACTTATACTCTGTATAATTGTCATGTGTTTGATAATGACGTTGCATTTAATCCCTTAAAGGTTGTTTTTGGTTTTGGTACAAAGGTGCAGAAGTATGACAAGTTAACTAATGTTCTTACTCATGAATTTCTCTTTAAATCATTTAAGGAAATTCAAGATGAAAAAGTCAAAACTGACGTTTTATATGGTATAGTTATGTGCTTTAATTTATTTATGTGTTTTCTCCGATTATAATGTTTTTATAGATGTAATTTTTTTTAAGAAATCATCAGGCTTCTTCATGAGATTGTTAAGACAATGTCAATTGGGACTGGAAAGAAACCGTGTACGAACATTGTATTGAAAGATAAAAGGTATTATTTTTTAATTTGTCAGCATCAGATGATATGATTTTGTATAAGTTTGATAACGACCTGAAAGATGTCTTTCCTTATGCGGTGGGAATATGGTTGATGTAATACTATGGGAAAAATACTCTGTAGCTTAATCATTTACCATCTATTTACCTTGAGTTTTTTGCTTCCATTTTGTAGTCAATGGTAACCCAAGTATATGTAACAATTGGTCAGGTTCAAGGCTGCTCATCAACCTACATCATCCGGTTGTTGAGAAGTTTAAAACTTTGTAAGTTTGCATTATGATTTCACAATACAATGTTAGAGTAACTTATTATTTCACAATCTGATTTAATTGTTTTTTGACCATGTTTCTTGAATTATTGTCGTGACCTTAACACTTCTCAAGCTCAGAGTCAAAGGTTTAGTCAGAACTTAAGTCAGAGTTCGGCTTCTTCTCAACGTAATTCGTACAACGATTTTTCCAATCTGTCTCAAGTTAGGTCAATTGCTGAATTTATAAACTTAATCAAGGTCTGCTTTTTTTTATGCACAAACATGCTTTGAGTTTTTTTACGCACAAATTAAAAATACATATTGCATTATTCTTTATTTCATGTGCATAATTTGTGTTAGGATACATACTGCATCACTATTTGGAAAACAACTAAATTCAATCCAAACTAGTTTAGATGGTATTATGACAGTTGCACCAAATGTTCGAAGACATCAATGTCAAATGGTGCTAGCTATAGATGCACATGCGGGAGTGATGCTTAATTTCCATTTGTTTCAACAATGTTAATTGTTCAATGGGGTACATATAATCCACATGCATGCATTTATCTAGACTTTATAGGAAGATAAATTAGAAGTCATGGTACATTTTCTTTAGCTTAAAATCAATTATGCCACCTTCATTTTATAAATTATATGTAACTATATTCGCATACATCTTATCCATGTTAATATGCATTAGACTAATATTGCAGTTATTTCCCTGTGGTAAGCTCATCTTTGATCTCGAAAAGTCACCGAAGAAATTGCACGTTCGAATTGTTCTAAAGTAGATCTTTGCTGCTGAACTATTTGAACTTCTACTATTTTGGCGTATCGCTTTGGACTGTAATCGTAAACTATCTTGACTCTGGGATGCCATTTGCTCTTTCATTTTGTCTAATGTAAATATTGGCAAAAATCCCCTTTTGGTTAGTCTATGACACTTGCAGTCTCTTTTATTAACCTAACTATTATGTAATGTTAATCTGCACATTGTTGGTTTCTTCATTGGTTCCAATTAGTATCATGTTAATGATAATGTTGTTTTACTAATCTCTTGAACAAAATAGAACATGCTCTTTTCCTACAGCAAATCTTTATAATGCTTTGGTAAATGTTTTAGAAATGTACATATAGCTAAGATTTCTGCAATATGCTTGCTTGATTTTCACATTTATAAACGACAACAATTTCTTAGAAAGATGCAGCTATTTTCCTTAATTTGCCTCATGTTTTTGGGTTTTTGTTTGTGGCCGTTTTTCATGCATGTATGTGAATTGTTGTGATGTTATATGTTTTATTTGATTATTGAATACATATGATAAAGAAAATTCTGCCAATGATACAGAAAATTTGCTTCCTTTTTCATTTGATGTATTGAAAATTAATTATATGAAATATTTTGATATTGATGATTCTCAAAGGTTTGGTTCTTCTACATAATTTGTTGAATGCTGATAAATTTACCTTTCCCCTTCCTCAAGATTGATGGTTTTGATTTTTGTATGATTATGGAATGTTTATGATACAGAAAATTGTCCTAATGATACACAAAATTTGCTTACTTTCTCATTTGATGTCTAAAAAAATCATGATATAGAATTTTTTTATATTCATGGTTTGCAAAATTTATTTGGCAAATTCTCAAAGGTTTGGTTCTTCTCACATTATGAAACGCACATAATTCTTTTTTGTGGAGTGAGGTTTGTTAATGCACAAGATTTTTTTGTGGCCTTGGCGCAGATATAGCCATTTTTTCTGGATTTGGTTTATTTGACTGAGGACAGTAGAAACACAATGTATTGAGGACAATAAAAGTTGAGGTTCCTTTAAAGGGTTATACTTTGTTCAGTCACTTGGATTCAACTTTTTTTGAAAGAGTGTATAAGCAATTACGAGTATAGATACTAGAGATTGCAACTGATTTGTGTTGGTTTGTATTGACAATTATATTCCTTAACAAGAAGAATCTAGAAGTAATTGGTGATTGATGCAAAAACAATAGGGAATGAGTGCGCCACTATTAGTCTTGCAAAAACACAACGAGCTAATTTTGTTCATCCATTTATTCTTACCTATCTCAGTCTCAATTGATTAGCAATTTACTCAATTTCTTGCAATCTCTAATTTGTATTGATGAAAATGTCATTTTCCATGCAACAACATGTGATTAATCATATGTACTGAATTTGTTGCCTCTGACTGTGTCTCTGCATCCTTTCACAACAATAATCGACAAAAATTCTGTTATTAGTGCAAACACAAGTTTGTGAGGTGTTGCAATATGGTCTGGTGATGAGTTGCTTTGTTTTTATGTAGGGTTTTTAATGTCGAGGGATTATAATTATATCAGGGATTTCAACAAGGACTCTGACATTTGGAAAATCGGTTTTAGGCTGCTTTAGTCGTGGACTGTCATTGGAAGTAATGGAAATCAGCACGTGAAACTGATTATCGGCGATCCAAAGGTTAGAAGGATTTGGTCGCAGTTGTTGCAAAAAATTTTATGGTTTATTTACGTTGTTTGATGTTGTGCATTTGGATTTACCACTGCATATTTGTTTTGTTCATGGGTTTAGGGTGATCGAATTCATGTCATAACTCAGTTTAGAGACTTTGAGCTTTGGAAGTCATTGATCGAGGAAAGCAAGACCCTCAATTGCTATAAGACAATTCTTCTTCCTTCTCAAAGTTGCTGTCGGAATTTTTGAGAAGATCATCCCAAAGTAATTGCAAAAAAAGATAAGAGCATGAGGACAAACAAAAGGAATAGCATAGCGGCAACAGTAGCAGACAATCATACAATTATTGTACATAGCTAAAAAAGTTAGGCCTAATTCTGAGTTTAATTAGTTTTGGCAATGGATTGCAGCTCTAGAAATCCCGACTCATTACATTAACAACTCAAAGTTGAAGGTCAAGTAGATTGAAGGCTCTTGATCAGTATGTCTTAATTGATATTATGATTTCACAAGTTTATTGAGTTTCTAATATAACTACGATTTTCCTTTTCAAATTATATTCATCACACAATTACTGATTGTTTCCATAGTTTCTATATTGGTTCCATTCAAAAAATTTGTTAGTGAAAACTCCTTTAAAGTTACATTAGTCATCATATAACTTGTGCACTGGATGTACATAGACTTGTGCATTGTATTCAGTGAATGAAGTCTTATTGTATATATGCCACCAATAAAATACCCCGTAACTAAATGTCAATCTCTGGAATAAAAAAAAAAAAGGCAGCTTAGAATTTGTAAGTTAACATCTTAATATTTTATTTTTACTATGAACTCTATGCTTGAGTTTTTTTTTCCTACCTCTTTCTGGAGTTACTCAAAGTAAGTTTTTCTTTCCATTCATTACTTCATTAACATAATTTTATTTTAGAGTCACTTTGAATTTCTGTAATGTGTTGTGTACTTTCACTTTGTTTGCTTACGGTTTGAACATCAAAGTAGAATTTTTTGAGTTTGGCTCTTTACAAGTACTTGAATTTGAGGCATTTCTCTTAGCACTAAAATCATCACAATGGTGTCTATTTGTGTGAACTTTAAGGCCAATATCAAATTTAGGAAGAATAACAATGTTCCGTAATTTGAACATCTCTCCTTTAGAGTAAATTTTTTAAAAAATACGTAATTCAACCTGTGTGAAGCACGGATTTGTAACTAGTTGTACTCAGAAAATCATTCCATCGAGGAAGCTTCAAGCTTTCTTTCATGTAGTGTTGGCAATATTCCATTAAGTTCTTTGCAATTTCTGTTTAAGCAAATCCGAGGAAAAGTTTGGCAGCTAGTTTTAAACATGATGATGGAGAAGAATTATAGATTATGTTTTGACAAATTTACCCTTTATTACCCCACTAACGAAAAATTCTCATGCTTATAAAAAAAGAATTACATTTTTTTTTAAAACACCAAAATCAAACATATAAAAATAATACATGGAACAAGTTCTTTCAACGTAAGATGTACAAGAAACGGGCATTGAAGGTTAAACAATGAAAAGTTTCTCAGCAAATTAACGGAAAAACCAAACAAAAACAATAAACTTTGCCTTAGAAACAGAAGCAAGCAAGCCACTCAAGAGGATTAAAGCCCCGTTTGGATAAACAGCTTATATAGATGCTTATAGCATTAGAGCTTATAACATTAGAGCTTACATCGTAAGCTCTTATACTTGATAAGCTATTTATGTGTGGATATGTACACTAAAAAGTACTTACATAAATTGAAGTGTTTGGATGTGACATTACATAAGCAATTATCGAAATTTTAAATATTTTAAATTTAACAAAAAAATCAAAGAATCGAACCACAATT
>Ga0315914_1005946_pt1 | contig 17537 bp, 11 predicted proteins | sample MpolenodulesMG_FD_203920 | JGI IMG/M metagenome (GOLD analysis project Ga0315914, IMG submission 203920) | Medicago polymorpha root nodule microbial communities from Los Angeles, California, United States - elongated nodules | ecosystem: Host-associated > Plants > Roots > Nodule | place: USA...
CAAAAACAAAAAACAACAAACAACACCGTTAAATAAATAATAAGTAAAATAAACATTAAATATATTCTAACATAAATTTTAATTCTAACATTAAATAAGTAAAATAATAATTAGAATAAGTTGTATAAATAGTAAAAGAAGTAAAATAAACACTAAAATATACTTACATCAGCATCGACTCATATCCTACATGCCACATGTCCACCAAAGCAAGGTAAAAGCGTGAGGTCAAAAGGCCCCCCTGCATAGCCGTCCGGTCCGGCCTCGTACACCACCCTCGGCACCCCCTGAAAACGACCTCCACCATCATGTTGCTGATGCTGCTCAATATCATCCTGCTGCTGAGGCTCCTCAATATCAGGCTGCTCCTGCTCAATATTAGACTGCTCATGATGATCCTCATACTAATGTTGCTGATACGCATCAAACTGATACTGGTCAGGCTGAGGCTCCTCAAAATGATACGTTTGATCCTGCGCCTGCTCATACACTTGATAATCCTGCTGATAATGTGTCGAATCCACCATCTGGGATGGACTCGTCTGTGACGTGGACCCCCTTGCAGCATCAATTCTAGCAAGTCTCGTGCCCCCACCTCTCCCTCGACCAGCCATAGGAGGGTGTAGTGCTTGCTTCTCCCTCCATGCACTACTAGTAGGGGCAGGCCTCGCTGCCCTAAATCTGTCACTCCTATCCTGAGGCGGCTCAGGCGGTATCTGACACGTATTCCTCCGAGACATATCTGCACACCAATTCCAACAATTGAACAACAACAACACTTATAATCAACAACAACAATTCAATCCGTAAACTACCACATTGTCCTGAAATTAACTATAATCAACATTAACAAACATATTTCTAACTAATTTAATCATTGACAATCCAAAAAACAAAACAAAAAAAATCATTGAGACATTTTATCAAACACATACAGTGCAATTTTCAAACAACTAACAAATCTAACAATTTCTAAACCATAAACTACCACATTGTACCCTAAACAACATCTAAAATACAATTCCTAACTTAATTCATCACTAACAATCATCAAAACTAACATGCAAGCCAAATTTCTAAAAACCTAAAAATATGTAATTTCTTCAAAAAAAATCACAAAATTTGAACAAAAATTAAGCAATGATGTAGAATAAGCAACACTTACTTGTTCAATTGCGTGATTTGATGATGATTTGCTTGAGTTTGGTGAAATTCACACTTAGAGGGGGAAAATCGTATTTTGGTGAAGTTTGAAAGTGAGAGTATTGTGTTTCTATTTTCCTGTATATACACTTAAGTCACGCTGCGTGACTTAACTAACGCGGCATGACTTAAGTGGCGCAAAATCATAAGGTGCATTAGTTAAGTCACGCAGCGTGACTTAACAAACGCAGGGGTATATTTGGAAATAATGTTGGGCACAAGTGTTTTGTGCAGGGGAAGAGCAGAAATCTTTAGAAAATTGCTCTTTTGGCAGCTGAGTATGCTCTAAGGCACCCTAAACTGACAAAAATACATCCAACAATAGTTAACTATAGTTGTTGTAACGGTAGTTATCTACCGGTTCCAAAGAGAAAACACGTTTCAAGCACTTAATGCATTTGTACATAACACAAGAAAAAAGGTATTCAAAGATGAGATAGTTCTTTTGATCAAAATTGGACAAGATCACTCAATCCATAAAAGACGACAACAAGAACATACTTTGAACATGATTCAACAACGTAAAACATATAATAAAACACAACATAATAAGTCACGAATCAACCAAACTAACTTCTTCATCTGATTCATCCATGCAAGCTCTGATTTCTTCGTAGGTCATGGTCTGAATCAAACTTTCTCGAATATCTTTGAAAGATCTGACCAAGGAAGAGTCGAACTCCGTGGATCCTTTAGAAATATATTGACCAAATGTTGAGAACATTGTTCTCATGTGATCGTCATTTATGAGCTTCATCCAGGCGAACTAGGTGGTCCTATGAAGCGGTCAATGAATGGAAATACTCAACACTCTCCACCCTCTGCGTGCATTTGTGGTTGAGTCGAGGATTGATTTAATCCAGTTGATCCTTCAACCTAGATAGCATGACATCAATTTGGACCCTAAACATATTGGGTTTTCCCTGGTGTAGTAAATTATGATTAACTTGGCGTTCATATCTTGTGAATATGTGTGCATGGTTCTTTGTTGTGTTTTACAACAAATGAACCAAACACACCAATTTATAAAAGTTTTTGTGTGTTTGGACCACAGAAACTGTCGATGCAACCTGATTAAAAAAAAAAAATGCAACGGTAGTTAACTACCGCTTGCCACTCTAGGAACGAAAGTTAACAATTAATTGCAAAGGCAAAAATGCACACTTTGAAAAGAATAGGCGCATTTCTAGGAACGAAAGTGCCGCTCTAGGAATGGACAATCATTTAATTGTGATAAAAGATTAAGAACTTTAAAAACTTTCATAGGATATTAGATCATTTAAGGAATTGAAGATCTGTAACCATTGAAGAGAGCTCTGAGTTAAGGAATTGATCAGAGATAACATTGTTAATCATCGTAAATCTAGAAGAACATTATTAAGGATATGTGTTGTTTACCAAACAGTGATAACAAGAGGATTCAACAGACCTGATTCGGTTTCTCATATTATTTTCACAACACTTTTACAAGCTTTATTATTATTTTATGCAAATCAACCTACTGCCTAGGGCAACCCCCAATTTTACACATCTTAATTGATAACAAATATTTTTCAATTGAAGTTAAGGATACGAACATTTTATTACTTCGATAGTTTTTAATACACTTGCTAAAAGTCTATCAATGAGCATGAGGGGGTGTTCTGGAAAAAAAACTCAAGTCTCACATTGGATAGATATAACTTTTCATAAGTTACACCCACCCAATTTCAAGAGGGTAAAAAATTTCTTTTTGCGTATTAAGATGGGGTAGTGAAAGTCTAAAATTATGCAACATGTGAATTGTTTTCTAAATAAATTAAAAAAAATATTGTGCCCTAAAAATACAAAATGATTGGCAATTTAATTATATTTTTTTTACCTTTTGAAAGTGAAAATAGATATCCTCAAAAAATAAGAAAGTGAAAATCAATTAGAAATGGAGGGAATATATAAGCAGTTGACTTTTTTATGAGAGTCGTATAATTAACAGAATCCAAAGACCGTAATGTTCACACTTTCTTTACCATGTGAAACTGAAGAAGGATGAGTTATTCATGTTGACTTTTCATTAGGGGCATTGTCCTCCTATAGTTTCTTTGGTTTTGTACTTTTTTCTTTTGACTTTTGTATGTATTTCAAAATCAGGGATTCAAAGCAGCAATTATGCTTGTGCAATAGTCCAATTGATGTAGATGAAGAAATAAAAGAGAAGGAACATGCTATGATGTCTACCATGCATTGCTAATCAATTAAATAAGATAAATATTTATAATATTTTAAGTGGTGTATACTAAGGTAAATTGTTTATTAAAATCAATTGTTTTATTGGGAAGCAATAGGCATGCGTATAGTGAGATAGAGCATGTCATTTGATGCCCCAAAGAGATTATGTGAAGCATTTTGGTTGAAAATGCAGAGGTGATGTTATCCAAATCTAAATGAAAAGTAAATTAGTTACAGCACAAGTTATTTTATTCGAATATTATTAGTCAAGTTAGTTCTAAAAATAAACAATGAAAGGTGTAGTATAGAATATTGCTTTCCCTCATTTGCTAAAGAATTTTCTTTATATCCATCATTTTAGACAAAGAATACATAGGATCATTTTAACTTCACTTTCATTTTATTATTGAGGTAATAGTCATTTTAGTCCTTGAATATATAATGAACAGTCACAATAGTCTCTTAATATATTGAAATTTTAAAATAGTCCTGATTACGCACTTTCATAGTCAAAATAGTCTTTGATGTTAAAATCGTCCTTTAGTAATGACATTAACCATTTTCATATAAGAACTAATATGATAGTAAGTACATACTTATATGACTGATATGACAACGAGTACATATATTAAGGGATGAATATGATAATATTAATGAAGCATCTTAACGTAAGAGACTATTTTGACTAACATAGTGCAGAATCAGGAACTATTTTGAAATTTCAATATATTGATGGACTAATGTGGCTACTTGATACACATTCAAAGACCAAAATTGCTATTATCTTTTCTATTATTCGATTTTCATATATATTTTGTTTGCTGCTATATTATTGTGAACTAAGGCACTTGTTTGTCCGTTTTTTTGGGTAAAAAAAAAAATTAAATTTATAAAATTTATGTAATTATTTAAAACAACAATTAACGATACTAAACAAAAAATATAATAAAATATTATTTGATTTGTTAATAAAAATAAAATTATAAATAAACTATTCTAAATGAAGAGTAAAATTGGAGAAAAAATAGGGACATCAAAACATCTTTATATAATTATATAAATCTAGCCGGTCCAAAGGACACCATAGAACAAATTTTTGTGAAAGTTAGAAGAGATTTAAATTGTAACCTAAACACCCTGGTGGAGATTAATTCCATAGTAGGTCCATAGGTCCGAAGTTATGCATATACTCTGGACCATTTAGATGTCAAAGATCTTAATTACATTACTAAGAAGAAAAAAAAATCTTTTTTTGAGAGACAAAAAAAAAAGATCTTAATTACAGTGGTTTCCAATAATAACGAAGCAGGAGGAGGCGTGGAAGTGGAGGCGGAGGTTGTTTGCGTGGGAGGAGGAGCAGGTGGAGGAATTATGTTTATTGCTTCAAAATGTGACTTTACATGTTGATAACGAAGACAAATGGCTATGGACGTTGGAGAAATCAAATATTTACTCTGCTCGTAGTGCTTCAATTTTCTGACATCTCAGCCTATAGTTGACGTCCCGGTGGATGTGAAGTCTTTTTGGCATAAGGATATCCCTCTGAAGGTTGTGGTTTTTGCTTGGCTTCTGTTTCAGAATAGGTTACCAACAAAGGATAACTTATTTCGGCGTGGTGCAATAAATCATGACTCTTGTTTATGTGTTATTGGATGTGGCTCTCTGAAAATTGTCAATCACTTATTTCTTCATTGCTCGTTTTTTGGGTCGGTTTGGAACTACATTCTACAATGGATTGGTCGTTCTATGGTTCTACCGTTCGTTGCTTCATATCATTTCACCCAATTCGGTTATGGTAGTGGTGGTCCAAGGGTGCGGCATGCATTTTTTAGCGTCATTTGGTTTGCTAATGTGTGGGAAATATGGAAGGAAAGAAATAACGGGATTTTCAATGGTAAAGATTGCTCGATTTTGCGTTTAGTGGACAAAATTAAGTTACTATCCTTCTCGTGGTTGAACGAAAAATTTGTTCAATTTTCCCTCAATTACCATGGGTGGTGGCTTAGTCCCCTAGCAATGTTGGGCTATGGCTAGCTGTTTGTTTCTTTCATCTTTATATTTTTTCTTCTGTTGCTTTACTTTCCCATTTTTGTATATATTGTTTTAGACCTGATGTTTTATCTTGGCACACCTTATGCTATGATTGACTCTTTGATTTGGTAATATATTCCATTTTACCCTCTTTAAAAAAAAATTGAGAGACAAAAAAAGATCTTAATTACAAGTTTCCAATAATAAAAAAAAATCTTCTCTACGAAGGTATACATCATCTACTTTTTCTCCTTATCTGTTCTGATTTCTTTAGTTATTGGGATTCAATAAAGTCATGAATTAAGTCTTTTTTAATTGTTCTCTGAATGGAAATCATGATAGTGTTTTTAAATATTCAGAGTGTGAACAATTAATTAACCAGAAGGTTTATGAATTGTTTATTTCAATTTCTATCCTTAGCCATTTTAAATGTTATTGTTTAGAAGAAATCATTAGAACTTTAAAAACTACACTTATAGACAAATAGGAAATTGCATAGTTTTTTTTTTGGGTACAAAGAGGAAGTAGTAAAGTTAATGAGCATAAACTTAAAATAAAGAAACTCAAATTAAACAAAACATGTTATTGCCTTTCATGGTTTCACCTCATAGAACTCAAAAAACAACAGAACTAAAAGATGAAAAATTGAAGAGTTATTAAAATTTGCTCATATGACTCTTATCTTCAAATTTACCCTAACAAATCAACAAAACTTGTGATTTATTAGTTTGAAGAATCAGATTTAACATTTGGTGAAGTGATACTAGGAACATCTTCAATAGGACTCAAAGGAAGACAAGAACTATGTAACTGCATATCACACACCATTTGTCGAAGTTCTGAAGCTTGTTCTTTCAATTGAACATTCTCTTGGACAACTTTATCATGAGTCTCACAGAAATTGTTGAGCTTATCTAGTAATTGATGATTCTCATTCCTTAGCCAAACCACCTGTGACCAAAGCTCATCAAGTTGTTTTTGTTTCCTCATTCGCGACCGGCGTGCTGACTCTCGGTTCGATACCATTCTTCGATGTTTTCTTTCGTTGATTAGACCTAGGTTTTGTTCGTCCGCTTCGTCGGAAGTTGAGTTGCTGCTTATGCATGAGGATGGAGGACTGAAGTCTTGGAGGATTTGAATATGGCTTTGGTTGAAACCATATAGCTGGTTGGAGAGTTTTGGATGTTGAGGTGTTTGGATGGTGTTTTGGATCATGTTGTAGTTACATGATGGATAGGGAGATGGATCTGAATATGGGAGTAAATAATTGAGTCCTGTATTAATCTCTTTGGTTTGCATGGTGGAATAATGAATATAAGATTATGAGGATTTGAAGCAACAATTGTTGGGGTATAGAATTTAATTAGATTTGGAGATGGATGGAATATGAGTGGGACTAGTTAGTATATATAGGGAGGGAAAATGGTGAAATGGCCCTATGGAAAGTAACATGTCAATGTAGAGTAGATCATTGCACTCATGTCATCATTCTATAAGTGCAATTAATATATTATGTTAGATTTATGTAGTACTTACACATGAAAGAGGTGTGTTTGGTATCTGCCAAATGTGATTACGCTTAATTACTTCTATTTTCATAACTTATTGTTGATGTATGTGTATGTGTGGCCACTGTTTATGTTTGTGTAAGTGTAAAATTACTTTGTTTGTGAGCGTCTATGTGTCCTATAGATTTAGACTCTTTCGACGCTCTCAATATGTCATTAATGTCATATGTTTAGTGGACTAGAATCATCTTCATTTTCCGAAAGAAATAGAGGACTCTATTTGAAGGAAAAAAACAAATGAATTTAAAATAATTTAAAATAAATTGAATGATAAAAATTATTTAATATATTATCTACATTTTGTGTCATTTACTCTCTAAATGAATCCATCCAACTTGCCATTTTGGTATGATAGATTGCTCTATTTTGCTTAGAAGAGATAGCTTTTAAGCTCAAAACTCTCTTTTGATCCTTTTTTAAAAAAGTTTTTGAAAAGCTAAATAGGCTAATCCAATCAAGCAAATTAAACATAGCTTCTTTTGTCATGTACATATAAAATAACATGCATTATGTGGGGTCTTAGGTTCATTGAACAAGCTATATGGATGAATAACATGTTACACATACATGGATAAACACATCCACAACACAAGTGACACAAACGTGTGGGGGAGGCAACTTGGTTTAATGGATAATCATTTTTGGACAAAAAATATGCTTACATCAGATAAACTTACACAAAAGTAGTTCATATAATGGGGAGTATAATAATTCAATTGGAAGACTGTTTAGGCTAAAGTAGGTGCAGGAGAAAAAAATGGTGTTCAATAGAAGTCAATTTATTTTATATGAACGTGCGTAGTGTGCTATTTCTAAGCTGATTCTCTTTTAGATAATGGACCTGTTTACTTAAATGACATAAGCAAATTAAATGAAAAAAAGAGATAATTGCTCTTCTCCCATCAAGATTTGCTCACTCCCATACAAATTAACGAAAATACCTTCAGGTGACTTAAGTCACGCAGATGTTATACCCAGCGTGAGTTAAAGTCACTCTGAGTTAATTCACGCTGAAAAATATCCAGCGTGACTTAACTCACGCATGTTGTATCCTAGAGTGACTTAACTCACTCAGGTTGTAATTCCAAAGTGACTTAACTCTATCAGGTTGTAATCTCATAGTGACTTAACTCACGTAGGTTGTATTTCAGAGTGACTTAACTCACTCAGGTTGTAATCCACAGTGACTTAACTCACACTGGGATTACAATCTGAGTGAAAGTCACGCTGACGGTATTTTGTCAGTTTGTATGAGAGTGAACAAATCTTGATGGGAGAAGAGCAATTTTTGAAAAAAGATATTGAAAAAGGCATGCTATTAGCTCTGTTTCTAATTATAAATATGTTTTCGTAAAAACAGCATTTTTGCTTAGGCATTTTAGTAAAAATAAAACGTGTTCCTAAATGTTACTAAAATTTCAAAGTATTAGATATATTTATTATTATTATTATTATTATTTAAATATACCCCTTATTATTGTTAATATGGTACGGTTAATTTGTATTGGGAGATGAAAAATCATAATTGGACGTATCTATAAACCCTACTACCTTTCTTAATATATTTCAAAATTACCAATATTATATTAGTTTAAGTGGAACTAAACTCGGATCTTTTAAGTAAGGTCATGAATTCGAGTTTTATGAATGAAAAAATATGGTTGGAAGAGAGACATTCTAAAGAAGGTTAGTCAGATTTTTCAACCGAAGTTATTGGATATTTCACAACAATAACATAGTTATAAAAAAAATTCATGCGAAAATTAAGAAAGGAACTTATGAAAAATCAACAATGTTAAAACTATTTTAGGAAAATTTCGCACTCTATTGTGATATGATCCAACTTAAACGATTAATCTTTGCAATTATATGCGAGTATATACCTAATGTACACTAAAGTGGGGATGGAAGTAGTAGTTTTTCTAAGAGCAAGAAAGAGTGAAAAGTTTATGAATTTGGTGACTCAAAAACCACTCAAGTATATAGATGCAGGGACCTCCAAAAACAATATATAAAATATGGAACTAGAAGCCAAATCTTGATTTGATCAGCAGTCACTTATGTTAATTTTTAAATATGGTTAGGTAGTAATCATTTATTTTAGTAATGACAGTTTCAATAGTAATCTCAAGATAAAAAATAGGTAAATCATTAGTTAGTTACTTCCTATTATGTGAAACAGATGGGTGTATGCTGTGTTCATTGTACCAGCTGTTAAAAAGTAAAAAATAGTTGTGTAAGTACTTGCATCATAGTGTAAGCCATTCAAGAAAAGTTAAATTATCACTACTTGCATCAACCTCTAAAATAAAAACTTGCATAAGCAACTGTTATATGTTATGAAACACAGTCACCTCAAGCATGTGGTGACGGGTATGAGTTGATGTTCAACACTCGTATGACATGTGTTAGAAATTTTAGACTGATGTCCTAAAATAATTTATTTTATCTTGCTTTGACACTCTTGAGATCGGTGTTCAAACCGTATAACATGTGTCACACAAATTAAATCAAGTATCTTGAAAAAAGGTTTTTCCATTGCTTCAACACATCTAATACCGTCTTTGAACACATCTACAAGAGTTAAAGATGTGTTGAAGCTATGTTGATAAATTAGAGGTTAAATATATTATGTGTGATTACAACCTTTTTAATTTTTTTTTTATAGCAGATGGATAAATAAATGTTAAATATTATTATATTTTGTTTTTTTAATGAAATAAATTGCTCAATTTATATGCAGCTGTACAGAATTTGATCTCAATTTAGATATTCTATAAATAATATTAATATTTTATTTAATTATAATAAATAAATTAATATATGTGTAGCAGTGTTAGTGTTCAAAGGTTTTTACATTAGCAGTGTTGATGTGTTCGGGTCGTATTAGGTGCTCATGTCGAAGTTTGTGTTTTATATGTTATATGTGTGTGATCTACCACACGTTCATGCAATCACCGAATCTCTGACCATGCAATTTTGATTGAACAATCTAAAAGATAAACATGTTTTGATATTCTTTAAAACTAAAAAATTACTAAGCTTGTGATTTGGATCTCTCCAATCTCAATTAAACAGTGACGAATCTTCTGATTGCAAAAATGCATGCAGTGTAGAAAATCTGGATTCCAAGGACATTAGCATGGTTGTTCTACTCAAGATGTCTTATTTCTTTTTGTTCATCTTAAAATTTTTTGCAACATTATATTTGAACCATTATGATATACATGAAGGATCTTTTAAAAAGAAAAAAATATACATGAAAGCAAAAAGACTTTACAGACTCTAATGGAGAAACAAAAATATGACAGATACTACTCACAATCTAAAATACCCAAGTTACACCAAAATGACCAAATACCATTTAAACTATTTTTTTGTTGTTGAGGAAATACCCTTTAAACTATGTAACTCGGTTTACGTAGTGAGTTTACATAAGTTAAGTAAACTAAGTTTACGTGTGTGTATGTATAAATCTGTTCACGCGCACCCTACATAAGTTGTACATACATAAACTTAATTTACACTAACCTATCATAGTGAGCAATTGTAAATACGTAAATTGAATTTACACTAACCTCTCATGGTGAGTAATTGTATATAACCTCTCATATTGTAATTGTACATATGTAAACTTAATTTACATTAACATCTCATAGTGAGTAATAGTGCCTACATAAAATCAAATTACATTCACCTTAATAATTGATACGTAATCTTAAATAACGTCTAAATTCATATCTGCCGAAATAATACCTACTTAATCTAAATTCACATCTACCTTATATGTCGCCCGCATATGCAATCTCACAACAAAACCAGAAATACACAATGAACAAGAAATAAATAGAAACTCTTCGATAATGAAATTCACTAACATTTATGAATAGAGTATCGATCAATGAAAAAGATGTTGATTCAATCTTTGATCTTGATTTCACATCTATGCTGAATTGTGGGTGAAAGGGGTTGAAGGTTCAAAATGATCATGAAATAGGGGTTTTTTAGAATTTTACATGGAGAGAACAATTTTGATATTATTGTAAAATTTTAAATAATTTTAAATAAATTTAGGTGTAACTAAAATTATATGAGGCGAGATTAGAAAGAGTAAAAAATGATTAGCAAATTATTTTAGTAGTGTTGACAACTCGTTCAATATTCAATCAGAAAGAGACACACCATGGTGGCTAACGTTAGTTTAGGGATAGAAAAAAAGACTCTGGATTCTCACATCTCCTTTGTCAGACATAGAAGATGGAAGCTGTTGATGGATGGATTATTAGCTTATGTAATTTGGCTTAAATTCTCATACTTGTCTCCAAAGTTTATGTATATTGCAAATCACAATTTAGTAGGCTTTTTCTTTTGTATTGGCTCTTCAAAATTGTTGTTAAATACCCCTTCAATGTTAACACTAGCTATTTGTAACATTCTCTACTTTATGAAATGCTGAGCTATTGTTTACCGTCAACGTTAGTTTAACAAGAACTTAAATTTGGTTGGTAAATTAGCACACTCTCTCCTAATTTCATCATTAAATTATAGTTTATTTTTTGACAAAACGTTAAATTATAGCGCACACTCTCCTTCCAAGTGACCAAAGCTGAATCACACAGGAGCAACAATCTTTGCCAATTGATGGAAAGCAGAATTTAGTTAATAACATGTTTAATTGGAGAATGTTAACGGCAGTTATGATTCTTCGAAACGCATATGTTATCTTGTTGGAGTAATCAAACAATCATCATTCAGTTATATGATAATGGTTCTATTTAAGTTATGAGTTTGTGGGGTAGTATGTCCCCTCAGCTGTCAAGTTTCACCTGCTGATCACTCTAATGTTATACGCAACGCTAAAGGGTGTAGGGTTGTTAGGCATACACATGTCAGTAGGTGTACGCACAAAATATTAGAGTGAGACCTTACTCTCTCAGAGGTAATTGAAACATAGGTGAGTTGATATTCCTAAATTGTCATCTAAAAGCTTAAACTTTGTCTATGGATCTTAGAAGTTTATAACATATTCAATATTACCTTAGTAGTCCTACGAAGGAGCAGCTCTATCTCGTCTACCTTACCAAGGGGGGAAAGAATAAGATTAGTATGAAACATTTAGAAGAGAGTGTTTGCTATGTTTATAGATTCACTCATAGGTGTCAGGTATGTCACACTCCCTAGTCATAGTGAAAGCATTGAGACCTTTTCATAATAAAATTAAATAGAGATTATAACATAATTGAATAAAAGAATTGAATTAAATAGATTCCACAATAAAATAGAGGATCATCTTATAATCCTACCCTAAAAAGGGAGTAGTTGCTCATAGTAACCAAAGACAAAATTACGAAAGAATAAAACATACTCTAGAGACTATGGATGAGAAGAGACCAATTCCGTGAAGCTCATAAGTCTTGCATTCCTCTTAAATCGCTTCGTTCTAAATGAGAATTTGCGAATAAGAGGAGTTGTATTTATAGGCTGATTTTCAAGTGGGTTTGGGCTGAAAAACTAAGCTTTTTCCTCAAACCCGTAGGAGAAAAATAAATATTTTTCAACCGGAGGTGCACGCCCCTCTTGTGTGGGATGGTGTGCCTCGCGAGCTAGTGTAGTTTTTGCACACCCTAGGTGCACAAGCAGCCTTAGACAACGCGGTTTTGCCTCTTTTTTTTTTCTTTTTGAGTGTTTTGTTCCTTGAAACTTGTCTTGTGACTTGGAATATAATTTCTTCTCTCTGTAATGTGTTGAGAGGCCTCTTGAATCATCATCCATTTTCTTCCCAAATCCTCTTGAGATGATTTGTTTCGTTGATTTGCATGATTTTACATTGAATTACATCAACACCTAAGAACTGCTTGGTTTAGGAAAACTAGAATTACATGACCCAAAATAAAAATATTACAAAATGTCCCGAAAACCATAGGGAGTCATTCTAAAACTCCTCTAAGTTGGATCAAAACCTAAATAAAATGACTGAAAAATATGCTGAAAATAACGTAAGGTGACATGTCATCACAACCCCAAACAAAAATTGTTACTTGTCTTCAAGTATGAAGAATTTTTTTTTAAAACTTTGCATATTTTTCAGGAAAAACATACCTTTGCAAAGAGCTTGCTCATCATCTCGTCCCATTTCAAGACTTTGACTAACGTACCACTTCCATGCAAGCGGGAAAGACTTAGAAAAGATAGTTCATACTCTCAGCAACATTATTTTTCAATATACACGCATGTATCTCATAAAGTCAGTAGGATTGGTCATGACATTTTCCCCCTTCAGTCGTCACATAAATGTACCCTACTTTAAATTGGAAACTATTCTAAATAGACATTCAAGATCACACTATATACACACTTTGAGGTCTTTCAATTTTGTAACGTGGCTTAGGTTAAGGAGGGATATATTTGGGAGAGAAGGCTAATAAAACAACTTGGAGTTAGATTTTCAACCTACATATTCCTACTAAACATGAAAGTATAATCAACCTTCCTTCGTTAAACCAAAATTGTTGAACGAAAATGGGTTTTATACATGCCTCTAAGTTTTGATGATGACAAGGTATAAAAGAACACTTGGATATGCTAATGTGTGTTCAAGTAGGCATGACCATAGAATTAAATAATAACTCTTAGGTCAAAATTTGTTCTGAAACATCAAGGCTTTGAATGCATAAGATATCATTTGAAGCAAATAAAGAAGTTATTGTGACTTGGAACAAGATCTGAAGAAAGGTCAACCAGAAAGTCAACATATTGATCAGAAGAGAATTTTCATTCAGAAGCATTTGAAGGAAAGAAGACATTGATTGATCGGTGATTTGAAGAATCAAGGAATTTGAAGAATGAAGATCAATGGTTATTGGAACGTAAAGACAATAAAAGTTGGAGTAATTTCATCTCAAGTTCCAAGACATTTGAAGATGGAAGAACGCTCGTAAAAGAACGAAAAACTGCATAATTCACCCCTTATCGTCATTAAACGTCTAAATTAAAAACCTAATCTTCCTTGATAGTGAACCAATTGACCAGTCAACCAAGACTTGGAAAGCTCATCTTGTGGCTTACCTTTTTTATTTGCATACCACTCAGTACACCCTTTCTCCCCCAAGTTAAAATTGACACCTTGATATGGAAAAGAGAAACGAATGGCCAGTATTCTGTATGCAACGCTTACCAAATTTTTGCTTAGAACATTAGAGACACTTCTCACCTTTGAAGGTCGGGATATTGGAATTCTATTTGGAAAAGCAAAGCTCTGTTAAAGGTAAAAAAAAAGAAAAAGAATCTGATTTTAAGGGCGTGTCATGATTGTTTCCCTACTCGTGCACACCTTATTAGTAAAGGAGGTTCTTTCCCCACTGAATGTATTATTTGTAACGAGAGTATTGAAGATACCGTACATGCTCTCTTTACTTGTCCCTAGGATGTTCAGGTATGACATACAACAAAATTATGGGTTGTTGCTAAACAAACTTTAAGTGAATATGATAATACAGAGGTAATTGTGCTTAACTTGCTACATCACCTTCATCCTTCATAATGTGCTCTCTTTGAAACCGTTTTTTGGAGCTTATGGAAGCTCCAAAATTTAAAAGTATGGCAACATATTGATGAAACAACATCCTAGGTGGTTGAGCGTGTTACGCATATGTTATAAGACTGGAAGCTTGCACAAGCACTAACAAGGAATGCAACAATAATTGATGTCGCTTTTGCACCAGGTAGACTTAAATGTAATGTTGATACATCTTTCTCTCCCTCTTATAATAAAGTTGGCATAGGTATGTGTGTTCGTGATGCTGAAGGATGTTTTGTTCTTATAAACACCACTTGGTTCTCCCCTCTATTTTCAGTGGATATAGGTGAAGTATTGGGGTTGTTTAATGCTCTATAGTGGGTAACTGACTTGGGCTTTGACAATATGGATTTTTCATTGGATTCAAAGGTTTTGGTTGATGCTTCTAATAATAGACTATTACTTTTTCCACTATCCTTTGTTCTCGCGCCCTGCAAAAAATACATATATACCCATGATCCAGATTATATAATTCGAACCAGATTGTTAGCATTTTTCAGATTACGAAATTCGAAATGTTTTGATCTGTGATTTTTTATGTTTTCTTTGATGTCAAAGATCTTTGTTGATCGTTATATAACCCTCACATAAGCTGCAAAGCAATTGCATGAATTATATGAACGGTCAACAATGACCATGACACCTCAAACACTCCTAAAAAACTAATTTATTTTAAGAAAATGTAAGAAAAGAGCTAAAGTGAAGAATGAATGAAATTGTTGAAGATCCAAGCCTATTTATAGCCTTAAAGCAGTCCTAGATCATAACTACAGTCAAATAAAACATGTTCCACCGTCCAACCGTTAAAAAAATGCATTAAACACTCCACTAACCGGCAAAACCTTTGGTGAAACCCCACCGTCCAAAAAAAAAGAGGGTTTTCAGATTATATAATCTGAAAATCACTAAGACAATTCAGATTATATAATTCAGACAACACCATAATATGTTTTTGGAGGATTTTCATGCAATATGACATAAAAAATAATTAAAAAAATGCATAAAAAAACAAGTAAGCAACTTAAAACAACATAATATTCTAGGATGGTGTTCCAAAAGGTGCTTTTGAACTCAATCCAGCTAGCCTGCCAACTGACATATATCTATCGGCAGGCCAACTGGGTCGAGTTCATAAAAACTTTTTCAGATTCAGATCTGCAACATAAAGATGAAAGGCAAGCTGTTTCAAAATGATTGTCTTGAGTTAGATCATGTTGCCTTGCCAACTGAGATATTTATATTGCCAAGACACCAAGATCTAGCTCATAGAAACCTCTTGGTATTCAAAGAGGATTTTTTTTTAGTTTTATTTTTTTTGTGTTTTGCAGGAAATAAACCAAGGCATCAAGATCTATGTATATATTTTTGACAGCATGCTGAAGATCTTCATCATGCAGTCAAATAGAGAGTTATCTATTTGTGACTGCATGAGAAAGATCCTCAACACAATGACAAAAAATTCCATGATTTCTATAGTATGTTTGTGTGTTTTGCTAGAAATGAAGATGAAAATCGAAAACACCTTATTTATAGAGGTATCTGGACGTTGTGGATCACAGGAACTATCGGTGCAATATGGTTCATACAAAAGAATCCTATGCTGAAGGAATTCGGATTATACAATCCGAAATGCACTTATACCCTATAAAATTGAGTTAAATTCGGATTATTTTAGCGTTTAAATGAACATCTTTGGCGTAAAGTAATGCATAATGAAAATTTAGATAATATATATTATTTAAAACATAATAAAACAACTTAATTCAACAACATATAACTAATACATAATAAATACAACATAAAACACGTAATAAAAACAATATAAAATATGTAATTAAATAAAACATAACACATCATCACGGATCATCTAAATAAATGTCTTCGTGTGGTACATCCATTAGTGCCCTGATCTCTTCGTAGTTCCGGATCAAACTTTGTTGAATATGTTCAACATATCTGACCAACGAAAGGTCCAACTCGATCGGCACTCTAGTACTGTACTAACAAAAGATTGAGAACATGGTTCTCACGTCGTCGTCGTCGCTCGTGAGCTTCATCTGGATAAACTGCACACTCCCGCCTGAGTCGGTCGACGAACGTCGATACTCAACATTATTCACCCTTTGTGTGTCTCTGTAGTTGAGTTCAAGGTTGATTTGATTCAGCTGACTCTTCAAGCCGGCGAGGGTGACATCTTTGGGAATCCTTAACAGATGGGGTGGTTTCCCCTCGTTGTAGTAAACTGCAGCTAGCTTGGTGTTCGAATCAAAGATAGGGTTTTCCATGTTTTTTGTTGTTATGGTTTCTGGTTATGAAAACAGGGACACCTATTTATAGAGGTATCTGGGCATCCTGGACCACAGAAACTGTTAGTGCAATGTGGACCATAGGAAAAAAAAATCTTGTTTCGAATTATATAATCCGAACTGTCCCTCACCCTACATAAGGTGTGCAGTTTCCTTCATTTTTCACCATTATCGAATAAATTTGGATTATATAATCTGTAATCCATGGGAGGAATTCAAATTACATAATCCGAACTTAGTCAGTTTCTTTGGTCGGTGGTCTGCACCACATAGAAAATGTTTTCAAACATTTTTTGGACGGTGATATAATGGTTAAAACGTGTTTTTACACGTTTTTTGACTACATTAATGGTAGTTATAACTTATGCAGCTATCCCCCCTATAAATAGCCTCCAAAATGCCATTGTTTCTCACACCATCACACCCTCTCCTCCTCTTCCTTCTATGGACAATGTGTTTCCATCGTTGGCCTTTCATAATAAGAGGCCACTTTGGAAACTCATGGATTGTATGAACGGTCATCGGGGAAGGTAACGCGCTGCAAAGAAGCACGGTTTGTCTGGGTGTCAAGTTGATCTGTCTGGGAGCAAGGTTGATCACCAAGATCTCTTTCGCCCTGGAAACAAACCTTACCCCAGTACCCTCCCC
>Ga0315914_1005948_pt1 | contig 17537 bp, 11 predicted proteins | sample MpolenodulesMG_FD_203920 | JGI IMG/M metagenome (GOLD analysis project Ga0315914, IMG submission 203920) | Medicago polymorpha root nodule microbial communities from Los Angeles, California, United States - elongated nodules | ecosystem: Host-associated > Plants > Roots > Nodule | place: USA...
CCTACAATTGATACCGATGTTTTAAAAACCAAACCGGTTAGCTCAACCAAGAATAGGCCAGTTCTTCCCCTAGTATTGCAGTCTGGTTGAACTGAACTGAACCAACTGCAATTGGTTCAACCGATTTTATTTTTAGCATTTTCTTTTCAAAAAAAAATTAAATAATTATTTAACTTTATTATTTTAATTATTTATTTGTTATCCGGTTCAAACGTGTTTGAACCATGACTCGAAGGTTCCACAAGTTCATTCTCCGGTCTGATTTTAAAACAATAGTTGGTACCATTCTTGCCTTACAAGTTACGATCTTTGGTATTTTCCAAAAGTGTTGTTGTTTCTCAAGAGCAAGTATAATTAATTATGCAGCGATCGTGTCAATTAGAGGCAGAGTTATCCAGAATATTTCTGACATATAACAAGGCTCAAATACTTTTTCTTACCTAGCTAAAGAATCATGTAGATAGTCAGTGTCGCCAGTTTCCTCAGGAGCTGATTGAGGAAATGAAAACTCTACACTAGCCAGTCCATTGGATGAAGTAACTCCCTCGGCATAAAGGATGTCTAAATCCAAGGGTTCATAGTCAGTCGTCAGTATCTGAACAGCCTACACAAACAATTATCATGTTAGATTCTCAATCTCCAAGCCATTGACCTAGATATCTCATTTAAGAGAAAACAAATAGAAAGGAAACAGACAAGAAAATAAGGGCACAACATGGTACAAATGTTAGCACAAATAATCCTAATGAAGCTTAATGCTCAACAGATGCATATAAGGTAGACTGAAGTTTATAAAGTTTGACAGATTAGTTCGTGTATTGTGTTTCGTACATATAATAAAATAAAGATTTGATTATACTGCTCAATAAGAATCCCATTATCTTTGATAATCACAAATTTCATCTATATATTCCTTAATTTCTCCACCAGTGACAATCTACACCCACACGCACACCCTTCTCCTGACATTTCTTTCACTATGCAAAGGAATGAAAAATAAATATGTCAGTCCTCGGTACAAAGGTCATATTCAATTGAGTTAACAAGCAAAACATACAGATCAAACTATTGAAAAAAAATAAGTTCAAGATAAAAGAATGATCCTATACCCGCTCTAAGAAATAACTGGCAACACTGGGTAGCATTTCAATTTCGTTTCTTCTTTCATAGGTGGCCTTAATGGCTGAATCATTCCATAACTCTTCAACCAACGGAGTATATTCACGAGTAGCGGCTGGAAAGATAGCATCAAGCTTGCCTGGAACCATTGTTTTCAGCAGCCAATCAGAAAATGCTTTCAGTCTTGTGCCAATGGAATAAATTGTCTTGTCGCCAAGTTTTGGACTGGTTCCTGTAGCAAAATGCCACTAGCCAATCAACATTTTTTTCTTCTTTTGGTAGAATGCATATCAAGATATTTAAAGTCTGCAGAAAAATAAACCTTTCTGCTATGTGGACATAATTGTCAAATATATTCTAATCAGTCAGAACTCAATAAAAAATTAGCACTTTAGTGGGAGTGGAAAGAAGGGAAAACATTAAATATAAACTGTAGTATTAAGTAAAGATTTACTTTTCTTTAAATTCCGGAAACTTTCTTCTTCAAAGCGCTCACGGCCCTCAAGGAGTATGCCAAGATATGCATAGACATTGGTCTGAATGGTCAACTTTATATTTCCACGTTCATCTTCGGAGAAGGGAATGCTTTTGTAAAGAATCTTGGCCTGACAAAAGCATTTACAATTCGATTAATAGGTTAGCAATGCTTTTGTTGATTTCTTTAGCTTTTAGTAACAACAAACATGTTGACATAGAAGAGTACAGCATAGTTAGTCATTGACTGCAATACTCAATTTTTTCCAGGGGAAAGGGTTGGAGGTTAAAAGTTTATTTGAAAAGTTTCAGATTTTAGAAGCCAATTCATGCATCATATGTAGCAGCACATTGATAAGTCTTAAATATCTTAAAAACACTCAATAGTTTGAAATCGACAATGCTTCTTCAAGTGCCTGCGTGTCCAGCTATGATGTTAGCTAAACAAGGATAACATGACTTTGCTTCCAATCCAAGATTGACAATACACATGATTGTGTATCCACAAAATATTATGACCGACTATATCATACTCCTTATGACTGACTACTCCCAGAAGCTTTTCCCATGTTAGCTTGTTTAAGTGACTTAAGAATGAAAATTTTGATGAACACAAGCTTTTGAACATATTCTCCAATGCAATTTTCCCAACTAAAAGAAAGTTCCAAGCATAAAACAATAAGCAGACAGAAATAGCAAATCCAAATAAAAAATCACCTGCTTAAAAATAGTGCTTGTCCCAGAACCACTATAACCAACCAAGAGGAGTTTGTGAACGATTCCATGCTCGACGTAATCAGGAACCGTTCTGGTAACCTCATTGGAGGATAGAAATCCACATGAAGTTGAATATCTAGAAGGAACTGGCAGGGAAAGGAAGGCACATACAAGCTTTGTTCCAGCCTAACAAGGAAAACAAGTGCGTAAGATTGCAAAATTGGAAATAGTAAAACAATGCGGCAAATTTCCAAAAAAATGTTACCTTTCCCCATATATATCCTCTGGTATTTTTCTGTCCCTCTTCTTGGTATGAACCATCTTCATTGACCCAAAAATGTGGGTTACAAGCACACTGAACTCCCGCCAACTGTTCAACCAAAACAGGATCCTTTCAATAACATTATTTGTTAAACAACACAAGAACATAAATGATTAAGACAGGGCCTTTAATTTTCTAGTAATATTTGCATAAACTTGATTTTCAACCTGCAACATCCGAAGCTCTACTTTTGTTATTTCTCGACCATTGATGAAAACCTGAGTGTCTCCATTGCTAGCATCCTGTTTGATGGGTCCTCCAACATTCAGATGAGGAGTAATAATACTACAAGGCTTCTGTCCTTCCTAAAAAAACACAGCACCCCAAGTAAAACTCAATTTCAAACAGCAGACAAATAAATATGGGTAAACAACTTAATTAAGTGCTAAAAGCATAAGCGCTTATTATAGAAGCTATGAAGCACCGACACATACACGCAAACCAGACACGACATTGATAGTAACACTAACATGTCGACATTGATAATAACAGTTTCTCCGACGTCAAATGTGATCGCTGGAGACGGTAATGACGGAGTGTCTGAGGAAGGAAGCTCTGTTACCGGTGCTGCATGGGGAGGTCCGGTGTACTCCACCGCAATCGAGTACTTCATTTCTTCTGAAAATAAAGTGAAGAGTTATGTATGTTTCTAATTTTGTTGTGTTAAAGAATAAAGGGAATTTGATTTTTTGACTAAATAAGAAAGGTGGTGGAGTGTGATATTCTTTTTGTGGTTGTACTAATTGGTATTGAATATTCCAAGTTTTGGGGTCTGGTTGCAATGGATCAATGTGTATAAGACGAGGAACTGAGGAAGGACCACCACACCTGACTGACACCAGCGTTTGAGGGAGAAGGAAGGAAGGATAGTAATGGCAGAATCCCAACTCCACGGGCTTTGCATGAAGTTTATCAATGGTGTGTACATTGAACTTTAGTCCCACACCAAAAATAATAATAAAAGGCTTAGATGAATTTTTTATCCTCTATTTAAAAAAAAATTGAAATTTTGATATCTTGTCCTCTTATTTGATTTTTTTTTTTTTTTATTCTTCTCAATTTTGATCTCGGTATCATTTTTGAGTCATTTTTATGATGTGTTATATTCATTTATGACATGACAACATTTAAGGAATCATGTTGACTAATATTCATGTCACAAAAATATGTTTAATGAGTGTCATCGTGTCATAAATGATGAGACACATCATCAAAAAATAGACGAGAGTATAGCAGGATCATAAACGGGTTTTAAAATATAGGAGGTAAAACTTCATTGTTTTTTAAATAAGGGACAAAAATGTGTTTAAACTAAAAATAAATAAATTCACTTCATCCTCTAATGCCACCATTAATTCGTTTATGTAGTTCCAAAGATATTGATATTGCTCGATCTACATAATCTTCTGGTTATTTACACTAAATATGAATTGGTAGTCTCCATTAACCTCTCTCTTTCTTCTTCATCCACTTAAGATAAGTGGTTTAGAGCTAATTGTTGGTATGAAATCACCCCTCTAAATCATATTTTTCCTTCATTTTGTTTAAATAAGTTATTTTCACATACACTTAGTTTTTTATTTTTATGATTTCGGCATCTTAATGTGACATTTGGTTTGTTCGTCGTCTTGGTTCATATCGACATATTAACATTTAGCTTCTATTTAAGGCAGATTCAATCAATGACTTTCGTGTCGTCAACGTTACAAATCTGGATGCTTGGTTATTCTTGATACTTTAAATTCGTCATATTTCTAACCTTTGCTATAATTGTAGATATTTTGTTGTTATATGCTATTGACTTATGTTGGTACAACTTTACAATTTCAAATATCATATTGAAGTTTTCTTGGTTAAAGATTTTACTTTTTTTTAAAACTCGATATCTGATTCAAGAACCTACTAATCTGACCAATCCCACCGCCCACTTGCGGGGCTCCATTTAAAGTCTGGGTAAAGTTTTGTATGGATTTGTCCACCAAAATTGACATCAGGAAAAATCAAATCTGAGATCTTGAGAGGAACACACTCCAAGATCATAAGAACATGTATTTCATAATATTATAAATAGCTGAGCTTAGTACATATGAAATTATCTTTGCGCTTGGGGCAATGACGCAGCTAATGAGATTTTAACCGAGGCGCGTCTATTGCTGGTTGGAAACTATTTCCAACCCCCTCTTAGGTCTTGGTTTATCCTTGGCCTTCGAGAATTTTTGAAAGGGCTCTTCACGGGGTAAAGCCCTACAATTCAAGTTCAAATTTTTTCTATAGTGAGTTAAATTTTAGTGCTAATAACAAAGTTGATTAATTCTTATATTTTGCTCAACAGTTTCGAGGAGGACCTGCACTGGAAACTAAACACAAAACCTACAGTGCCCCGTGCCCCTCATTCGCTCGAACAAATTCTTGTTTTGATTTACAAACTAATCCACTTGATATGGTAGATGAGAAATGTATACAAACTTTAGACAATGATGATGAAATAAAAAAGAAGGAAGAAAAAAGCATAATTGGCCTGAACTTCTATCATATGCAATCCATCATGTTGATTCATTTCTGAAATTTTGCAGAGTACTATGCAGCTCGGCTAGAATAGGATTTAACTTGATAGATAGTGTTTCATTGTATTTTATGAAATGAAAAAAGCAAAAGGAAATGGTGCCTAAAGTATTTGATTCCCTTGTTGATGAGGAAAATATATTTTTCCGAATTACCAATTGACAAAGATATTAATGGAATAGGAAGTGTGAAATCACAGCCTAAGTATGTTCGGATTGTGAGTAAGCAGATGGTAGGAATATATGTGTCTGTTTGGGTGCAAAGGAAGCTGAGAAGGCATGTTCATCATTTGATAGTTTCTCCGGTTGGAATTGGTCTTATGGGCTACATGGGAAATAAGGTAATGGCATAATGCAGTTTTTTTTCTTAACTAAATTTGATATCATTTATCATGATGTATATTTCTTGTCTTGGAAGATATGATGTAGTATTTGGTACATAAGTTTTAACAAGCCATGAGTTTTTTTTGTTTTTATGTTTTGTGCATATTAACATATTGATTCCACTAAAATGGATGAAACCAAGAGAGAATTGAACAAAATAGGTTTGTTCATGTGTTATTTAAGATTTTTCACATCACATATTATAACTGTTAAGTCATCTGGTATACTTATCATCTGCATATTTAATCCGGTAGACATTTTATGATCAATTATAATTTAGGTCATGTTAACTTGTGCCCTAAGGGCACATGTTAAGGAATCCAAAAGGAGCAACTTTGCATTGAAAAACATAGTATTTAAACTTTTAAGAAGTTGAATGCACGACTTTTAATACATATATTTCTATAATAAGTTCCTTAACATGTGCCCTCAAGGGCACAAGTTAACATTTGCCTTATAATTTTAGTACAAGAGTTATGTTGCTCAATCACATTGAATCACTACCAGTTGTGGAAGGGTCTTTGTTGTGCACATATATGGCAGCTTGCTCATGAGTTGTATATGATCAAAACATCTTGCAGTCATTAGATTAAGATTGTATCTCATATTTTGGTTTGGACATGCGATTTCAAATACAAACCAATCTTACTTCAACTGCTAGAATTGATTGATGCAGTATATTGAATCCACAATTTTATATGTTGATCTAAAGACTCGAAGACCGTATTTGAGGCAGGGCGAGTAATACTTCCACAAATGTTGCTTCACTTTTCCCGCATGATTATTAATCATTCAACTAACTAAATAACACAAAGTTGAAAGTTGATCAAATTTTTCAACTAATAGAGAACAAAAACCAATTTATGCATTTGATATCAATGAAATTCAGATAAAAAATTTGATATCAATCAAAAAATCATAATTTTAGAGCTCGGAACTTCTTAGAGGATTGTGCAATCATTGACAAGCAAAATATGACTCGTTCCAACATTGTTTATTTCATTATACCTCATTTTGAAAAATGGTTAAGTTACTAACAACTGAATGTGGCAATTATTTACAGTCAAGAATCAGGGTTTTATTAATATCGTGCAATACAAGGCTACGTTTAGGGATAACGTGTCCAATCTTAGATTGTTTCAAATCTTCGGCGAGGAACATGTAGAGTGGGTTGTAACTTTGTGGTGTTGTTGAGCATTGTCGCAACAAGATCAGTGTCATTGAAGAAAAGGTGTGTGTTAATAAGACAAACGTTTATCATACCCAACAATTTTAATGTCAATAAGCTTTTTTTTTTGCTGCAGATTGTAACCATTGTGGTCAGGAAATCATATGTTCAAACACTACATGGATCTCGATTTCCTCACTAGAACTAGAGTTTTTTTTTTTGAAACAACAAATTTACTCAAAGCCTCGCCGCACAAGAGCGGCTAAGCAAAATTAGGTGAGAATACAAAGGCACCGTAAATATGCGGTCACCTAACCCGAAATCCCCCAAGAAACACCTAAAACCTTCCAACCTGAAAAAGCTAAACTATCTCAATAAACAATCCAAAAAGTTCCACCACCATTCATAGAATAGGCACGATGGAATCTTCAATCTATTTAGACTCCATTGCCAAGACAAGACCTTCACCTCGTCATGTCATCAATCTCCTTTGCACAATTCTTAAAGATTCTACCGCTCCTAGTTTTTCATATCACCCATAAGGTTGCACACCAAATTAACCAATAGCCCTTACACCTTATTGTTTCGAAATTCCACACTTCAACATTCAAAATGTACGACCAAGTTATAAGGAAAAATAAAAGCATTTAGCCACTGAAACACCTTCTCCCACACTTTGAACACCATGCCACAATGCAAGAAGAGATAAGAGGATGTTTCCTCAGCATCGCCACATAGAACACAATTCAAGTTATCATCCGGCAACAAAACATTTCTCCTTGCCAAATTTGATTTGGTTGGTAAACGGTCAAGGAGAAGTTAAGAGAACGCCTCAACCTTTAACGAAGACGGACTTTTTCAAATAGATCCAAACACCACCTCTTCTAAATTACTCAAAAGCACACTCAAAGCCAAAACTCAAACAACAAAATTATATGCTAATTTTGTGGAGGAAAAAAAATACCGATCTCCTCCGCATTCCAAAACCACTCCCTCCCTTAGCCTACATCCATAAGAGATGTTAAAATATCATCTTACTTTGTGATAGAGTATATAACCAGGAAACAACATACGGAGAGAAGTATTCCCCACCCAAATATCATTCCAAAAACTAGTATTCATAATTCTTGTAACCTCTCTGTTAAACCAATTTTGACCCACCAACACCTCCAAAGAGGAAACATCTTGCCACCACCTAGAAGCATATGACGGCCAAGATACCACATTACCATCCAAACCCACAAATTTGGTTGCCATACTTGCCAACTATAACATCTTTCCAGTGTGAGTGTTTCCGTGGAATCAACCTCCATCTCCATTTTGCCAATAAACTTAATTTGAATATCTACATAGAACTCCCTTGCTTCAACTCTTCCTCAAATTCAATTAGGTTTTGCATATTAATATATTTTGGATCATATATAGGGAACTCCAAGATTCATATTACATAATCAACGATTTTGTTCTTTATGCTTTTCATTTACAGGTTCACACTCTAGGTTTCATTTCATATTATCCTTGAATTTATCATTTCCATTTTTAATATTTTTAGTATGTCTCAAATTCATATCCTTCTACAGTATTAGTTTTTGTCAATAAAAAGAAATTTGTGATAAAATGTGCATCAGAGAGATTCCCACAGACAAATCAGCATTTTCTCTAATTAGGAGATCTGATGTCCCTGTCAAGTTTGTCATCATTTGCACATATCCTTCAACAATGTCTGTCCTCAATCTCAATCCGATTTTTGTAACGGGCATGATCAACAAGTAGCAAGGGGATTAGTAAAGGATCAAATTATAAATTCAATGAAAGAACACCAAGACAGCATACTACTATATCAAAGCAAATTAAAAAAGGATGCAAAGGTTTGCTATAGAAGAGCTTAATGATATATTGGGCATCAGTTCTCCAAGGTGATTTTAACATCAATAATATTCAGATGCAAATTACCCATTTACACAAATTTAGATTCATCATATGCCCATTCAAATAGACTCAAAAAGAGAACATAATATATAAAAAACCAAGTAACTCAAAAGGAACCAATTAACAACAAAAAACAATGTAAGTTTGAGGGGATTAAGAAAGCGATCAGAACCTGTCGGGATTCATGAATAACATCAAAGAATATCAGAGGATTGACAGACAAATGAATTTTATCATCACCTCGCATTTCTTTTCCCTCTCAATGCACCAAAATTTAATACAAGAGAGTAAAGCAAACTCAGATAATGATAGTTTAACTCAATTTGGAGAATGAATTATATGACAAACAGAAAACAAAACACAGACAAACTCAAGTTTGATAACAAAAACAAGTTTCGATATAAATTTTGGGCATCAGTTCTCCAAGGTGATAATAACATCAATGAAATTCAGATGCAAATTACCCATTTACATAAACTTAGATTCATCATATACCCATTCATAATATTGATATCAAGAGAACAGATTTTTCATAAAAGAAATTGGTTGTCATTGTTTGACGAGCAGCTTATTGTCGACTTAAAAAAGAAAAATCTCCAATCATTCAACTAGAAATAAACCTAAACAACAAAAAAATTAAAGAGGGAATTAAGAAAACGATCAGAACCTGTCGGGATTCATAAATTACATCAATAAGAATCAGAGGATTGACAGACAAATGAATTTTATCGTCACTTCGATTCTCTTATTCCCTCTTAATTAATTTATTAGTTAAAAAACTGAAAAAAAAAAAATTAGAGCTCAGAACTTCTTAGAGGATTGCGCCATCATTGACTAGCTCCAGCACAGTTTTTTACATCATAGCTCAGAATAAAAGTACGAAACAAAAAATAACTCGTAAATTGTTCATGTAAAAAATTAACGATATCACAATTTGAATACACAAAATAAAAAGAAAAATGAATAGAGAAACGAAGGAGATAGCCGACAGCTGATTCGTTTCCTATAGCAAATATGAGGAATTTGGCAATTATTTATAGGTGTAAATTAGGGTTTCATCAATTTTAGGTTAGGTTTCGGTTCTGATGGAGTTGGGTCGGGTACTTTTGGGCCCAATTGATGATTGGGCCGTTAGGCCCGTAATGTATTTATCATATAGAATCATGTTTTTGAGAGTTGCTTTTTTGACATTCATACATTAACACAAGTAAATGACCAAAAAATCCAGCGCTAGTTAACTATTGTTGGGGTATTTTAATCTTTTACTTGTGTTTTTAGCAAGTATTAAAAGTCAGAAAAGCAATCTTCCATGTTTTTTATTCAAATATTTTACTTTTGAATTTAGTGTTTATAGAGATTAGTGAAGATTAATTACCTTCATTAGTCACTTTCTAGAAGCAACACTCTTCTTCACTTAAAAATATTGCTCCGCTGTTATTGAGAGATGTGTTCCATAACATGGATAAAAAATTGATTATTCAACGATTTCATAAGATGAAATCGCGTAATGAATAATTGTAGAATATGTTTGTAATTTTGATTACAATTTATTTTTTGAATACATATTATTTATATAATATAAATAATATTTTGCCATAAAAATTATGATTTTTTTCAACAAAAAAGACGTGTTTTGATTTCAAAAATTATATTTTGTTTTAAGATTCAACGTTGAAACAAAAAATTATCTTTAGATTTGTTACTTGAACCCCCTGATCTAGGGTCCTGGCAACGCCACTGTGCTTATACATAGACACATATGTGATATACACCTCTTAAACGTCCACACATAAATGCAACATGTGGCAATGTGGGTACAAAACAACTACATATCATTTGTTACATATTACCAAAATACCCTCCCACATAGGGTATGTTGGTATGGAAAAAAGGTGTCTATCTATATTCTTGTCTATTTCGCAAAGGGAAATGCTTCTTATTCTCCTGAATGCATCACGACTGAGTTGTATTGTGTAACTGCATCTTTAGTGGACCCTCCTATTTTTTATCCAACAACCCATGTTGTCTGCCAAAGTAGATCTAAGCGTGCAACAACTTCGTGAAATTGCTCGCTATATGTTTTTCGCTTGAAATAGCACTACTGTTTTGGAAAACGTACAAATTTTCAAATTCTTTGTCAAGGACAAGTTTATTTAGAAGAAATCCACTAAGGGGGAGATGTGCTTTACAGATTCTTACATGCTTCAAAAGCCTCCATTGAATGAGCAGTCTTGGGCCAAAAATATTTAGAATCCATATATTCCTCCTTCCAGATCTCTTGTTGTAAGAAACTTAGTCTTCATGTGTAGCTTGTGTCACAAGCATGAAGAAACTGGCAAGCATTTGTTTATTGAATGTGACTTTACAAATCAACTTTGGTATTGGATTACTTCCATTTATAATATCTAGGTGGACAGCAGTAACTTGCATATTGTGATTGATATCTGTAAAAGAAATCGATCGTCCTAATGTAAAGTGGTTGGCATCGTAGCCATTATCAATATGTTCAAAATCATTTGATGGTGTCAATATTAATTGACGGTCTATTGTTAACTTAACGTGTTTCTTACAATTTCTTAGTTGGGAATCATACAAAGGTGCACTCTTATTCTAACATCTAGGAATTTGAAATTTTAAAAGTTTTCTTTATTTAGGTTCATGCACAATGCTCCTTGCGTTAATGAGGTGTGGCAATCCCTACCCTTAACGGGATCAATTGTAATATAGATGGTACCATTAAGGGTTATCTAAATCTTGCTGCTTGTAGAGGTATTTTCATGGATAAAAATGCTAATTTTTTAGGTGGGTTTGCTATCAATCTGCATATCACTGCTACTTTTTAAATTGAACTCCATGGGCTGTTGAATACTCCTTTGGTTAGAGGTTGTCTCTCAACTAGTTATTATGCCTTAAAAAAATTATTATTGTTCTTTAACATCTAAGAAATAGATGGTTGAATTGTATGAATTTAAAGAAAAATACTTAGTTTTACATTTCTCATATCTTTTATTGACTATCAATAAAACAAACTTATTTGGATGGATTCTATTATGGTGTGCATTTTAGATTATTTAAATCGTAATAGATTAGAATGTACTAAAGTTACATTTGATTGAAGTTGAACTTTATCAAAGTTTCTTTTCCTTGTTATTTTTATTGTTGTGTACTTTTTTTTGTCATGTTTTATCCCACTAGAGGGAATATCTTTTTCTTTTTTTTTGGAGCTATGATACATAAACACCCTTAGGGAATATCTTTTTTTTTTTGGAGCTATGATACATAGACTAACTCTCTCTCTCTTAAAACAATAGTGATTACAAACAACTTTAATACAAATATTAACTTTCTTAAATCCTATGATTTTGGCAAAATAGTCTTATATATAAGGACGGATGTATTATTTATTATTGACATTTACTTCTAATTTTAATTAATTAATGACATCATTTTATGCGATCTCCATATACTTGTAACTTATAAAGATTTCAATTTCTTTTTATAAAGAACGTACACGATTTATTTTTCTAGAATAAAACATATAATATAAATGTATTCTTTCTACGGTTCTCAACTAAAAAGTTATCATAATTGTCTTGTCCCCGGCAATTTTTTAGGGTCTGTTTGGTTCGAGAATTTTGGAGGGGAGATTTTTAATTTGAAGTGTTTGGTTCAATTTTTAGAAGGGGAGGGGAGCAAATCTCTTTAAAATTTTATTGCATTGCCATAATTATCCTTAAATTAATTTCAAATCTCAATATTAACTTTGTAACAACTTTTATTATTATTAGATTATATTATTTTCGTAACAATCTTATTATTATTAGGTTATCTTATTCTTGTAACAATTTTTATTATTATTTTGTTATATTTTCCTTGTAACAACTTTTGTTATTATATTATCTATCACTCTTATTTGTTACATGTACAAATCACTCCTACTACTACTTTTTTGTTGTCAACGGCCTTATTATTATTATTATTATCTTATTTTAATTCAGCTTATTATTACTTGTTGTTCCTTTTTTTTTCCATTGTTAATTCACCTATTCATGTCTTGTGGTGCAAAATATATGAGTCAGCTTGAGATAAAATAAGCAGCTTAAATGTGTGATTGTCTTTCACCGATCTCCGAAGTCGTAAAAACAAGTAGTTTCTTTTATTTGATTAAGTTTAAGGGTAAAACGGTAAAATAATTTTAAAATCCCCCCCCCGAACCAAACACGTTTTTAATTAAAATATATCCCCTCCCCCACCCCTCCTAATTCTCGAACCAAACGGACTCTTAAGGGTGTCAAAAAACTGCATTTTGTGAAGAAAAGTATTGCACGTAGGTTTTGTCCTTGTATTGTGTTAATAAATAAAATAAAAGTGGCATACAATCTTCAAGGAATACCAAAAACATATATAAAGCATTGCGATTTTTTACTTCTAAGTAGCATTAGGAAGGGACAAAGAAAGACAAACAAGAAATGCTAATACGCTATTTTGTTACTTTAATCACATCCATATCATGTTATTCGGCAATTTCTTGGTGATGAGGTACATATTCTCATTTTGTGCTTTGAAATTTTCTATTTTGATGTTTTTTGCATTTTTCTGCTCTAATATTACTTCAAAAAAGACTAAACCTGAGTAAAACATAACTTATATTGAAATTGGATATTTATCAGAGATTAAAATCAAAACTTGAAAATTTTGAGAGGGTGGAAATCATACTTAAAAGGCCATGGCGCTAAAAACATTTGTCATAGATTCATTGACCATGTAAGCAATAAAGGAGCATATTTAACATAACATGGACCAAATGTTCCGACAAAAACTAAAAAAAACCAAAAATGTGCGAAAAACTTGTCAGAGACTGAAAGCAAAAACTTGGTTGTATTTTAAGAGAGCAAGTGTATATAAAACTTTATTATATATAAAGATAAAGGTCCACTAATGAGATGAAAAATGGTTATAGGCCTATGATAAACTACATTTATTCATTGAAAAAAACTGCAGAAGGCAATTTAGATTGTTCACTGAAAAATACTACTGACAGAACTATCATCGTGAATACGCCAAATAGTTTCACCCAACAGGTTTGCTACGGTAAGAATAGTTAACTGAGGGAAATAGTTCTTCTCTGCTACCGGAATAGTGTTCGTGATTATCACCTCTTGAAATAAGCCGCTGGACAGCCTCTCGATTGCAGGAGGGCTGCAAATAAAGCAAAACAAACATAATGAGACTATTGCTAGCCATATAAAAAAGTATTAGTTACACTAGTTAACTACGGTTTCATCCATAAGGCAGAACATAAGTGCCTAGCCACATATTAATGAGCTGAATGTCACCGCTCAACATAAGGTTCCTCGATGTAGAGAATAAAAAACATGACACCAGTAAGCTGAGTAATAACGCCGATGACTGAATAATTTGCGATTACAGTTAACAGCTTCTGCATTATGTATGCTAAAGGAAATCGAAGAACATGATATTCAACAGGTTACAGGTATAACATGCTTCAAATTTAGGACGCAGAATGTCAACTCTGAAACTTCATTGACTTTACTAGGGGATTGAAATAACCAAAGATTAAGAACAAAATTGTATTGAAGATTTAACAGCAATACCTAAAAACACCATGAGTGCAACAAGCATAAACTTCCCTAGCACCCTCTTCATGTAATAGTGCTGCACCCTTAGCAATGGTTCCTGAGATGCAAACAGATATCCGTCAACAAAAGGAAGAAATATAATGTACACAATCGTAGAATAATTGTAAATCTCACTTACTGTCTTAAGATAGTTTTAACTATTTAATAAAGTCCAGTCCCCAAAGTGACATTAAGCAATTTTTTTAAAGAATAAAAATGCTTTTGAAAATCCTGATGCAAATACATACAAATAAGTAACACCAAAATATGCTACAAAAACATTTGGGATCTATCATTCTGTTGGATAAAAGTTCATGAAAAAAAAGAGGGTATAAATACAATCTAAAGACAAGGCCTTCATGGAAAATGCACTAAACAAAATATATAGGCAGTGCTGCAGCAGAGAATTACAGAGACTGTATGCATGTGTGTGTGTGCGCGTCAAGAAAAACGTTTGGAAAACGTCTGGGATGTACATAAATAAAGCTTGAATCAATGAAGGAAAGATAAATATTTGTTTTCTTAGTTAAATGTCTTTCACCCAGCAAAAAACCATAATACAACAGAAAAGCACATGAAAAAAATCTGTTCAAATGTTAAATTGTACATTGAAGAAGGCATACCAGCAGTGTCAATCATATCATCCACCATTACAGCAACTTTTCCTTTTACATCACCAATCAGATTCATCACCTGCAGGGGAACATAACACAAATAAATATACATGATTCATATAGTTAACTGTAATTAATCCCTGAGGAGAATCAGCACACTGCAATATTATATCATGCTAAACCATGTGCGCATACAAAAAAATAACAATATAAAAACAAGGACCTCTGACCCTAAGCAAATAACAATGCAACTTATTGTGATCCCCTCTAGAGCTTGAATTCTCATAACCTTGTCAAAATCAAGGAAATTGGATAACATGGCGAAATTGTCTTGTATGAGAACTACTAACTGATTACAATGTATGAGCTTGAATGCACAGATTTTGTTGTGGTTATTACCTCAGCTACATTGTGTCCATGGCGCCTTTTGTCTACAATAGCTAAAGGTGCATCAGATAATTTCTTTGCAAAAGCACGTGCTCTCGCAACGCCGCCCACATCAGGAGAGACAACCACCAAGTCATTTGAACTTATTGTCTTACTAGCAAGATAATCAAGGATCACAGGCTAGTGGAAACATCATACACAATAGCATTAGAAAACACATATTGAAGATTGATGAAACAAACTACAACCATTCAGAGCTAATAACTTACCTGACAATGTACATGATCCACAGGAATATCAAAGTAACCCATGGACTGCCCTGAGTGAAGGTCACAAGCAAGAACACGGTCTGCCCCAGCTTTGGTAATTAGGTTAGCAACAAGTTTAGCGGCAATCGATTCACGCCCTTGAGTCTGTTAAGGAAGACAACAAAAGATGCTTCATTAATTGCTTATAAACACGACAGGGACACGGTTTCAGGTCAATGCAGACAAATACATCGCAAATCACTGAACAAAATTACACAGTTCTTGCATATACTTGCCTTTCTATCAGCTCTAGCATATCCAAAGTACGGAATCACAGCAGTGATATTTTTGGCAGACGCTCTCCGACAAGCATCGATCATTACTTGAAGCTCCATGAGATTCTCATTAGCAGGAGGACAAGTTGGCTGTATAAGGTATACATTGCAACCTCTAACACTCTCTTGTAACTGGACATAGATTTCACCATCAGCAAATCGCTTTGTGGTAATTTTTCCAAGTTCCAGTCCCATGTACCGAGCAATTTCCTAGTTGAAGCAACACAAAGTTATAAAAGAACAAAGATTTCTCATCTGAAACCTGCCCAATAAAAAGATGGGTCATGCAAATTATGTTTCATTGCAAGGGACCAACTAGTTCTATAACTCAGAGACATGACATGTCGTTTACCGTACCTAACATGTTTGTACATATTTATACACAAAAAAAACTATTTGTGCGTAATTGTGCTGCTGGATGAAATTACGAATCATTGACACAAACACCAAACATGACACTAACACGGACACCCACAATTATTTTTAAAAATGACATAATTAAATGTAATTGCATGTATCGGTGTCGTGTCAAACACTAACATGTCTTATGTGTCAGACACTAAACACGTCTACGATCAGAAATGTCGGAGTTACATAAGTAACTAAACAATACATTAAAAATGAAAGTAAATTAAAGCGGAAGTTATACCTGGGACAGAGCAGGATTAGCGGTGCCGGAGAACAATTTCAACTTGTTACCGTTTCTACTAACGGTTTTCTCAGATTCCATGAACCTGGGCAGTGTTTGTTCGTTGATAGCGGGAACAATTGGTTTCCCGTTAAAAACATTTGATGCTTCCGACATATCACATTTCTAACAAAAAAAAACAAAAATAAAATAATCAAATAAAATGCATAAAAAAAAATGAAAGAAAAGAGAAAAAAGGTTATTACCACTGTATTATACGCGACAGTTCGAGAGCGAGAAAGGTCAAGAAAACCTAATGTTGGAAAAGTGAGGCCATGAGAGACGCCGGAAAAAAGAGAAGAAGGAGCAAAAGGCATGGTTGATGAGGAAGTGTGTTGAAGTTGAAAGAGTGATGAAGCCATTTTTTGAGGGAAAACGACACGTGTCGCGGTTAGGGTTTGTCTTCTTCTTCTTCAATGGGTTTTCTCTGCAGAGAGAAAAGAGAGAGAGGTGTTTGAAGAAGCAGAACAGAGCGATTGGCAAGCTCTGTGTTGCAGCTAGTGGCGGGTCTGTGGGGTTTTAACGCAAGTGAGAGGATTCCATTTTTTAATACGACGTCGTTATACTAAACAGTCAGCGTGCGGCGTGCCTCTATTTTTAAGAAATAGTACAAAAAATGTATTACTTCAAATTAAATTAATAAACATTATTTTTTTACCAAAATAAAAAGCCAAATTCTATGGTTCATCCAAGAAAAAGTAATAGATAGGTATCCAAATTTATATATAGCATTTAGTTTAACTTATTTTCGTAATACATTGAATTTCATTTTTTTTTTACGATTATTGTGGAAAAAATGTTTCTGTAATGTAGAGTTCGATCGAGAGCAGTGGCGTAGCCAGGACCTTGACTTTGGGAATGCAAAATTTTAAAACTTCAATTATGTCTCTATATGTGAAGATATATGTCTCGTGTCTTACCAAATTTTGTTGTAACATATATACATACATAT
>Ga0315914_1005950_pt1 | contig 17529 bp, 10 predicted proteins | sample MpolenodulesMG_FD_203920 | JGI IMG/M metagenome (GOLD analysis project Ga0315914, IMG submission 203920) | Medicago polymorpha root nodule microbial communities from Los Angeles, California, United States - elongated nodules | ecosystem: Host-associated > Plants > Roots > Nodule | place: USA...
AACATCTTCTGGTGTAACATCATTGGTCTGTCCTTGTTCCCAAGCATTTTGTTTTTATAGCACCCTTTATCTTTGAATGATGTGTGGTCGTTGAAATATATGCAGCCATTGTGTTCGATTGTTTGCTTATTTTAAGGGTTTTGTTCCCTTTTTTATGCACTTTTACACTCTTCTTGTGCTATGAATGAATGTGTTTTTGTTTGACTCACTCTGGTTCATGTAGACCTGCATAAAATTTTATCATATCGGCTATCACTAATTTATGAAGAATCATCAGTGATTAATGAATTTCACAACATCGTTGTCATCTGTTATTTTGTTGTGTTTGGCAAGATCTTGTAATATAAATTTACGATATCAACTACCACTAATATATGGAGAGTTATCGGAGCTTAATGAATTTCACAACATCGTTGTCATCTGTTATTTTCGTTGTGTTTGGCAAAATCTTGTAATCTGACTGAATTTATTTTTAGGTAAAATGATGTCAGTTTGCTTGTGCTAGTTTCATAATTTTCTGACCTGCCTAATTGGTTTAGCCTTGCTAGTTGTATCCATCTCAGATTTTCGGAATCATAATTTCTGCAATGCAACTCATGCTAGTAATCAAATGCAAGTTTTTGATCTACTTTTCAATGAGTCACAACATATCATTCCGATAGTTTACCCCCTTACCCTGATTTTTTATTCCATTTGCAGGAAATCATGTCCATTGCATTGCATCCATCTGCTGTGAAACCTGATTTTGGTTATGTTAGACACACATGGGGGGTGAAATCCTGGACAGACTTCTGAGTGTAGTTAAATTTGTTGGTGTTTATGTAGACAATATATTTTACTAGAACATATTTGGACCTTTTACTATAATCAATTTTCTTAGAGACTTCCAAATTGGTAATAGTTTATACTTTATAGTAATTTTAAACTTGTGTTTGATAATGCAATTACAATATTCTTCTGCCAAATTTCTTTTCAACCAAATCACAATGATGGAAATTTATAATTCATAACAAAAGTAGAAATACGGATCAGACAGAACAGGGCTGAGTTCCATCAGAGACTAGAGTATGATTATAGAAACATCAATTTATTCAATTCTATAATTGTTTATATCTTTTTCTTCAACGTCACTTCTTATCCCCCTTCGTTTGGAAGCTGGATTATGTGTTTTACTTGAATCTGTAAGTGTCACAGGTGTATATCAACGGAAGGCGACTCGCTATAAAACACGCAAGGCTCACTGTTTTCTTTAAAATAGACTGAATTAAAACAAGCTGTTAGCACAAATAAGTTAAATCTACAACCTTGAGCCAGAATTTAACCATTGATCGCATTGAAATCACACATGTCAACCATCCCTCAAACAAAAGACAATGTGGTTATGTATTTTTCATTACTGTGCAAATGCCCACATAGACCAAATTGTCACAACTTACAATCCCTATTTGAAAATGGATTTTCCAGGTGTGTACTTTAAGCATTTTTGTTAAAAGTTTTAAGCAGTCTATTCTGGGATTGAAAACATTGGTTTCCGTTTGGCTGCCGTGGCATGCATTTTCAGCTCCGTGAGGGATAACTGGTCAAGAGTTGGAATTAGTAGACAGTCTTTTAAAGGATGTTGGATTTTTCTAGGAAGCTTGCTTTGTTTAATTCTGTATAGTATATGGTGGTACACCTGGTTGGTGCTCTTTAATGCAGTTAATGTTCTTAGCAACAGTAGGTATTTAGATTGAGATGCCATAATTTTTCACGCATACATTTTGCAACATTGTCCCTGCAATACAAAATATTTAGACTTCAAATTATTTTAACGAATGTTATTATGTATGGTGCTATATGCAACTTTATCATAAAAACTATCCATTTGACGGGCACTACAGTTTTGTGAAATCTAAGGGTACCACCTTCTACAATATTACTACGTCATTTTCATTTGGTAGAGCGTGGGTTTGAACTTGCGATCCCCATTAATGTGCGAGTTTTGGTGCTAGACTCCTCAATTTTAGGTGTTATAGTTTATTTTAAATTATATTAGTAGAGTTAATTTTAATTGTAAAATATATTTTATGTACCAAAACACCTTGTTAATTATAGTTAGTGGTATGGTTAGATGATTGAAATACATTAAAGAACGATATGTAAGTCGAAAAAAATAATAAATATTATCTTGATATTATAAAATGATAAATAATTTGAGACAGAAAAATAATGTAATTGACACCTGATTTTAGACCGAGTGAGAAATAAATATGAAATGGACACTTAATTATAACTAGGATTTGTTACGGGTCAGGTTGTAAACAAAGCAAGAGCAACCCAAACTTAAAAACTCAAGTTTGCTTATAAAGACCACTGACCTCTTCCGTCTAGACAAAGCAAGAACACTTCTTTCTGGCTGAATTGTAGATGGAAATGGAACCTGAGCCAGAACCGAAACAGGGACAAGAATCGGAGTTGGAAACAGAATTGGAACCGCCATGGGATTGGGATTTGAAACCATTTGAAGAACTGGTGTATAGTGACCTCTCTAGCCGGTTTGACAATGACCCTGATCCTTGCTACTCTGCGTGTCCACTCTTGGTCTATAAGAATAAAATAAAGCCTTGATCAAACAACAAGAGGATGCAAAAGAGGCAGTGGCTAAGTATTTGGAGATCTCTCGTAACACAACTGTATGTCTCGTCTCTTTTGCTTTTAATTGTGCTTCAGTCAGTTGTAATCTGATTCTGGACTGCACAGCCCTTGACTAATGTATGTGGCAATAACTTCCCCAAACCCATGGACATTACCGATGATGATCGCCCTTTCTCACTCGCCTCTCCAAGTTTGCTTTGGAAAAGTACAATAATGACAATCAGGTTCCAAACTAGTTCACGACCATTGTTATATTATATCTTTGTTTATTCTTTCACTCAACAGCTTCATTATTCTTCTAATTTTTGTTTCTCTTATTTAGGATGTCAAATATGAATTTGATGAGCTCATCAAGGCAACCCGTGTTCATATTCCTCTTGGTACTTATTACATTACCTTTAAAGCAAAACCAAAACCAGAAGATGCTACCCATGTTCATCCTTCCAACTGCCCTGCCATAACTTTTCAGGTCCGTGTCTGTGACAGTATGCCTGAACCTGTGATCAAGTCGTGTTCCATTAAAACCTAACACCCACACGCCATGGTAATAATGTTTCTATTATGCATACTTACATGTTTAGTATGTTGTATCTTCTATTCTAGGCTAATCAATTTTCTTAGAGACTTCATTTTGGTAACAGTTCTTTTGAACTTGTATTTGATTATCATATTTACAATGTGCTTATGTCAAATTTCTTTTCAGGACAATCACAATGATGAAAATCTTTAGTTCATAACAAAAGCAGAAACTTGCGGTAGGCCAGACAAGCCTAAGTTCAAAAGAGACAGGAGTATGATTGTTATATATTTGTTTATATCCTTCTCGTCAACATCACTCATTTGGAAGTTGCATTGTGTTCTTTCCTGGTGACTTCACCAGAGTTACATTTTTTTTTACCTTGAACATGAGAACGCCTCACTATGAGCCATGCAATGCTAACTGTTTTCTTTTTAAACAAAAAATAGACTGAAGTGAAAGCAGGAGTTAAACGAAGTAAATCAAACAAATAACCTTGAGCCACAATTTAACCAAGGCTTTCATGCAAAACACACATTTCAACTTTCCCTATAACAAAAGACTACCAGGTTGTGTATTTTTTTTCTTTCCTATGCAAAAATCCACACCCCATATCGCCGCAACTTATAAGCCATGTTTGAAAATGCATTTTCGCACAACTTATCAGGACAATTGTGAAATGAAGTCCCACCCATCATCTCTTCTAACTCGGCCCCATTTTGTATCTTTTTTCATAGTAAGTGAACGGTAATGTTTCATGTATGGCTACCATCTTTTCATGCATGTCCTTTTCCCCCTTTTAAATTGTGTTTGGAATGCTGATTCAAATCTCTCTATCAATTATTATTGTTAGTCGCTATATTCATGTCTGGTATTTTTCATGCTTCTGGAATGTTGAGAGTTGAGACAATGCACTAGATCTTAAGCTGATTTCAAAATTAAGCAAACGTGATATTGCCTTTGTGGTTTGATACTAGGGTTCTCTCTCTTCTCTTTTCAGCGGTGTTTTTCTTCAACAACTCTAGCTCTATATATTTTTTGGTGACCAAGCTTGTTTTTTTTTGTTCAGTTACAATTTTTGTGCTGTCAATTGAAAGTTATTCTCGTGTTGAATTTATTTTGGTATTTTATTCAGGAAAGTGCTAAAGAGTGCCCTTAAGGCATTGGTTAAGAGAACAAAAATAGAAATATTGTGTTGGAAAATGGTGAAAAGTGGTGAATTCAACTTTTTAAAATTTAAAAATTGTAGTTTCCAATGAAAAACTACTACTTTTGGTTTCCACTTGTTAGCATGGCCCCTTTTATGAATATGTTCATCTCACTTTTTTCCCATCTTTGTAAATATTATTTTCCTTGTCCAGTACCTTGCTTGGTGAAATAGTAATCATATATGATAGTCTTATGATAGAATACTTGACATCCTATTAGAATGTTCCTCACACATAGCATATTATGTCTGTTAGTTGTTAGTCTGTCATATATTTTCTCGCATTTTGCTTTGCCTCATCACTTGTACCTTGGCTTCTCATTAAGGTTCATTTTGCAGTACCCTGTCAATTACAATTACCAGTGGCAGGAATCTGAAGCCTCTAGGCCACTACTTGCCTTACCAGCTCAGCCAACTACCCACACCTTCAGCAGAATGGTCCAGTTTTTGTACTTGACCTTCAACAGATATATCACCGCAGGTTGAGTAAATCTGTTGCAGGGGTCAAAGTTTAGTTGTTTGTCTCTCCCTCTCACTCCTCTATATAAAGTTCTGATATCCTTGCAAACTATGAGAACATTTGACGGAAACCTTCAAACCTCTTCTTTTTAGTAATTTTTCTGTTGTCAAGAATTGTAATATCACTGTAATTTTTCTTTTGCTCAAAAGAATGGTAATCTCTCTGTAATGGTATTACATCCTTCTCATTGTCCCTGAGGATTTTGTTTTTAATATTAAATAAATGTGATCTTGCCTTTGTGTTCTTTCTCGTCTTTTGATATCTGAATATTTATTGAATAAGATATCTCTTTCTCTCCTCCCTTTTCGTATCTGAATATTGAATTATGTATTATTGCAGCGTCTAATTGTCATTAATTTACCATTCCTTGCTCAACTTTCGAACTACACATTTTCTATTGAAAATGATAAATTATTTTTGAGGGGGGTGGTTCTTCATGGTGTTAGACTTTGTACTATGTTGATATAACACACTGGTATACCCTGTATTTTCAATAATAAAGATTACTTGAAGCATGGATCAAATTATAGTGCTAAAACACGTTTTGAACCTGTTTTAATTTTTAGAAATCGTACTCTTGGTGTGAAATAAATGTGGTTGATTGAATTTGATTCATGCTTGTGATGATTCTTTCTTTTCTTGCATGTTGTTTTAATTATTCTTTTCAAATCTTATAAATTCAGAAAATCCTTTAAAATCTTATGACGATGTAAATCCATTGAAATCCAAATTGAAAATCAGTATTTTAAAATCATGAAAGTCATTAAAATCCTATAAAATCTTTTAAAATTTTGAGACTTTTTTAAGCAAAAATTATCCTTTAAAATACTAATCCAATACACGTCGCGTCGTGAACTTAAAAACACAAGTTTGTTTATAACGAGGGTTGACGATTTTTGAATTTTGTTGTTCGTTCAATTCTGTCTAATGTCGATGGAGGAGAGTCTCGTCTTTGGCGCCATCCGACGTGAACCAGAACCAGAACCGGAATCTGAGTCGAATTCAGGATCGAATTGGGATTGGGAATTGAAACCATTAGAAGATCTAACCCTGAGTGACTTCTCCAGTCTTGAAGATGACATCTCTCCTTTTCTTTTTTCGTGTCCACGCTTTGAGTATAAGAATAAAGCCCAGAGAGAAAAAGAAGCCGCAAGTAAAAGGGCCCTGGATGAGTATTTGGAGAGCTCTCGTAACCTAACTGTACGTGTTTCACTCTCTCTTTCTCTTCTCTGTTATTAATATATATATATGTATTCTCTTTTAATCTCATTCTGGACTGCACAGCCCTTCGATGCTATCCCTGTTCCATTCATAGCAATGACATGTTCAAGTAACTTTCCCATGCCCATTGACATTACTGATGATGAACGCCCTCTCCTCACCCGCCTCTCCAAATTTGCTTTAGACAACTACAATGCTGAAAATCAGGTTCTAAACTACTTAACTGCCGTTATTTATATGTTTATTCGTTGATCATTATTCTTCTAATTGCCCCCTCGCTAATTTAGGGTTCAAATTATGAATTTGAGAAACTCGTCAAGGCAGCACGTTGTCCTGTTCCTCTTGGTACTTATTACATTACTTTTGAAGCAAAAGATGCTATGGATGTTGATGCCTCCAACCGACCTGCCACAACTTTCCAGGCCCATGTCTGGAACAAGAGTTCTGCAAGAAAGAAGTTTGAAAAGGAATTGCCTGTTGTCAAGTCGTGTTCCATTAAAACCTAACACAGGCACCATGGTAATAATGTTTCTTTACTATTATTATGCATGTTTTCATCATATTTTATCTTTTCTAGGATAATCAACATTCTTGGAGATTCTAAGTTGGCAACCATTTAGTTCTTTTGAACTTGTATTTGATAGTTGTATTAAAAATAGGTGAGCAGACTGGCACCCTTGAAGTTTTGTATTCAAAATAGGTGAACAGCCTATATCATCCAATTATTCAATGTCATGTCATATTTTTTTTTGTATTAATTTATTTAAAAATAAATCAAATTTCTTAACCCTACGGCACTGCTACCCATCCAAACTTAGGGTACTTAAGAATTTACCTTACCTTAAAAAAATATACTACTTCTGTCAATTTCTTTACAAGAAAATCACAGCAATTAATCTTTAAAGTTTTAAAAAAAGCATAAGTTGGTTTTAGACCAGACAGGCACGCCTAAGTTCAGCCATTTACTTTTTTGCTTGAACCAAAAAGCGGCTTATCATGAGCCATGCAATGCTGACCTTTTTTCTTTTTAAATAGGCTGGAGTGAAAGATGATCTTAAACCAAATAAGTTGAATGAATAACCCGGAGTCACGATTTAACCAAGGGTGACATGCAAATCACACATATCAACCACCACTTTAACAAAAAACCATGTAGTTGTGTATTTTTTCATCCCTATGCAAAAGTCCATAACTGCAAATTGCCACAACTTAGAAGCCCTATTTGAAAATGCATTTTCCCACAAACAACTTATAAGAACAATTGTTCAATCAAGTCACGCACATCACCTCTTCAAACTTGACCCTTTCTTAGTAAATTAATTGTTGAAATTTGGGGCCTAACTCATCCTTACAAAACCGGCTTTCCCCTCCCATTTTCCTCTATTTCTTCCACTTGCTCATTCCTATTTTCCCAAGCCTTCCCCTCCCTTCCCCTTCAAACTCACAAACAAAGCCTAAGACTAAGGCGCTGAAAGAAATTGATGTGGGGTCGTCAATTAAGAGATCTCGTTTTTGCAGTATTAGGTGAAGATATTTCAAAACTAGATAATGCTGATTTTGAGGAGTCCGTCGTGGAAACTGATGCAAATTGAATTGAATCAATGAAGATGGTTAATGTTAAGTGGTCTGAAAATTTATCCACGGGTGGGGGGCTATAAGAGGAAAAGGAGCAGTCAAAGTTGACATAGTATTACCATTGTTCTTTAAGATGGTAAATGGTAATATTTAAGGAAAAGTTACAAAAAAATCAAGGACAGGTCATACGAGGGAAATAAGTGTAATAAAGGTAATTCCGAGGGCAAGAAGGCGGAATTGTGGGTTTTCCAAATTTGTTGGTAGTTGTAGTGCTTATATTGTAGAGTTGTGGGGGTGTTCTTGAAGGTCTTCAAGTGGCTACAGAGAGAGGTTTTTAGAATGTAATGCTTAATGTTGATTCTCAAATAGTGCTATGCGATTTGAATAATTGTTGTACAGATAGTGTCGCAGGTATGCAGATCATGCAACGTTCTGCCATGACCAATTTGGGGTGTGATAGTGGTTCTATTTTGATTTTGAACAAAAACTGTCCGCTCAATGTAGTTTATTATTGTTGGCGGATCAAGCTGGTGTGTTAACTCATCATTTGATTCCGGTGTAGTTCTCTTTTTGTACTCCAACCCTCTTTTATCCAAAAAGAAAAAAACTCTTCAACTGTGTACCTACAATGACTTGCTTGAGAAAGCCAGTTATCTGTCCGCAGCAGAAGATTAATGTTTTAAAACTTATGCTGGACATCAAACCGGTGAGACCTCAAGTCATAGTTCATTTGGTTCAACCGGTATAACCATGGGTAAACCAAATGATAAATAAATAAATACAATTTTAAAACCATATTGGACATCGGACCGGTGAGTCCTCACAGTCATAGTTCATTTGGTTCAGCCGACGGTTGAACTGAATGATAAAATCATGTAGTAATGTCCCACAAATTTCACATTTGCGACGTCACAACTATTGCATCATCTAACGAAATCATGTATTAAACCGTACATATGTAATTTATTCAAAATGAAAACGATCAAGCTTTGGGAAGAGTGAGTACATATAGATGTAAATGTACGTGTTAAGAGTTCCTCAATGGATGTGATAAGGCCTGGACAGAAGTATGAATGAGGGCAATCTAAATTCTAAGATATTATTAGAGTCTGCCTATCCAAGACCTGTTGAACCACCTGTTGTAAGGTTACCTAATCACGGCACTCGGGTCACACTCCAGATGTCCAATCCTGAGCGTGAGGGGGGTGTTTAGAGTCCCACAGTGATTGAGATAAAACTAGAACATACGTTTGCTAATGGGGACAGTTATCACCTTACAGGCTGGTTTTGTATGATCGAGTTAGGTCCTACTAGCCGGTTTTGTATGATCGAGTTAGGTCCAACTCAATTTCTAAGAGTATGGCACATACATCCATACACACAACATAGGTTACTTACTAACTTCTGAATTCGTCAAGAAGAAAAACCTGAGTGGTCTCACTGACTTACGCATGTAAGGCAGACACAACAAGAGGGACCTTGTCATCATCAAAATGGAAGCTCTCATAATGCCACACAAACCCCTCCGCATCCTCTGAAACCAGCTTACCATGAACTGCCTTGCAATACATGTACATCACAGTCTTAGCGGAAACGTTAATCGATTTAATCAGTTGAAATTTGTTGTTCATTACCTAGTCTCACATCACTCGGAATAGAGTCTTTGAGTTTGGTTAAATAAAGAGGAAGTGCTTAATATTTCAACATTCTGGGTCATTCGGGGGTAAATATGGGGAAAAAAGCTTACTGAAATGTGTTTGAATCTTTTGTGGTTTCGACGTGTATTTTCTTGTAACACTTGAAACAGAAGCTTACAGTTTTGCCTAAGCAAATGAATGTCTTTTTTTTTTTTTGGTATCAAAGTGTATTTTCTTTTTTCAGGATGGTTGAGCTTATTTTTCCTAGATACAATTGTTGTGCTGTCAACTGAAAGGAATTCTTCTGTTGAACTAGTTTTGATGTTTGATTTATCTGTTCATATCCCTTTGTTTTCCATCTCGTCAATAAACATTATTTTTCTTGTCAAGTCCCTGGCTAAGATGTACTTGTATATTCTGTCATATTCTGACAACTTTCAATAGCAAAGTTGTGGTTTTTAGTGCTTAGTTTTGTCAAAATCATTAACCTCGCATTTCTGGTGTTACACCTTTTTATCTTTGAATGACTTGTAGTTGTTGAAGTATATGCAGCCATTGTGTTTGGATGTTTGCTAATAATATCTCAAGGTTTTTGTTCCCTTTTTAACCCAGTTTTATGCAGTGTTAGTGTGTTACACTCTTGTGCTGTAAATAAAGTGTTTTTTACATGATCAGGTTCACATAGACCTGCATGCATTTTAATCATATCAACTATCACTGATTTATGAAGAATTGTCAAAAGTTGGTGAATTTCGTAACATGTTGTCATCTGATGTTTTTACTTTTAATTTGTATGGTGATATCTACTTGTGATGTGAATTTAGTTTGGGGTAAGATGATTGGTGTCAGTTTGCTTGTACCAGTTTCATAGTTTTCTGGCCCACTTAATTAACTAAGGCTTGCTAAGTCTATCCATCTCGTTTCTTCAAAAAAAAAAGTCGATCCATCTCGGATTTAGGAATCATAATTTCTGCAATACAGCTCGTGGTAGTAATCAAATGCAAGTTTTAGATCTATCTTCAATGAGTCACAAAGATAGCATTGCTGTAGTTTACCCTCTCAACCAATTCTTTAATCCTTTTGCAGGAAGTCAAGTCCATTGCATTGCATCCACCTGCTGTGAAACTGGTTTTCTGTGTTAGACTAACACGAGGGTGAAAGCGTGGACAAACAGAGTTCTGGGTGTAGCTAAATCTGTTGGTGCTTCTGTAGATGGTATATTGTTCTAGAACATCTTGGGATATTTAACTTATTGTGTAACTTTTTAATTTTATATCACACCATCTTATGTTTGTCACTTACCCGTACAATCGGATGAACGTTCCAACATTTGATAAGACTATAAAAATTAATTCTATGATTTGAAGCTTTTAGTTCATTTTTGTCTGAATTTGATCATACGCTTCAATTTGACAAGTGACGTTTGTTTCTTTTTTGTTTTGTTTTGAGGGACGTTTGTTTCTAATGTATGGAACATTGAATATATGAGGCAATTTGTTTTTGAATTAAAGGTGAATTGTACAGTAAGTAGTGGCGTACAAATTCCAACCCAGACCATTAAACTGCACATGCCTGAATTATTTGGTATTGGTCCGACCTTAACCCGAAAAAATAGAGACAAAAATAGGGATAAGACAGGAGTAGGGACGCAACTGAAATAGGGATTGAGTCTGAGTTAACGTCCTGTTCCAAATGAGTTCGAGGAAAATGTGGTGTTTTTAACACTTGGTTAGTTTCTAACACACTCACATACTCAAAAACAAAATTCTCACACTTTCTATTTGATAAGCATTCTGTTAAGAGGATATCTATATCTATGCATTATATAATAACATAATTGAGATTATATTAACCTTAATATCTTACACAAACAAAGGTCCATTTGTCAAATATCCCAAGATGTTCTAGCACACTTCCATGATGTCTTAAAATAAAGTAAGATAGAGTATTTTTGCACCGCAACAAACTAAAGATATTCCCCTGTAGTCTCTCCTCAACGTGCAAGATTAATTGGCAAGTCTTATACCACGAATAACCCATGCTGTAGGAACTAGTAATCTTCCATGACTTGGGGCTCGGTTAATCTTTGCATACCCTTTATCAGCCCAGCCATCTCCATGTGAGTTTCTTATCACCCAATATTTCACCAGCTTTTTGTTCACCATTTCTTCCCCAAAGTCTACAATCATAACTGCATGTTTAGCTGCCTTGTCCAAAGCTTTTACATCTTTTGGACCAGAATATATAACACCCTACAATTGTAGTAAAAGAAATAAAAATTAAACCATAAATTAATTCAAATTTAAACCACTTGAGATTTAATAAACACTTACTCCTTTGAAACAACCCAACTCCTTAGTCCACAATATTTCAGCTGCCACAGGTCCTTTCTTTAACTCATTTTCTAATTTCCTTTCTTCGGCTTTGTGTTTATCTTTTAAGATGAGATCCTTTGTAAGGTCTATCGTTAAGCAAGTCTCAATCCACAAATACACCTACATAGATTGGTGTATAAAATTAAAATAATGTGGACAATAAATGTTATATATTTTTTTTTTGAAGAGAAATGTTATATATATAAACAAGAAAAGTAATTGCCAAGTTGTATAAAGGCTTAAACTAATTTGAATTTGATTTTCATTTTATAGATGTCTCTTATTGTTGCTGACAGTCTAACACTAATATGAAAATACTTTAGAGGGATACCACAATAAATAAATCATCCTGATCATTATTCAGACATGAAACAGAGAGAGACCTAATTCAGCTTTGGCAGAGAGAGTACCTCGCGCTCATAACCTATAGGCTTAAACGTTCCTTCATAAGGACATGTTTCCTCCAAAACACAACCATTCTCTCTAATCCAATTCAATGTTTCAGGAATAGTACGTCCAGCTTTGTCTTGCGTTGTGTCTCTGATCAAGTGATTGTATAAGTCTTAGGCCGACAAGTTGATATGCCTTCCACCATGTTTAATATGGTGTAATGCCTCAATCACACCACACACAACAAATGCAAAACAACAATCTAATAGAATGAAAAAAAATTATATACATTAAATTTGTTTTTAAACTATAGAAATTAAATTTTTTCGAAATTAGAAATTAAATTTAAACAATGATATATTAAAAGCAACTTACTTCCTTCTGTTTCCTGATCTTTAATAGAGTTTAAATGGCCTTTGTTCCTCCAATCAAATGCGGGATCATCCTACATTTAGAAATAAATAAAAGGGTCATATTTGTGTTTAAAATTAAAATAAGTATTATGTCTAAAATCTAGTAATGTAAGCAAAACTATACTGATAAAAAAAACATTTTATTGATAGTGGTTCAAGCCCAACATTATAGTAGGAAACCTTTACTCAACGCGTAGTGAACTATTCTTTCGCCTTTTACAAGTGATAATAATAGATAATTAAACTCATTATTTTGATATATAATAAAAAGTTAATGCTTTAATATAATATTGGTAGGGTTCATATCAAAACTAAATCTCAACTAGTCACCTAACATAAACGAACAAGATACAACTAAGCCAAATCTATAATAATCACTATTACATAAGTTTGTAAAATTTTATTTAGGTTCGTAGTAATAGATGTCGTTTTATATTGGATTTTGAGGTTTGGTTTTCACATGTTAATTTATCATGTTTAGTATCTCCAGCTAAATTTTCCGAACAACAAACCAGAAATTATGGCTCATATTAAACGTTAAAATAGGTGGCATTATAAAATTTGTGTCTCACCATTTTATTCAATAAAAAAAACAAAAAAGTAGATACTTTACATTCAAAACAACAACTTTTAAACATTTAAAAAGTTGAATAACCATTTTTTAAGAGAATCTAAGAGAATATATATATTTTAATTTTCTTAACATGGATCATAAGGGCACTCTAGCATTTCCCATAAAAATTTAGCATAAATGTGCAAGCAAAGATTTGTAGTTGTAACTGTGTCACTTAGTTTTAATTAAGCAATCAAGTAATTTGCATTAATTATAAAAAAAAATTATTCACTAATCAGGCAAAATATGTAGCTGTTGTGGAAATGCATTTAGATGAAATATTGACTGGTATAAATAATTATGATAAAAGAACGCAAAAATATTGAAAAGGAAAAAAGAATACATGATGATCCATGCTAGAATGCTAACATATGTCGACCAAAGAGCAATTTTTTACGTCCACCAAAGATATGATCTGTAGCATGAGTTAGACAATTACAATTAAAACAATAAACATTTAAATCATACACAATTTTCATAGTTAATCCACAAAGATATGATCATATTCAAGCTTTGCCATCAAATTTGTTAAAAGAAAAAGTATAGTATATTTTTGTTTCTTTCTCTTGTTAATATGAAAAGAAATATTTTTGCATACACGATAATCAACATCACAATGATAAAATTGATGAGTCATTGTGTATTCATTAAAATTGATATATTACGATCTTGAATGAGGGATTTGGAAGAATACATTTTTTTCCTATTAATTTGAGGCCTAGAATACAATGGTTGAATTTTATGAATGTAAAATGCAGGTTTTGTTTAGGGATGTAAAATGAAGTTAAAACATGCACAATTAACTTAAGCATTACATGTTTATATCACCAAATTTTAATTCTTGATCATACTAAAAATCAAATCAAATTAAAAAAAAAAAACTGCATTTTACATTTCTTAAAGTTTAGTTGCTCAAACACTCAATGTTAAAAAAAATAAAATTCAAAAAACAAGTCATCACACAACAAACAAGAACAAAAAAAATAGACCACAGATAACAACAACAAAAGAAATGATTTTTATGATTTGAAGAACATATTTGCTAGGTGGAGGGAAATGATTGATGATGCTGAAGTTTGATTCATAAAAAGTATATTTATTTATTATGCATCGATGAAAATAGTGGGAATGAAAAGGAGGAGATTGTGGAAGTTAAGGTAGAAGGAGAAGAGAGAAATAGCAATAGTACAAAGAATTGTTGCTTTTAGAGAGGTACTGTGTTCTTTGAGGAATGTATGTTTTCTTTCTTTGTTTTCTAAACACACACCTTGTGTTTTAGATCAAGGTTTTAAGAAGGAAGTTATATTTTGTAATTTCAAGCTATATATTCAATGTTGCTCATATATGAACCAAAAAGTGTTTTTACTTACTAATGTAGAAGAGAAAGATGAGTAGAGACTCTTCTCTCTTAAAAAACTTTCTTCAAGGCTTTTAGCAATAGAACAGGCAGACTCTCTTATATAATACCAACATGATATGTACATATATTTATACTCTACATCTATACACACTTTTTGTCTCCCTTCATATACCACATGATACTTATATATTTTCCATCTTTAAAAGTATTGTTAGTTATTAAATCAATTGATAACTATTAATAACATCTTAATTTATTATTTCACAAATTTTATAAATTAATTTATCCTACGTCTACAATTTTAAAAAAATAAAATAAGAAAAGTGACATTGTTCTCAAATTATTTTTAAAAAAAACATTTCTCACATAATCATGTGGTTTCATCACCCATTTACATGCAAAGCAAAAATCATTAGAAGTCATAGTTGGTTGGGGAAATTTAAAAAACCATGAAAATTACATAACACATTAAATAATTAACAAAAAGAAATCAAAGTGAGTACACTTTTACTTGGCTCAAATCCAAATTTTAATAGCACCATCACACCTAAACAGCAAACAAACAACATTTGTACATGTTCACTAAGATGACGTTTCACATTTTATGGGAATATAAATATTTTAAACTTTTAATTTGTACTCTTACTCATCCATCGTAGTTAACTCACTTTTTATTTAGTGATTTTTTTTTTTGTTTTTTCCAAGTAAATATTTTTTTAAACTATTTCCGAAATCAACGATTATTAAGCAATAATTTAAGCAATCACAACCTTCTTCATAATCAATCCCAACCTTTGAACAATGTGGTGATCATATAACACTAATTTAAGTGTTACTTCTTTATAATCAATCACAATATTTGAACAATATGGTGATGACTCATGACATGCATGCAATGTTTGTGATGATATTATATACATGTAAGTTTGTAATAAAGACAAAAATAAAATTAATAGTACTTTTAAGATGCAAAAATATACACAACTTGTTTAAGAAGTTTTCACAAAAAAAAGTATATGAAGAGCAAGAAATACACACTCACGCCGTTTGGCTTGCCTGCTATTCAAACATCCTTGACCGTTTCATGTTACTTATTTTTTGAGGTAATGACAGTCTAAGTAATCAGTTTTATTTGGCTCCCTTCGGGGAAAAAAACACATGCATTGCCTAATTTAATTGGATAAGAGGATAGTGAAGTTATGAATACGACTTGCTAGCCTACGAAGTTTGTAAATGGTCCCGCACTAGTTGTGTGCGCTAAAAAATAACTTCTTATTTTACCTTTCAATACCATTGTTCTCTCACAATGAATCACAAGTAAAAAAATTTACATGTGCACCGTGAATAATAATTATAATAATAAAAATTAGTGTAGTAATTTAATTAAAATAATTTAACCATAAATTAGTACTTTTTAATCATGTTAATTTTTTTCTTCGAAAACTCAATATCCTGTTTAGTTAACGATTATTTCATTCATGCACCGATTATGTCATTCATTAGCGTTGAATCAATTGAAGTCAGAGCAAAGTCATGTTTGAACCGACACAACACACGAATTATTGGCACATTGAGGATTGAAACTTCAAATTTAAAGAGAAGCACATTCGTAAGTCTTAAGTCTACGTCACCAAACCAACCACATAAATATATTTTTTAATCATGTTATTGATGCAAAATAATTGATTTTTGTCTATGATTAATTAATCTCCACATGGGAACTTAGTTGACCACCATTAACGTATTCACTTTGTTCCAACCAAGTTTTTCATTCACAAGGTTTGAATATGAAACCTTGGTTAAGGGACTCGAATTCGATTCCGCTCAAATCTATGTGATGTTATTTACTAAATTTTAGGTTAAATATATTTTTAATCACTTAAAAAAAATTTAAGTTTAATCTCTATTTAATTTTTTTTATATAAATTTTAGTGCTCCAAATATTCATTTCTTGCAACATTGGTCTATGTTTAGAGGACACGTAGTAATTTTTAATTTAAATAGGGACTAAACTAAAAGCATCCAATTTCATAGGCGAAAAAGAAGTAAAAGAAAAGTTTGAACAAAATTAAAAGTTAATAATGATAATGTAATATTCTCATCATGATCCGACAATAATACTAAACTGAGGAGTGAGGTGCAACTTCCTCAGGGGTAATACTTGTGATATGATTCATTAATTGCTTTCATGCAAACCGCACTTGTGATATTACGTATACACAATAAATTAAACAATGGTTTTTTTTTAAGGAAATAAATTAAACAATGGTGATTAGTTGAAATGAGGAGAGATAATGGTTTGTTGTCTAAAACAAAAAAGTGCACATGCTGATACACACTTTATAGTTTTTTAGTCGGTGTACATTAAAATTCCTCGTACAGACGGTTAGATTCGGTCCTAAGATTTTTGGTGCCTGGGACAAGTCAATAAAGTTGTGTCGTTTTAATTATTTAAATGTCTTTTTTCTTTACAAAAGATTTATTCATCATTTAGTTTCTAAAAAAAAAATATTTTTAATATAATTAATCCAAACGATTTAAAAAGAAATATATTTATAAAATAGTCACTGCTAAGTAAAAATAATAGTTTTTGGTGCCGCTACAAACGTGGTGCCCTGGGCTGCCGTCCCTCCGGGACACCCCAACACACAGTTGCACACATGCAATCATGCACATACAAATATTTTAGGGGTTATATATTTTCTTTTCGCATAATATATATATATAAGTTTCTTTTACATGTAATGCATATTGTTGTCTAGTCTCACAATAATTAGATTTTATTTTTTTTGGCATAAATGAGGTGTTTTTCTGCACGATTGAAGAAATTAATTCCCTCGAATCAAATAGAACTTCAATGATGATGAAGTTTTCCTTCAAGAGATTTAAAACCGATGGATTTTTATATTTGAATTCAAACTTAGAACATTTTATCAATTTAAAAGAAGGTTTAAGTGCAGTTTTACCCCCCCTATTTTAAAACTCGGAATTTTACCCCCTCTATTTTGATTGATTATGGATTTTGCCTCCCCTATTTTAAAACTCGGAATTTTACCCCCATGTTTTT
>Ga0315914_1005951_pt1 | contig 17527 bp, 8 predicted proteins | sample MpolenodulesMG_FD_203920 | JGI IMG/M metagenome (GOLD analysis project Ga0315914, IMG submission 203920) | Medicago polymorpha root nodule microbial communities from Los Angeles, California, United States - elongated nodules | ecosystem: Host-associated > Plants > Roots > Nodule | place: USA...
TATCCGCTGCACATAGACTCTGAACTCACTCAGACTCTAAACTACTTCAGACTCTGAACCTGAGGACAGTCATCTAGAACGTTAAAGAAGAAGTTTCCAAAAACACAATTCAACCCCCCCTTCTTGTGGTTTTTCTCACCTTCAAATTGAACAAAACAACACAAGATAAAACTATATATGATAAACTTTTAAGGTATTTTACAAATTTTTTTATCTTGTTGAGTGTTTCAAGCACATGATGTAGTGGTAAAGTTTTCCTTTTTGCTAGAAAAAACCTCTGCCACCCTTAACCCTTTTCTCTAAACACTTCTTCCTTTAAGATATTAAATCATTCTGCGGTCGTCCAACGAGTGGCGTCAGCCCTTTGCACCACCCCTCGTCCTGATCTCTCTAGCGACCATATCTACACGATCTTTTTTCGTGGCGTGATGTTAGCGGGTGATTTGGGTTGATGGAAAAATCCATTAGGGCCTGCTTTGGTTGGAACCGCCACCATCTATGGTGGTGGTGGAGGTTTTGTTCACTGGGTACTCTTGTTTTTCGTTGCTCACGGTGACTTAAACAGTGGCAGTTTGGTTACTCCCTCCGTCGACATCGTTTTGCTTCTTAAAATGTTATTTTTTACAACATTTGGTTTAGTGCTGTTTGGTTTTGAAAACCTTCGTCGGTGCCGCCGCGGTGGTATGTTCTAACACTTTTGGTGGTGGGTAAATTCCTGGATTAGTTTCGTTGTCGTGGGTGGTTTTGCTTTCGGTTGTTCATCGATGTGATCTGAGTTTGTGTGACTCGAAAGAGCAGTTGCCCTTGTTGTTATGTTATACAAGGGGTTGTTGGTATGTCAATTTGACCATGTTGGCGGTCATTTCATATGCCTGTTTCAAAATATGGTTTGATCATATTCGGATTCCTCTCTGGTTCACTATGCTTGCGACTTTTGTGCTTGTGGTGCACATCCCCGTTGATTGACCATTCCATGATCTGGCTATCGATGGTTTTGGGTTGCTTTGTGTTGATTTGGCTTGAAAGAGCATTGATGCATGATGTGATTAACAAGGGGTTGTTGGAACATGGATTTGATTGTGTTGGTGGTCGACTCATTCGTAGTGTTGAGTGATGACTCGCACAAATCCGATTTGATCTTTTGCATTTGTTTTTGCTTAATGAATTGTTGGGGTGCAAACTGTTTGGGACTCGAAAGAGTTGTTAATGCTTGTTGCTGATGGTGCAAAGAGTTAATGGTACATGATATGTTCTTTGTTGACTGTCGGTTCGTTCTCCAAGTTATAGACCCGGTTGGTGCTCACAAACATTGTTTGTTAGACTTGATTAGGGTCGAACCGAGTGTACTGATGGTCGAATTAGGCAAGTGTACCAAATCGTTTACCAAGTAATAAAGTGATAAGTGAGTATCGTATCCACATGGATTGTTGTTTCGTCCAAACAACTCTCGTTGCATATTTTAAGTTAACATTAAAATAAAGAGATAAGGGTTAAGATATTTGCAATTTTCATAAGTTTACAACATAGCAAGTTACCTGTTTTTGGTTGCAGAAAAGTAAAGTTGGTTAAAGGATTCTTTGAATCTCTCTTATTTATTTGTTGGATATTTAATTACCATACATGTCGCAACTGGTTATTTTAAATGAACTATCTAAGTGATGATGTCGTGTGACGTTTTTAACCTTGTCGGTCGTCAAGTTGCACATGGTGATCGCACGGTGATCCTTACATGCAGGGTCTTACTTTCCCAGTTGATTATAGGTCTATCCCTCCGATGGCTAACTGAACAAGCTGATCGCACTACGATCCTTACGTTAGTTCAAAGGTAATTGAAACATGAACTTAAAGCGGGCTTCCAGTTTTTCATAAGGCTATGAAGTGCCAAAGTTCCATTAGGTTAGCTCATCCATGAATATTAGGTATCTCAACACACAATCTCCCTCTTGGTAGTTCTACAAACGGGAAGCCCTATCAGCATCTACCTTACCAAGGGTCAAGGAGAAAGGTTCTATTAGGTTCAACTAATTTCCTTCAGGCAACCACTTGTTTCCTTAATCTCTAACTAGTTACCTCTTAGGTTCATAATGCTTTACTCAGTCTTAGTAACGTTGCCTCCTAAGTACTTACTAATAGGGTCAACTCGCTTTCGGTATCTTTCGTTAGTTATTAACTAATTACTTCCTAGACATATAGTTATTAGTATAACGATATAAATATCAAGATATAAGAATCCAAATAGTAATAACAATGTTAGGCCCTGTCACAACCTAAGTGTCTAATCAAGGGTTGCGTCTACAACATAAATAAATATAAACTAATAAAACTAAATAGCAAACAAAAAATAACTAAATAAACGACATATAATTAAATAATTATCCAAAAAAATAAATAGAAGTTCATCTTAGAACTCTAACCTATAACTATTTAGTTACACATGGTAACTATATACAAGATACAAAAAGATAAAAACATACCCTAGAAAAGATAAGAGAATATAAAACTCCTCCTTGGCTCCTAAAATCGCCTTCCTCTTGAACTTCTTCAGTTCTGAACGAGAAATTATGAATGAGGAAGACAATATTTATAGGAAAAGTTTCCACCTGACCTGGGCTAAATGTATGGGTTTTTGAGGGGCGAAAAAGTCACAAAAAATGATTTTTTTCGCAAGTCACAATGCGCCTGGGTACTTTTTCCATGTGCCTGGGCGCTTTAGGCTAAATGACCCATGCGCTAGGAGCTTTTTCCATGCGGCAAGCGCTTTTTAAACCGTCTTAAAGCACCTGAGCGCTTTAGTGTAAATTCAATGTTGAAATGCCAGTATTCTTCGCCTGTTTTTGTGTTTAAAATGTCTTGAAACTTAGGAACAGAATTCCTCCCTCTGTAACGTCTTCTGAGGCCTCTTGAATCTTCAATCTTCGTCTTCCAAAGGATCACATAAATCTTTGGATGTCCTGTTTTGCCGATTTGCATGATTTCTTCGTGAATTACATCAAGAACACCCTAAAATTTCTATGTTACGAGAAAACTTTGATTACATACTCAAATATAGAAAACATTACAAATGTCCTGAAATCATAGGCAATTATTCTAATACTCCTCTATTTTGCTGGTAAAATCTACTGAAAAAGACTGAAAAAACATGTTAAGAATAACGTAAGATAACATGTCATCATGTATGTTTGTTATTGGTAGTATTTCCTGTTAGGGTTCATTCACTTGGATTTATTGGGCTAGGTTTTATGTCCCCCAATTTTTATGTATTTTTTGCCTTTTTTTTAATAATATATACGACGCTAACTTTGTTGGGACGACCTCTGGTTCTTACATGTCATTTTGCTCTTGCCTTATGAAAAAATTATTTTGGTATTTTTAACTTGTATTAGAGATAAAAAAAAGTTGTTATGTGACATAATGAGTGACAAATATTTCAGATTTTGTCCAATTCTTTAATCCTTATAAATATACAATTTTTTAGTCTATTTTCACGATTCAAGACTTCGTGCGTCTAATGAAAAATATCAAAATTGTAAGGGTAATGCTTAATGAAAACATGGTTTTCCGATACATCATGCACAAGATTTCTACTATGCTTTTGAAAGTAAATTAAACCAACTAGCTGCCGTGATTTCCAGCCGCGTAGGATTAATGAAAGTTAGTGAACCAATCGGGATAAAATCCCTCGCTGCAGCATTGCCCTAATTGTAATCACACATCCTTAAATATAATTCAGAGTCATTTAATGACTACACATTCTATGGTATTTTCTCTGTCGCACAATAAATGATGGGAAATGTTAACTTGTGCGGACACATGTTAAAAAATTCAATTAATATAAATGATGTATTGGAAATTGTGTTAATTTATTGTTCAAAATATTTAATATTAATTTTTGTTCAATAAATTCTTACCACTAATGGAATGACATTAATGTTTAACATGTGCCCTAAAGACACAAGTTAACATGACCCATAAATGATTCAATTGTAAAGATTGGATAGAGAGAAAACTTAATCTCCAAATGCTTAATAAGCCGGCCGAAATCAAGACCACCATGATATAAAGATTAGGAAGGATTTTGGTTAATTATTTATTTGAAGTGGGTAAGAGAAAAATGGAAGATTAACTAACTCCATGCTTTCTATTATATATTTTGTTTGACTATTATGATATTGGTATGAAGTTTTTATGATTGGTTAGTGAGAATTGATTGTTGGAGAATCTACACATAAAATATGTTCTTCTCTTTCAACCGAATTTCTTCGTAACAACCAAGCGAACTCTTAACTATATACTTTTAAGTGACTCAAGTCTCAATACATATAAAAAAAAAAAAAAAAAAAAGTTGACTCAAGTCTCTTATTTTTTTATTTTTTGAATCAAGTCTCTTATCTTGGTTGCTTTCTATTATCTAAATGTAAATGATAAAAATATTTTCTTTTAAAAATAAAAATTGCAGACCTAACTATCTCGCAAGAGAACTCACGAGTGCGGCACTTCATGGCGATAGTGGATTCTTCGTAGGATAACTACAGTTCAAGATTAGAAACTACTAATAAAAATTTATTTACATGACCAATAACCAGACTAGAGTTATGCTTAAAAAAATAACACACTAGAGTTATATTTAATTTTTAAGGATAATAACCACACTAGAGTTAAATTATATAAAAACAACCATATTTTCGTATTAAAATTACAAACACATTTTTTTTAGTGTTTAAAGGTTATTTTGATCTCAAATGTAGTTTTTTTGGTGATTTTAGTCACCAAACGCGTCTTTAGATAATTTATTCCATAAAATTATAAACAAAGAAACAATTGGAGATTTACAATGAGATACATTTAGGATTTAAAAAAAAAAAATCAAAATGATATATTAGAAAACACAGTCGGACACTTTCGAACAAGGGAAGCGAAAGGGCCTAGACAAAACAGAGTTCATACAATCTGTACAATCACTACAAAAGCGAACGGAAGAAAACAGTAAAATAGGAAACAGAAAACTGAAGAAACAAGCTAAAAAACAGACATTAAACAAGCTACAAGACTCTGCCGCCACAATTGATAATCAAAATCGAAAGTAATGTATTTCGATTTCAACCACCAAAAGGACTGAAACTTCACCCTTTCGCTAATTGCTTGAAGCTGCCCTTCTTTTTTCTGAAAAACTTTGTTAGTACGCTCTTTCCAGATTGCCCAGACAACTGACATCCAAATAATGTGCATGGATTCAATTGACATTTTTGAAGAGCCATGCAACCCTCCAAACTGGTGATAATGATTCTGAAAAGAGCCATGCAAAGCTGTTGAGAATCCTAACCAAGCTACAATATGCTGCCAGATACCTCCAAAAAAACTGCAATTAGGAAATAAATTGTCTTTGTCCTCATTTAGGCCGCAATTTGCAACACAACTCTGATCAGACTCTGCTAAAACATGCCTTAGGAACAACTTGTCTCTAGTTGGTATCTGATTTAGGAAGGCGACCATGTTTACAATTCGTCACCAAAGTCGCCTTATGCAACCACGACTCAATCATTAACTCCAAACAACATGCTTTTGTGGAAATTAATTTTTAAACCAAAAATCTCTTCAAACAAAATTAAAACCACCTTCAAGGATCTAACATTAGCCCAACTTTTGACCTCCCACCGACAGTGTATCATCAGTGAACTCCAAGTGAGAGACAAACACATTAGTTTGAGCCCCCACACCGAAAGCAGTTAACAACCCATTCTCCACCAAGGCATTCATCATGAGATTTAAACCTTCAGCAGCTAATCGAAAAAGAAATGGTGAAAGAGGGTCTTCTTGATGAAGCCCTGTTTCCATCTTAAACTCATTAGTTGAGCTCTCATTCACAAGCACTGACGCTGTCGCTATTGTTACACATTCTAAAACCCACTTACACAGCAGAGGAAAGTTCATTTTAACCATCACATCTCCCAATACCTTCAGTCAACTGAATCGCAGGCTTTCTCAAAATCAACCTTAAAAAGAAGTAATTATATTCTACGAACTACACACATCATCCACTAATTCATTGACTATCATAATATCTTTTAGGATTTGTCTGCCTTTGACGAAAGCTGACTGAGACTCCAACATAACATTACCAACCACTTTTCTCAGTCTATTAGCAAGCACCTTCGGAAAAAAATTATACAAACAGTGAACCAATTATTATGGGCAAAAATCTGCCAACCTCAGAGAACTCTCAACTTTGGGAATCAATGCTATAAAAGTACCATCATACCCTTGGTTAACTTACCATTTTGGTGAAAATCGGCAAAGAAATTCAACAAATCCACCTTTAACATGCCCAAAAATCTTTGATAAAACCAAAATTAATCTCATCTGAACCATGACTTTTAAAACTATCACAATCTCACACCGCTTCCTTGATCTCTTCAAGCAAGCAAGATCTATTAGGATCAGCCCCTCATCCACACTAATAGATTTGAAAGAAAGATCCCCCATCCTATGTTTATATATTAAAAACTTTTTAAAAGATTTTCCTCTCTATTGTGAATTTCCAAACTTTACAAAGTACATTTATTCCATAACACTACTAGTAATTTATTCCATAAAATCAAAGAGTCAAAAAAATTATATATTATCATATATATTGTGGTTTAAAATAAAAACTTTACAAACTTATGATAAAATGAAAAGATTTTCCACTCGATTGTGGTTTAAGATATAATCACAATAGTGTGATCTAATATAAACTTTTCAAAGTAGTGATCTAATTTAAAAAAACCAATAAATTACAAATGTGACGTCTTTTATTTAGTGTTATTAGAAGAGGACTTGACAACATTGCATTTGTTGATTGTCATTTGTAAAAATATTGTATTGCAAGTGTTATATTTTCTTGTCTCTTAACCGCGTATCATCTGCGTACAATTATATAAATTAATTTATGAAGTCGGATAATGCTATAATGAATGACAAAACTCTTCCACAAAAAATTGAAAACAATTATATTGAAAGTGTTCCTTTGCGTATATTGTTAAGATGAAGATAAGTGTATCTTTAGTGGCGATAATTAACTATTTCCAATTTATAATTTTACCATGAAGAATATTATTGCACCATGTCGAGGCCTGCATCTTGAAATGAATAAAATGCACAATGAGTAATTTTTTATAAGTCAACTTCGTCAAAATTTGTCTCTAATATGCTATGAAATAGTAGTTTGAAAAACGACAATGAAGCTCAATGAAATAGTTTGTTTAGTTATATAATGGGTGACGTGTGAAATTGATCATTTATTGGACCTACATCCATAATTTTGGTCTATAAAGGTCAAGCACCCGACAAGGAGTGTGTGCATAAGCCTCTTCAAGCATGGTTTTCCAAATTTCTCATTTCTTCCTAGTTTCTCTTGCTCTCTTTTTCTTTTGCCTTTTGGAGAAGAACTTTGCCATTGAAACAACATTGAAGGAAAGACACCATCTTGTTCAAATCAGCTCTCTCCTACCATCAACTTCTTGCAGCTCTTCTACCAAAGGTCAATATATTTAATCTTACATGCATGCTAGCAACTTTTATTGATTTATTGTATTTCTACCAAATAAATTGAGCTATAGAATATTGTTCCTAATTAGATTAATATTGTTCCTAATTATTTGTAGTTAATGTTGGTATATAGCATATGGTACACATAAACTCTCCGGTCTTGTTTTGAGGGCTATAGACCAGTAACTAAATAATTAGTGTGAGTAAGAAACACTTGATATGTTAAGCATGCAATACCCATCTTGTACGCACTAATTAATGTGTAAGTTTGGCTTGTCACACTCTTTGACAAAAAAATATTAAACAACCAATTCATTGGAAAAATTATAAAATGGAGGAAATAGAGTGAGAGAGGAACAATTATTTGTTTGATATACCATAAGAGAGAGAGAGATTGAACAATTATTTGTTTGATATACCATAAAAAAGAAAGAGAAAATTAGCAATTCTGCCAATTTCTTTCATGGGTGGGCATCATTTGTCACGGAGAATATTCACATGGAACCCACCATCTTGTGCCTAGTGCTTTCTCAACAAATAAAATAACCCATCTTAAAAAAAACAAAACAAAAAATGAACCCACCAACCATCACATATTAAAGATAGGAAGGATAAAGGAACAAAAGACAGCTGCCACTCATACATTTCTTGTTTGATTAATCGTTTTTATTCATATTAGAAAGCAATATTAAATTATCTCCGTGAGCTTAACTCAGTTGATAGAGATATTGCATATTATATGCAGGGGCTGGGGTTCGAATCCCAGACACTCCACTTCTCGACAATTAAATTGTGTGAGCTCTAACCACTAAGCTACTTAAAAAAAACACAATATTAAATTTGTTTACTTTATTAAGAATATATACACACAAACAAATGTAGACAACACTTGAGTTATTTATATAAGATCATAAAAAAGGCCCATTTCTCAATTTATATTTGATTAGAATGTTATAATAAACTTATTAACATGCAAAATTTAACGGCAAAAACTGATTAATCATTTGCTTTATTTACCATTCCAACCGAATTTCAGATTACTATCATCATTTTCATATAAAAATGGTAGGGTTAAGAAAAAAAATTGTGCAAGTTGTTATAACTACAAAAATAATGCATTTATTGTTTTTTTCTCCTCCATAGTTTATGCTAGTATGGACAAAATGATAAGTTTATAATCACGGGTCTTCATGAACAACATTAATACATACATAGACATAAATATTGACTATGAAAGAATCTCATTCACGGGTCAGTGATCACGATTATAGTTTTTGGCTAAACTCATTGATTGATCAATTTATAGCATTATATTTTTTTTTGGAGGAGTATAGCATTGTATTTTGTTGATTTATAGGAGTAAACTTAGTATTTCAACAGAAAAAAAACAATATTCATTCACGTTTGGTAGCAACCCACTAAAGTTAAAAAAACAAATAACAAGTGGCTAACTTTCATTTTAGCAAAACGTCACGGTTTTCTACCCAACTAGCTATTATTTATTTTAGGCAAACTTTATATCAGATGAAGATATTGACAAAATTTGGCCAAAAGATCTTGAGATGGAAAGGTGTGTAAAATCTTGACGTGTTTTTCCAATTTTCATTGTCGTAAAGAATGAAAAGAAACTAAAAAAATTGCGGACTTTAGTCAATGATTTAACTTTTTTTTTTAAACAAGTCAATGATTTAACTGGATGGGGATTCAATTAATTATATCATAGTGTATAAGAGAATTAATCTATTGCTTCTTGTAATTACTTGTCACTTTAAATTTTTGGATCGAGCAGCCTTATAAAATTACTTGTAAAAGAATAGTGACTCTTTTTATAAACTCTTATAAAAACTTTATATATTTTCTATGTGGAAAATGTACTTTCTCAATATACCTAATTGACACTTGAGATTTTTCGAATAAACATCCACCACACTTGTCACTACTGGCTTTGTGAATGAATATAAGTGATGGGTGGCGCAGACGGATAGGACATATACCATATTCGATTTTGGGTTGAGTTTAATTCAGCCTTATAAAACCAACCTATATATTTTCGATGTTAGACTTGAATTTTATTTTAGTTAGATATTAGTTCTTTAAAAAAAATTGAGAGTAATCCAATTAATCCATAATTGTAATTGAATTGTATCTATTCTTTTTTTTGTTTGAACAGAAAACTAATTTTATTAATGATCAATACAAGCACAATCACAAGGTTGTGCAAGTAAAGACACAAAAGTACAAATGAAAACAACAAGCACCAATACTTTTTTTTTTTGACAAAAACAAGCACCAATACTTGACAATAATAGATGACACTTCACACTTAGTATTTATTCAATTTCAATATCAACTTGTAAGGTTCATTTTTTTGTGTTTATTCGAATCCGATACAAATCAGCACATTAATTTTTACTGAATTTGAACATTGATTAATAGAGGTGTAGTATTTGATGACCATGCCTTCAATTACAATTAGAAACACTACTACCATTCATGCATGAAATAATGTAACATACTATATAATTAATTGTATTTGGATATCTTTCAAAAAAAATAAAATTAATTGTATTTGGATAGTACTCAATCTCACCCAACAAGAAAAAAATGTCAGTGGTGGACAGTGGGGAAGCTAGAAGTTGGAAAAATGATTATTTTTCAATGCAAAACTATATTAAATTTTATTATGTGTTATTTAGTTATATGTACCTAACTAATAATAGAAAACAATTATTGGTGGGTATAAATAACCCTCTCACTTGTGATATAAGTATAACCAACTCAAGATAAGATTTTGTCTTTGAGTCCTTGAGAGATATGTTTCCAATACCTCTAGATTCCTTGGTATAGTCATTCTCATCCATATATTATCAAGTATTCTGATATATTCCCAAAAAGAAAGTATTCTCATATATATAACGTAAATTTAATTTAAAAGATGAATCGAACTTCTAAGTTACTTTTTTTTTAGGGGAACTTCTGAGTTACTTTTAAAAAGGTTGAATTACCAACAAAAATTTGAGACAGATAAAATGTAATTGATATCTAACTTTAGCAAGTCTTTAACATTTATTTAATTCGACTTCATTTCTAATAATGTTGTATGGATGCCATTATTCAATAAGAAACGTTTTTTTAGACAATGATATCATTTTTTAATTAAGTTTTTCTCTTCTGCGGCCAATATTGAAATTTGATATTCCATTCGGTCACATTTATAAGTAACTTTCTCTTTTTCAAATTCATTAAATAACTGATGTATCTGAATTATATATAGTCTAGATACATCATACATTTAATGAATCTAAAAAAAAAAAAGTTGAATATAAATATGACCAGAGAAAGTATATAAGAGTATCATGCGTGTGATTTTTGTGTATTATGTGATATATGACATTACCTTGATGAATAGACTTTTATTATTGATTTTGACGTAGTAGTTAAGCAACAATAATTTGACACCACTAAACATGTTTCATTGTTCAAATTCAGGTACCAAAACAAAAGCATCATTAGATGTGTTACACAAACATGGGCCATGTTCCCAACTTAATAATGGAAAAGCAAAAATTGTTCCAACACACAGTGATATTCTTGATCATGACAAAGAAAGGGTGAATTATATTCACTCCAAATTATTATCATCTAAGAATAATTTGGAGGGATTGGATTCTAAATCAATTAAATCACGTAAATCAGCTAACCTACCAGCTAAATCTGGTAGCCTAATTGGATCAGGGAATTATTTTGTTGTTCTAGGGCTTGGTACTCCTAAAAAGGATTTGTCACTTATTTTTGACACTGGTAGTGATCTCACTTGGACTCAATGTCAACCTTGTGTTGGTTCTTGTTACAAGCAACAAGATGAAATTTATGATCCATCAAAGTCTACTTCTTATTACAATATCACTTGCACTTCTTCAGATTGCACTCAGCTCTCATCAGCTACAGGTATATATTATTATATTATAAAGATTAGAAAAAAAATTATTTACTTGTTTTGTTACATTATTATTATAGGGATATTAATTTCATTTAAAAAAATTATTATTATTACAGGAAATGACCCCCGCTGTGCTAAAGTATCAAATGCATGTATATATGGCATCCAATATGGTGACCAATCCTTCTCGGTTGGATACTTCAGCCGCGAACGGCTAACCGTAATGCCAACAGATGCCATTGATGGTTTTTTATTTGGTTGCGGCCAAGACAATGAAGGTCTATTTGGCGGCTCAGCCGGCCTATTAGGCCTTGGTCGTCATCCAATCTCATTCGTCCAACAAACCTCTCAAAAATACCAAAAAACTTTCTCGTATTGTCTTCCTTCCACATCTAGCGGCGTTGGCCACCTTACATTTGGCGCCTCCGATAATAAGTATGTAAAATACACTTCCTTCTCCACTGTCTCCCGGAGCAATTCCTTCTATGGCCTTGACATTGCTGGAATCAGCGTTGGTGGAACCAAGCTTCCAATCTCATCCTCTATTTTCTCCTCCGGTGGTGCCATTATCGACTCTGGTACCGTTATTACAAGGCTGCCTCCGACTGCTTATGCCAGCCTACGTGATTACTTCAAAAAAGGCATGACGAAGTATCCAGTTGCTCCAGCAGTTTCAATTTTAGACACATGTTATGATCTTAGCGGGTACAAGATTGTTTCCATTCCGAAGATTAGTTTTTTCCTCGGCGGTGGTGTCACGGTGGAAATAGCCGCGCCAGGGATACTTTACGTGGCGAGTTTGAAGCAAGCTTGTTTGGCGTTTTCGCCAAATGGAGATGATAGCGATATTACTATCTTTGGGAATGTGCAACAAAGAACACTAGAGGTTGTTTATGATGTTGGTGGTGGTAAGATTGGGTTTGGTTCAAATGGTTGCAAGTGATCTTAGTTTTGAATATTTTGATCAACGATTCATTCTTATTTGAACACATATATCCAATTAATCAAGCAAAATGAAAAATACATTACACCAATTGTATTTTGAGTTTTTGATTGGTCAAGGTTATAATTAAAGTGTTCATATAAGAATTTCTCTTGATCAATTATTTTATCTTATATATGCTTTGGGCTAGTTAGGGGAAAGAAATCTTGATTGGCCCCGGCATTTGTTAATGTTATTGCAATTTAGCACTAAATAATCATGTGGGGGTTTAAAAAGAAAAAAAGAATAGAAATGCAAAATGTGGGAAACTTTGTGTTATATAGTGAGTGGTTGAAGACGACTTTGTGGGCAATGGTGATAAGGTGTAATATATATTGATTGAAGGGACTATATTGATGACTTTAAGATGTATAACTGCTGGCAATTGTTCATAGATGTGTATTTTGAAACAAATGTAAGCTTGTTTCTGTCATTAAAGGTTTGTTGAATAAAACAATAATATCCTGTTTTGGATTATTATGTTTTAAGCTTAAATGCGCTTTTAGTTCTAAAACCATCATTTTGGTACTTCTATTATACATTTTTTAAATTTCTTTTAATCTTTTATAAGTTTTGATGATTTGTCACTCTCATTAATGACGCGATGTATGTGTTGACTTTCTCATTTTCTATGTCATCTATATCATTTCCAACATCATTTACAATAGTTGTTTTTTATAATTAATAAAAACTAATTGATAATTTTTAATTACAATTGCATCATCATCTTCATCATCATCATCTTCGTGAGATTGGTTCATCACCACCCTCCTTAATCATCATCTTCGTTCACAACATCATCACACAACACAAGATATAACAAGAGATTGATTGGTTCACAAGTTCATAATCTTCCTTCAAACCAAGAATTGTTCACAACAGAAGAAAAAAAACTCATAAAACTTCAAAGATGAAAGATTCACTATACCAAGAAAACTCATAAAGACATCTATCATCACAATCAAATCCAGAAGTTACTATATAAACGTAGATTTGAATTATTACGATTTCGATTATACACAACACACTGTGAACATGGTGTGACAATTAGAATCAAGAAGAATAACTTATCATGATCACCAATTTTCTTCAATTAGATCTTTAAAAAAAAAAAATCAAGAATAACAACAAACTCAAAATTAGATACTCGTTCTAGATATAATCATCTTCTCCAGCTTTTTCGTGAACCAAGAAAAATGTTCTCAACACAGTCTTCTTCTCCTGCGCTTCTGGCTGTGAAGGTTGATAAACATGAATTAAAACAGTTTTTGTGTTGTGACAGTTAGGGTCGATCCTAGCGTTTTATGGGTCAGACATAATATGAGAAAAGGACCATATAATACATCATAAACATTTTTTTTCTTCTGATAAATGATTATTGAGACGTACATTAGTTATGACGGTTGGCATTTCAGCTATGTTGGCACCTCCAAAACACCGTGTATCAAATACACCTCATCTCATGTATTATTAATAAAAAGAAAAAACAAAACCAAAAGAAAGTTGAGGGGTCGAAGCAAACCATTCAAAGCTAAGTAAAATTATAGGTAGGGATACCAACATATCTCTAGAGAAATCAGCTCTAATAAAACTAGGACCTATAGATATAGACCATCATTGAAAATTTACAATATTTTCACAAAATATCTAAAAAACTTCTCTTTATCTCCCATGAAACCACATGTGTTTTTTTCGAGCTTTTTGAGATGCAAAATTGTTTATAATGGCATTAACATTTATAAGACGTCTCATTTTGATTTGGCGTTTTAGTTTTTCTGTGTAGGTTTCTTTTCTGGCTTTCCAATTACATAGAAAAACTGTCACAAAGAGTTTTTTTTTAGTTGGGTCAACATAAGGGTTTGAATTTGGGCCCAATAGCACGATTTGATAGACTATTATTTTTTCTACCGTATTACCTTCTCACTCACCTTTTTGTTTACAAAAATGCCCATGGAGTTTTAGATTATATAAACTGAATACAATTTGGATGTGCTCGAATTATATCATCTGAAATATACTTATACATAAGCAACAATCAGAATCTCTCCTATTGTAGCAGTTACGTATTTTGCTTTTAAAAACAACAAAAAAACAAAGTAAAAAAATGATAAAACATGTATAATAAAATAAAATAAAATATATAAAAATACCACAAAAAAATTATAAAAATCAAATAAAACTAATGCATTTTTTTAGACTGAGTAATTAAAAAAATGAAAAAAAATTGAGTCTAAACGATGTAATTTTAGATTTTGAGGGGAGGTGTGTCGTAAGAAACGCCTTCTAGGGGAGTTTGATACTTGATTTTTTTTCTTCTGATTTTATGGGAAAGTTTCAGAGCAATCTGATTAACTAGACTAAAAACCGGATTTTTGTCTGAGAACCACCGACACTAACGTTAAACAGAGGAATGGGAGTTAGAAAGATTAATATGGTCATTAAATTGGCTATCCATATTACAAACATGATCATAATTTGTGGTGATCCAGTTCAGATTATATAATCTGAATTGTTGTTCCCTTGAATAAGGGTGTTTAGGGGGTTTTCGGATTCTATAATCCGAAAAACCAAGGAGCATGTCCTATTTTTTGGGGTGTTCGAATTATAAAATCTTAATTGGTGAAAAACTCATTTTTCCACCCCAAAACAAAGGGAAAACTCAATTCATATTGAAGCAAAGTGGTGGGTTTGTGAAGTGATTTACCAACAACAAGATGACCCTTTCGTTGTTCCATGGGTTGGGTGTGTGGATTTGAAATCGTGAAAAAAGGGAAATCAAAGAGCAAGATGAATCTAAGTTTATTTTCTCACAAGATGACCCTTTAGGGTTATGCTAACTTGTGCCTTTAGAACAAGATAAAAATGAAATTTAAAGAAAAACTTAATATTAAAAAGATAACTTTTTGAAACTTTTAAGGTATTAAATGCACAATTTTCAAGAAAAAAAACTTTTACATTTGGTTTCTTAACTTGTGCCCTAAGGGCACAAGAAAGCATTTCCTTAAACTTTAGGGTTATAAAGTCAAGTTATCTATCTATCTATCTATCTATCTATTATATATTATTTCTGTAATGTTTGCATAACCCTATTATAACATAATTCCGCCGAAATCCCCTCTAATTAACTCATAATCCCATTAACTTTTCATAAATAAATAATAAAAAACTTATTATCTATCTATTTATCTATATATATATATATTATTTCTGTAATGTTTGCATAACCCTATTATAACATAATCCCGCCGAAACCCTCTAATTAACTCATAATCTCATTAACTTTTCAATAATAATATAAAACTCATTATCTATATATATATAGGTTTTTTCTAGATTAATTTTCATTGGTTGGTGGGTAAATTACCCACCATTCTTCCATGGTACCCAAGTCTCCTACCCTAAACCCTACTTTTTTCTAAAAACCCTACTTTTTCCCGTCCTTTTATGAAGGAAAAAAATCCTGCTGGGGATTGAACTAGGTACCTCATGCTTCCAATTCACAACACTTACCACCAAGGCACAAATGATGAAATGTGATTGCTTCAATATTATGCATTCAACACAAATCTTGAGTTCTATTTCTTTCAATCTCACAATCCCTAAATCATTTCTGACCATCATGCAATTGAACCTAACAACCATAACCCCCATTGCGCATGAAAAGTTTCTTTTTTTTTAAGTCACTAACGCCATTGCAATTCCTTTTTTTTATTTTTTTTATAGCCATTCATTTTCATTATTATTTTTTCTTTCAATTGCCACATAATGGTTCCTTTTTATTATTATTTTTTCTTTTGGTTACCACATAGCAGTTCTTTTTCATTATTTTTTTTTTCCGATTACCACATAACAGTTTCTTTTCCTTTTTTTTTTATAGATTTAACAGCCTTTACAGTTAGGACTAATTTTTTGGTGCAAACTTTAATATATATTTTTTCTTTTGATTTGTCTTTTTTATTGCGGTCCATCTTTTGTTTTTGTTGTTTTTCGAGGTAATTTGATAACATAAAATATAACTATAAAAGTAATAATATAGACAATTTCATAGTTATATATGAAGCTCTACGACATAGGTTAATTTCTTTTCAATATCTATTCCACTTCCAATCAATTTAACATTCAATTCATTTAGTGTTCTAATTTCAATACACATGAATTTTAGTATATATTTTTTTTCCCGGAACTGTTGGCATAACTGCATTCAGCTTGGATTAACTGTTATATGTTCTCATATATTGATGTAGCATATTTACGTATATCAAAAGTAAGTATTTATATATCGTCTCCTCAGAGACTAGTGCGATATCATGGATTGTTCGACATCGATTACCATTTTAAGTTGAAAGAGTAATTTGTTTGTTTGTTTAAAACCTAAATATCTACGTTATAAGATTAAAACTTGAGATTGATAGGGCGTAAAGCTTGTTAGGATTAGAGTTCCTTAATCAAGCGTCACACGTAACCTAAAGATCATGCATGGATTCTAGCTCTCCTTTGATATTACCATGTATCCCTCGTCAATATCATTCGTGTCCAAATAATATGGTGACTTCAATTGTATCGTTTAATCGTCGATGTCTCGCACTATTAAACGATCCAAGAGTCGTTCCTATCATTCAATCGATGATTTCTCAATCTCTTGAATGATAGAAAATCATTAAGTTCAGATACAAAAAGTGGTTATCTAAACATCAATTCCATGTCTAGAATTTATGTTTGATAGATGATTAATCTAAACCTAGATTCAAAAGTATTTTTCAATCACAATTAAATCAAACATGAACAATAAAATGCAAGAATAATCTCAATATCAAATCAAATGCTAGAACCATACATTTATAGATCAATTGATTACATGATTAACTTAGATCAAGTACCTCTAATCCCAACAATGAAGATTTAGCTTCTCATTGTCATGGAAGCATTGCAAGAATGAATTGAAAGGAAAAGATTCAATACAACTTTGTGATTTTTCACCAAATGTGGAAGAATCAAAACTTCTATCACTCTCACTCTATGAAGACCAAGCCCTATCTCTCTCTCTCTCTCTCTAAGTATCTATGTATTTTTTCTGTAAAAAT
>Ga0315914_1005953_pt1 | contig 17525 bp, 14 predicted proteins | sample MpolenodulesMG_FD_203920 | JGI IMG/M metagenome (GOLD analysis project Ga0315914, IMG submission 203920) | Medicago polymorpha root nodule microbial communities from Los Angeles, California, United States - elongated nodules | ecosystem: Host-associated > Plants > Roots > Nodule | place: USA...
CCACTGCCAACAATAACTTTCTGATTTGAATTACTTATTGGAGAATAAGACGAGAGATTACCTTGTGATGCGGCCGTGTGAGATGTTGCGCCAGTATCCATGTACCACTGATTATCAGGAGTGTGAAGTGACATGGTGTGCATTGCCGTCTCAATGTCTGTCGGTATCTGAGATGAGGTAGAGGCTGCATACACCTAAGGACGCTGCCCTAGAATGCCTGGCTGCTTAGGAGGACCGGTAGGACGTGTCCATTGAGACGTGGGATACAGACACGGAGGCATAGCCCATGGTGGTGGAGTCCAACCCCATTGTTGTCAGGCTGGATATTGTTGTTGCTGCTGCCAAGGAGGAGCGGACCAAGGTGAGGGCGCGTTGGAAGCTCCAGACTGAGGTGCACTGCGGTTACCACGTCCCCCTCTGCGACCCTGATTGCCACGGGAGCGAGAACGGTTGTCGGGGCGGCGGTTGCCACGCTGAGAAGTGTCTTCAGCAGGTTTCGGTTGACTGGTGTGCATGGCAACATGAGAGCCTGTGTTTGCCATCTTAGCCATACCGGCTTCTTCCAAAGTGAGCATGGAGCGAGCCTGATAGAATGCAAGAAGAGGATTACTCTGGCGAATCAAGGTGGCAACACTACAGTAAGCTTCTGGAAGACCCGATATCAGTTGAAGAACCAGACGATGATTGTTGACAGGAGAGCCGACATTTCTCAACTGGTCAGAAAGCATCTTAAGACGCTGACAGTAAGCAGAGACATTGGGAAAATCCTCCATGCGAGTGTTGGAGAACTCTTGCTCAAGAGTAACAGCACGAGCATTTTGATTATCCTGAAAAATAGCTTCCAAACGATTCCATGCTTCTATTGCAGTGGAGTTGGGTTCCAGAATAGTGGTCAACAAATCAGTGGAAATAGTGGAATAAATCCACTGTAGAACAGTGGCATCAAGAGTGGTCCATTGTTCATATTCGTTGTCAGTAGAGGCTGGTGGTGTTGTTCCTGCAGATGGGACAATGTGATGCAGGACTCGATGTGAGCGAGCATGAATGCGGAAAAGTTCAGCCCATGTTCCATATTGATCTTTTTCCATCTCAAGAATAATAGGAATGTGGTTCCTAATATTGGAAACGACAAGGGCGGGATGGAACTCCGTTTTGGAACCTCAGTGCTTCGTGAGTGTGGGCTGGACGGAATCACCAGTAGCAGCGGCGGATTTGCGGGTCTCTGCGTCACTGTGTTCTGAATGGTCAGAATCAGACATGGCTGCAGGTGGAAAAGAACAGGTGTGGTTGAAGATCAGGAAGCGGAAAACGTGATCGGAATCGCGTGGGCCCTTGTGCACAGTGGTATGCGACGGCGGCGGCGCGAACAGAGGCAGGAGGGGATCGCGTGTTCGGCGACGGCGGTACAGAGGACAATAGTCCTAATGTGCGGCAAGCTGCAAGGTGGGAGAAGAGGCTTGCGGCGACAGAATCAAGGTGGGAGAGGAAGAAACGCGTTTCTGCGTTTTGCTTCTGTTATTCACTGAATAGAATATATATATACATGTGTAGGTCAACTATCATAATGCCTAATTACAGGGGAATGATAATTACTAATGATGACTAATTATCACAAATATTAAATGGCTAATATTCTATTCTATCATTTTATTTACGCCATTGGAGCTCATCTTCATTGAGCTCACCGTCCCTTAAAAAAAAAATATCACCTCTTGGGGAAGGGACACAAAAGGGACACCTCTTTGAGCATTGAAAGAAATGTTTTTGCGTACAACTAAAGAAATACATAGCAGCAATCCACACCGTCAAACAAAAGTTCATTCTTTATTTTTTACTTAGTTTGAGCAAGGAGGTTGTATATTTTAATAAAATGCATGAAAAGAGATTATAGTAGATTGAATCACATAGTTTCAAACCAATTTTGAAGACTTAGAGGAAAATCAACATATTTTACAGCATAAATGTCATAGTAACATTTGAGTTTCATGAAAACCTAAGTTACAAACATCACTCAAATACATCTGCCAGTGCCTCCAGAATTTTATCCCAACTGTGGTCATACATTAATACAAAAGCATAATGAGTGAGTCCAATTCTGATGATGTAAAGTTTGATTCAAAACCTTCTTACTTTCAAATTCAGCCTCTTTGAAATTACCCAGCTTGCTTAAGAACGTGAAAAGCATGACCTTTGTCGCCACCATGACAACATGGACAAAATAAATCAATTTCTGCATTATTATACAAAAAATATTATGGAATTTGTTCAATCAAAATTGGTAGAAGAAATGTATATGACTATAACCTACAAGTATAAAAAAAATTAAATAAATTGTAGTCATTTTAGCTTTTTCCCAGAATAATAGTATCCAAATTGAACACAACATTCAAGTTCAAGAACAAACCGAAAACCTAACTACGCATACAAACAGTTCACAAAAATTGTAAATGCATCCAACATTATTGTAGCTTCTACAAAAGAAGCTCAAGAAGTTTCATTGGCATCTTACACAACAGCAGAAGGGATAGACTTTCAAGTTTGCTAAGTTTATTCTCATTTAACCTCGGTGGAAATTAGATATTAGATGTAGACTTAAATCTTCACTGTTATTGCAAAAAGTAAATACAAAGAATCAGCCAAACAAACTAAGTACTACCAATCGATCAAAACAATTAGGAATTCAAAGTATTTTTTATGTAAATGGAAACCAATCAGAATTAAGTACACTCTAACTGAGATCTTCTGATAAAGGTCAATGTTCCACTAGTGTGCTTGTCATTGGCTTATCAATACTTTCCTCTGGTACAGGAAATTAAAGTGGAATGAGAATTCACATCTTTGCATTTTTTTCACATTCAAGTTCAAACTAAACTAACTGCATTGCAAAAACCAAACCAGAAAAATTGTGCTCAATAAGTTAAATGCACATTTACCTTTACAAATCTATGATTTCAACCTTTGTCGAGGGTGAGTTTTGAAGCAAAAAGTTCAAAGTTCCATTAGGTATGGGTGAAGCTGTCCACATTTTTACTCTAAGTGACTTCAAATTACACAAGGAATGGAACTCAACCTTCAATGAATCAGGAACTATGGAGAGAACCTAATCAATGAAGGATGATTGTGAATCAGGATCAATTTAATGCAAGTCGTATTTTTGACAAAAAATAGAACTAAAATAGAAAAGGAAGCATAGTAAGAAAATAATAAAAAGTGAAAATTAAATATGAATTAACTAATAATTCCACAAATCAAACTTAAACGAAAGTACCTTTAGAACATTATGGTTGATTGTCAATGATTTGATATTAGCAAGTTCAACCAGCTAGTTGAGAAGAACCAGAGAGTTATCAGCAGCATAAATATGTCGGCCTATGCCTGCATCAATCATTACATGCTTGACAGAAGAGAGATTGCGCTCTATCCCACATAGTTTCAGATCAGGAATATCCCCTGAACAAACAAAGACAGGGAGCAAAGACTTGGAGTAGATAACTCAATTTTGTCATATTGATTGTGTGTTTCTATAGTTAAATCATCAAGTGTAGCACTTGATATGCAGAGGTTTTGTGGACCAAAAACTCCACAGTACCGAATAATCAAACTATTCAAACTGCTAAATGTCGAAAAAGGCTCGCCATAACCATCATCGCCAACAGGAAAGATGAATGACCGAAGAGACAAGGTGTCTAATGCTGGAAAATCAAGTGAACTAGGCAATAATGTTCCCATATAATTTGTAGCGTGAATAAGAGTCAGTTTAAGAGAAGTTAAAGTGCGACATGAAAATAAGCAAATTGGAACACGTTGAATATCAAATATGAGATTGATACTTAATTGCTGGACATTGTGTGAAACAGCATATTTGACCATCCGTTGGAGTAGACGGGTCTGCACAACACGGGTCCGCACAAAATCATCGCGCTGAATATCAAGAGCATGCAATGGGGTTTTTGCATTACGACGAGACAAAATACAAGACACGAATTTATTGAAATTTGCCATACTCGTAAAGTTTGAAGTCTTTAATATAAGGGTAAGATGTTTCCAAAGATTGTTCCATCTTTTGGAGAGAATGCAAGTTTGAACAGCGCATTCGGCGCCCAAAAAAGAGAGTATGAGAAGAATAACACAGTCGAGTAAATCACTGAGGCGGTCTTCTTTTACATCGTCGCTATATTTTCTTCTTCCTCGTTTCATTGTTTTGTTTGAGAACCTGTGAGTGAGTTAGAAGCTATTCAGCGACAATTATTGAAAATTAAAAGCGAAGGGAAAGGGAAAATAAATGCCTCAATGGTTTGAATTGAATCTCTTGATCTTCGTATTAATTATTTATGAATTCATTTCCACAAAATAAGCAATTTAATGAAAGAAAAAATCCAACAGAAATCATCTAGGTTAAAAAATAAAAACCCTAGAATGTGTTATTACATCATATAGAAGAAGAAGATAACTCATCAAAGGACAAATCATTGCTTGCAGCTCAAGTCACTTAGATTCATATTATTAGCTACATTACAGTATACATTAGCTTAGTGTACTCTCTCTTTGATGTATGTATAGTACCTTGTAACTGATAATTCATTCAATAAGAATTCTCTTCCTATTCATTTTTCTCTCTCCTAATATGGTATTAGAGCGCCCTTTTCCAAAGAAGGAAAGGTTGTTACGATCCTAACCGTTTTTCCGCAGCGCATTCTTCATGCTAATTCTTCATCTTGTTCCCTTTTCTCCTTGATTTCTTGTGTAAGATTGAATTTTCTGCATTCAATTCTTACTTTTGTTCTTGATTCTCTGTTTTTCCGATTCAATTTCTTCTTGTTTGATCCTTGAATCATTCCGTCGCGATTTTCGTGTCTTCTCTGTGATTGTTCATCTTCATCTTCTTCATATTCATCATGCCTCCAAGAGCTATTCCTACACATATTCAACGTGATGTTGATGCTGCTCTCTTTGTTCATCTGAGTGAAGGACCTCATTCTTTGGTTGTTACCCCCAAACTCAATGGCTCAAATTATCTTGCTTGGAATCGTTCTACGCAACGCGCATTGGGAACGAAATGCAAATTAGGTTTCATCAATGGCGAAATTCCTGCACCTGATGTTGATGATTTGAATCGTACGGCTTGGGAAAGATGTAATCATCTTGTTCAGTCATGGATTCTCAATTCTCTCTCTGAGTTAATTGCGCAAACAGTTGTGTTCTGTGACTCTGCTTATGAAGTTTGGCAAGATCTTCACGAACGTTTTAGCAAAATTGATAGGATTCGAATGGCTACTTTACGTTCTTCTATCAACAATTTGAAACAAGGAACTAAGTCTTTCCTTGATTACTTCACTGAATTGAAAGGACTTTGGGAAGAGTTTTCATCTCATCGACCTATTCCCAATTGTGTTTGTGTGCATCCATGCCGGTGTGAAGCTACTCGTGTTGCTAAGAATCATAGGAATGAAGATCAAATAATGCAATTTTTGACTGGATTAAATGATCAATTTTATGTAGTAAAAACTCAGATTCTATTGCTCGATCCTTTTCCTTCTTTAGACAAGGTTTATTCTATGGTGGTTCAGGAGGAGAGTAATACTTCTTCAATTCCTTCTGTGAGTGTTTCTGATGATTCTGACATCCAACTGAATGCTTTAGATGCTCGACACTTTCAGACACGAGGCAAGGGTTCTTCTTCTGGTAATACCAACAAACCTACCCGTTTTTGCACCTTTTGCAAGTGTACCAATCACACAGTGGATTTCTGCTATTAGAAGCATGGATATCCCAATGCTATCAAGCAACAAGCACGCACTAGTGCTAATAACATTACTCAAGTTGATACTGATGCCTCTTCTTCATCTGCATCCAACTTGAATGTGTCTGCAAATTCTAATACTGGTTTATCTCAAGAGCAATTTACTCAACTTGTATCCTTGTTACAACAATCTAGCTTGGTTCCTTCTTCATCACCATCACTTGGCCCAAGTTCAAACACTATCACTGCCGCTCCTCTAGTTTCTTCCACCATTTCTGCTACTGAAACTTCTCCCACAGGTATATCATTCCCTTCTCATCTTACTCATTGGCTCATAGATTCAGGAGCAAATGAGCATATATGTTGTGATCATCATTGTTTCAGTTCCTTTTATAAAATTAAACCTGTGCAAGTTTCTTTACCCAATGGTAATTTGGTTGTTGTCTCTTATGCTGGCACTATTTCTTTTACTCCTCAGTTTCGTCTTAATCATGTTTTGTATTCACCAAATTTTCACTTAAATCTTATCTATGTTTTCAAAATTTGTGATACATTATCTATGTATTACACAGGACAATTTGTCTTTGAAGACGATTGGTTTTGCTAAGCAAATGAATGGCTTATACAAATATCTTCCTCCTGCTGCACCTCCTCCATTAGTTTCTAGTCTTTCTTTCAATAAATCTTGTAATAGTACTACTATACAGACTGTTTGTAATTCTAGCCAATTTATTTTATCTGATGCTTTGTGGCATTTTAGATTTGGCCACCTATCTCATGCTAGATTACAAAATATGACATCTTTGTATCCCTCTATCAATATCAATAAAAGCGCAGTTTGTGATTTGTGTCATTATGCTAAACATAAACATTTACCCTTTTCATCTAGTATTTCACATGCTTCAGCTAATTTTGAGCTAATTCACTTTGATATTTGGGGTCCCATTTCCACTATTTCTGTTCATGGCCATAGATACTTCCTTACCATCCTTGATGATCGTAACAGATTTCTCTGGATCATTCTTTTAAAATCTAAATCTGAAGTCTCCACTCATGTCAAGAACTTTATTACCTTAATCCAAAATCAATTTCACATAACACCTAAAACCATCAGAACTGATAATGGTCCTAAGTTCATGCTTAATGATTTTTATGCTCTTCATGGTATTGTTCACCACAAATCATGTGTTGAAACTCCCCAACAAAATGGGAGAGTTGAAAGAAAGCATCAACATATTTTAAATGTTGCTAAAGCTTTATTATTTCAATCCAAATTACCTCCCACATTCTGGTCATATGCTGTCCTTCATGTTGTGTTCCTTATAAACAGGGTCTCTACTCCTTTACATCATAATCAGTCCCCTTATCTTGTTCTTCATAATAAACTGCCTTCTATTGATCTGTTCAAAGTTTTGGTTGCTTGTGTTATGCTTCCACCCTTCACAATCACAGAACCAAATTACATTCTAGAGCTAGAAAATCTAGTTTCTTAGGCTATAAGTCTGGTTATAAAGGTTATGTTCTTTTTGATCTCACCTCTAGAGAAATCTTCATTTCCAGACATGTTTCTTTTCATGAAACCATTCTCCCTTATCATCAAAATTCATCCTCCACTACTGTAGACTGGAATTACTATACTTCACAAAATGCTAGTCACCAAGTTCATATTCATGCTGTCATTGATGACATTCTCTTCCACAACTGTCCCTCCTACATCACCACCTCCTCATGAATCACCACATTTACCTGTTTCTCCCAGGCGTTCAAATAGAGACAGAACTTCCCCTCTTCATTTACAAGATTATGTCTGGAATAATGTTCATTCTACTACTTACCCTTTATCACATTATATTAATTACAATAACATTTCCACTAATCATGCTTCCTTTATTTCCTCTTTACAAGCTACCCCTGAACCTACTACATATGCTGATGCAAGTAAGCATGATTGTTGGAATCAAGCTATCCAAGTTGAGTTATTGGCACTTGAGAAAACTGGTACTTGGGATATTGTAGACTTACCAGCATATGTTAAACCCATTGGTTGTAGATGGATTTACAAAGTAAAGCATAATGCTGATGGTTCTATAGAGAGATACAAGGCTAGATTGGTTGCTAAAGGTTACACCCAAATTGAAGGCCTTGACGATTTTGAAACATATTCACCTGTTGCCAAGCTAACCACAGTGAGATTGGTGATTTCTCTAGCTTCCATTCACAACTGGCATTTACATCAGTTAGATGTCAACAATGTTTTTCTTCATGGAGAATTGCAAGAGGATGTTTACATGACTGTACCTCCTGGGATTAAAACTGCTAAATCCAATCAAGTTTGCAAATTGAAGAAATCCCTTTATGGACTAAAACAGGCAAGCAGACAGTAGTATGAGAAGCTCACCTCTGTGCTCACTCAACAACATTACATTCAGGCTTCTTCAGACCATTCTTTGTTCATCAAGAAATCTTCTAATTCATTCACTGTGCTTCTGGTTTATGTAGATGATATTATTTTAGCTGGTACATCTCTCTTAGAATTCCAACACATCAAATCTATTTTGGATACTTCATTCAAAATCAAAGATTTGGGACAATTGAAATGCTTTCTAGGTATTGAGGTTGCTCATTCCAAACTTGGCATTTCACTTTGCCAAAGGAAGTATTGTCTTGATTTGCTCCATGATTCAGGTCATATAGGTTCCAAACCTATTTCTACTCCTTCTGATCCTTCCATGAAATTTCATCATGATACAAGTAAACCATATGATGATATTTCTGCTTACAGAAGATTAACGGGTAGATTGCTTTATCTTAATAATACCAGATCTGATATCACCTTTACTACTCAACAATTGAGTCAATTTCTCTCTAACCCCATTGTAGCTCATCACAATGTTGCATTAAGAGTTCTTAGGTACTTGAAAAGTTGTCCTGGTAAGGGTTTGTTCTTTCCTAGAAACTCATCCCTCGCCCTTCAAGGATTTTCTGATGCTGATTGGGCAGGATGTTTGGATACAAGAAAGTTTGTTACTGGTCAATGTTTCTTCTTAGGTCATTCCCTTATTTCTTGGAGGATTAAGAAACAAACTAATGTCTCCAGATCTTCATCTGAGGCAGAATACAAAGCTTTGGGTTCAGCTACATGTCAACTTCAATGGATTCTCTATTTGCTGCTTGATCTTCACATTACTTGTTCCAAGCTTCCTGTGCTCTATTGTGACAACCAGAGTGCCCTCCATATTGCTGCCAATCCAATCTTTCATGAGAGAACCAAGCATTTGGAGATTGACTGTCATCTTGTCAGAGAAAAATTGCAAGATGGTGTTATGAAACTTCTCCCAGTTTCTTCTCAAGACCAAATAGCTGATTTTTTTAAAAAAACCTCTTCTTCCCAAAACTTTTTCTCTGCTTTTATCTAAGTTGGGCTTGATAGATATCTATCAACCTCCAACTTGTGGGGGGCTATTACATCATATAGAAGAAGAAGATAACTCATCAAAGGACAAATCATTGCTTGCAGCTCAAGTCACTTAGATTCATATTATTAGCTACATTACAGTATACATTAGCTTAGTGTACTCTCTCTTTGATGTATATATAGTACCTTGTAACTGATAATTCATTCAATAAGAATTCTCTTCCTATTCATTTTTCTCTCTCCTAATAAGGTTAAAAAAGCATAGAATGAATGAGTAATTTGAATGAAGCAAACGAGAAAAGGGTGACGAGACACGTTTCAATGATGGAATCAGATAACGAAGAAGAAGAACGCTTCACTGTCGATGGGTTTTAGAGAGAGAGGTGAGAGTTAATCGCTATTAATATTATCGACGAGTTTTTTTTTTGTTGCATTTTTGTCTATATAAAACGAATTTGGAATTTCACCCCTGTCTATTTATCTATTATCAAACGTATAAATTTGGTGGAACTTATGTGAATTTTAGCCAATCAAAAAGAGTGTTAAAATGTGTGTTGCTAGCATTTTTCTTCAATATACTAAATGTTAAATAGTCTACATTAATTTCACGATTCACGATGATAGTTTACACACGAATGGCAATTGGCGCCAACTTTAGAATATGCAAAACCGTTTAAGATAAATCATTTTTGTTGGAGATTACTCCATTGTTGCCTTCCTACTCTTTTAAATTTATATAAATGAGGCATTAATTGTCAATCTGATTATGTTAGGTACTCTAGTCATGTTAAGGATGATATGCATAACTTTCTTGAGTGTGCTTATGCTACTAATTGTTGGAAAGAGGCAAATTTATGGAATAGAATTGATACCATATTCAAAGTAATGGAAGTTTTGCTACAACTATATTTTCCGTTCTTGCAAGTTTGGATGATAACATTATAGCTTGCTTCTCATATATCCTTTGGAGCATATAACACATTCGAAATACTTTCTTATGGGAGAAGAATCAAGATGATACTTCGATCACTCTAAACCTTGATCTTGATACACTTCGCGCCTACATTTTGTGTGATCGGTCCATCCTAAATACTTGTAAAGCACCGCCAATTCTAGCTTGGAAAAAGCCTAGTACAGACTAGTTGAAATGTAATGTTGATTGGCTTATATTCTAGCACCACCAATTCTATATCATGGAGTTCTAAGAAGCAAGGTGCAGTAGCTCTTTCCTCATGTGAAGCTGAGTATATTGCAGCATCACTTGCAGCTTGTCAAGGTTTATGGCTTCAGATGCTAGTAGATGAGCTGAAACTTGACAATGAAGAAAGAATTGAGCTTCTGGTTGACAATGTTTCTGCTATCAACCTTGCCAAACATCCAGTAGCACATGACAGGAGCAAGCATGCATGTAGAGAGAAATTTTCATTTCCTGCGTGATCAAGTGAATTTAGGAAAGCTGGAACTAACATATTGCAAAACTGAGTTGCAAATTGGCTGACATACTCACCAAACCTTTGAAGAGAAGCAGGTATGATGAATTGAAGCACATGATGGGCATGAGAGCATTATCCAACATGATTTAGATGGTGTGTTGAGTTGTAATTCTATGTTGGTTAGTTAGAACTCAAGTTAGTTAGTTTTAACTAGAGTTACTTGCTATGCAAGTAACAACTGTTTTAGTTTGTACTAGACTATATACCCGTTTGGGTATATAATATACCCGTGTGGGAATAAAAGTTTGTTACAACTGCTATATAAGCAGATTATGCAATTGTATCTAATAATTCAATTCATTAATAAAACTTGATACTTTCAACACTTGGTGTATTCTCTCCTTTCTCCCAAATTCTTCCTCTAAAACACAAACTTGTTCCAACACATAATTGTTGGCGCTCCAATTCTAGGGTTTATATTCCAAGCTTGGTTTCGTTTTATTGAAAGTAAGTTCCTCTTCAACTATTTACTTGTTTGAATTTGATTTTATTGTTGAATATGTATTGGCTATTGTTAATGGGTTGAGAATCTCTGAATCTATTGGATATATTTTTCCTAATATATTTTATTATAACTTATAAGTTAGAAGATGAAGTTTCTTTATTGGGATGGTCTGCAACTGCATTTTAAACAAAACTTTATCATGATATAGTCCTCAACATATGGGAGATGAAAGCTGGAAACTATTACATGAGCAAGTGATACGTATCATTAGACTTAGGAATATTTTTTTATTGAACATGTAGACTTAGATATATTTATTTCTTCAAACTTTTATTATTTCATTTACTTGTAAATTTTGTTGCATATACTATGCACAACGAGTTATCCTATTTCCACTTGTAGAGCTTGGTTATCTATCCATAATTGAAGTATAAAGATATTGCTATAAAATCAAATCCTTAATAACATAGCCCTCATGTTACTTGTGGTGTAGGCTTGTATGCATAACAACACGGTTGAAGGTTGTTGCAGCTCACCTCAACGTAGATCAGCTCCTCAACAAGCAAAGATTAATGAACATTTTTTCTATTTCTTTCATTTGTATTATTTATGTCTAGATAAAAAGATAGATGGTTCAGTTTATTCAAACTTTTTCTTAATTTATCTTGGATTCATGCTATATTTGGAGATAAGACAACTTAAATATGACCCTAATGTACAACTTAATTCATCTATTAAGAGCATAAATCTATAATGATGGCATTCTTATTCTTATGCTTCTCGGGTGCTAAAATCATCTTTGAATCTGTAGGCATTAAGGCTTGTGTTCCTCCTTGAGATCTCTCCTTGTTTCTTTGCCTTTTAGTTTATTTGCAATTATGCAGACCTAATAAATATCGTCTTCTTTTATAAATAGTTGATCATCACTTTTTTTTTTAGGAAACAGTTGATCATCACTTGTGTAATCATTCCTTAATTTTCAGATTATAGTTTCCTTTTCATTTCTTAAATTCCACTATGGTCTCAGTAACACATTTTTCACATGAGACCTAAATCATATTTTTAGCTATTACTGGTTTCTACGAATCACAATTCCATGACCTGCTGGTTGAATATGAACATTTCCTGTAGCATAATGAAGAATCTACTGCCAATCCTACTGCGTACGCTGCATTCAAAGGCAAACATGCTCCGTCCAGATGTTGTGACACTCTTTGCTTATAATTGCTAATCCTACTGCATACTGCATCATGTATTATACGAACATGATCTTTAAGTCTTAGATATTTTTTTGGTGGTATTTAGAGATGATTTGTTTTGTGCTTGTATTGCTTTTCCTTTGCTTCCATTAGAGATGATATTTTGATCTATCATGAACTTGGTTTTAACATAACATGAAAATGCAAAATTTTTGCTTCTTTTTCTTTTGAATGACAAATGTAAGTATAGTTAGAATTATGTTAGGATGAAGATCGCAACTTCGACCTTCTTATCACTACATTTCTTAACTCTCTCATCTCATGATCAAGTAAGCTTTTTATACTCTCCCGCGGATTTTTATCTACATTGTCACATTTTTAAAAGTTATCAACCTCACAAATTGTAGTACTTTTTGTAATAATAAAAAGTATGTGCTTCAAGATTTGGACAAACCACACAAACTCTGTTGGTAGATATATTAATTTTCTAATAATAGTACTCTTATTTCTTTACATGAGTATAAAATTTACAAAGTCCCGTGTAGAATGGGAAATGGTAATTATATACGACAATAGACACAAGAATATGTTTAAGCAAGAACAACAGTAAGACATCAATGAGGAACAAAAGTAGGAATGACATCACTGACAAGATCACTTCCTGACACATATGAACTTGTCACTCCTGATGTTGTTGTTGATGATGATGAAGATGAGGGTGCCATTTTACTAGAATTATCAAAAGAAACATCCGATAAACTAATTTCAGTTTCAGGTACCAAGGTAATAATGTCTTCCAATTCCCTCACCACATCTAACATTGATGGTCTCTCCTCTGGATGGTCATGACAGCAACTGAGGGCCATAGCTAAGAACTTGTCTGAGCATTCAGATGGATACTCACCCATTATGTTATCTATAATGGAATCTATTATGCCAGATCGACAAGCAAGATTAACCTGATATAAAAATATATACCATAATAGACATAAGAGTATGTTTAAGAAGTAGTATTTCTTTCAACTTGGTAGGAAAATGAAGAGTGTTGTTGGACGATGCCGACTTAGTCTCTCGTTATAACGAAATTTTAAAATGGTTTATGAATTATGGACTTGAACCCAAGTCACAACATATGTGAGCAGAAGTTTTATTATCTTAAAATAAGGAAAAAAAGTGTAAAAAATAAAAAATGTACCTCACGAACAATGTTTTTCCCACGTGATATTGCATGCATGCCGGTCAAAAGCTCTAAAAACACAATTCCTAGGCTGTATACATCACTTTTATCAGTTAAGATATGAGTCATCATATATTCTGGGTCCAGGTAACCCTGCAGGAAAATTACAAAGTAGTTAGTATATTCAAAGTTCAAACCTACTTTTCATATTTCTAATTGGACAAGCTAATAAAACTGTCAAAACTGTATAAAAGGTATCAATCGAATGATATAGAAGTGAATAACCAGTTAAATCCCTAGGATCAAACAATTTGTTTCTTGAAAGTAACAAAAAATATTGATCGGTCAAGAACCTGCATGACAACTTAAAGTCTTCAACATTGCAATTGAAATCATTTCTAATTTTTTTAAGCAAACTTACCGGTGTTCCCTTCACAACTGTTGACACATACTTAGGTACATTTCCCTCTTCATCCGAGTATGGTGCAAGTCGTGACAATCCAAAATCAGCCACTTTAGCTGTAAACTTTGAGTCTAGGAGTATGTTGGTGGCTTTAATATCTCTGTGGTATATAGGAGGGTTAGCCTCTGTATGCAGATATAGTATGCCTTTGGCTGCATCCATTGCTATCCGTAATCTCATGAAAAAACTTAGGCCATCGATGCATTTTTTACTTTTACCTGCTAGATATATCAAAACTAGCATATTGATCATGTTTTCTTACAACCTCCATTTTTTATTTGTCGTGAAGATTGAAGTTACAACTGTATTTGAATGTTATTCTCCCTCAATAGACTTCGTAAATGCATATCAAACATAAAATACTAACAATTGGGGTGTCACAAGAATTAATATTTGAGATGCTTATAGAAATTCAAACATTAATCAAGAAGATATTCAACTTTGCAGGAGCATAAACAATTTTTTGGCAAAAAAACCCAAAATTGAAAATCGTAAAGAGTTCATGTTCATAACCAACATAAAGGAACCAATATCTATCTAAATATAACATATATGACATTTCTAATTTCAATACTAAAATTCTTATTATTCCTTACCAGAAATCCACTCCCTTAAGGTGCCATTGGGCATGAATTCATAAACCAGCATCTAAACCAAGAAAAATAGTATATGAGCTAATATTTGAGTTCCAAAGATAATATTTCTTCAATAATATTAAAATAATGGGAAGATTCAAGAAAGTAACTACAGTCCAAATTGGCATAACTTGACAGAAAATTTGTTACAATAAGCATATCACTTGCCTATTATTAGTGATAATCTCAATTTACATACGAGCTAAACAGAACATACACACCAAACTAGGTTAACTTAAAAAACCAACAAAAGGATAATATGTGCATGTTTGAAAATCAGTTGGAGATATCACTTGATGGATTGACTTAAGCATGTATGACTTGTTAAATATATGACTTGTTAGATGAATATTTATCCTATGGTATGGAGTGGTTTAATAATGATGCGTAGTAGAACAAATTTTTTTCTCATTTTCTTTTAATTTCTTCAATAAAATTAGTTGCAATATGATATACATAAGATAAGCTTAGCTATAGGTTATATACCTGCTCTCCTTCTTCGTTACAGTAACCTATTAGGGAGACAAGATTTCGATGATGTAACCTTGATAAAAGCTCAATCTCAGTTAAGAACTCTTTTTGTCCTTGTAATGAATTTTCTCCCGCTCGCTTAACGGCAACAACTGTTTCATCATATAGAATGCCCTTATAGACATTTCCATAACCTCCTTCACCAACTTTATTTGAGATATCAAACTTGTTAGTAGCATGAGTCAACTCTTTCAAAGTGAATGATTTCACACCATCTATCTTGATATATATATCAGTGGCTGCAAAAAGATATATCCATTTAAATCAATGTGTTTTTTCAAAGAGTAATCAGATTGACATTATCATAAGAAAGCATTAAAATACTTACACATACATTTCCTGGAAATCAAGTGCCGGTATTTCAGCTTTCTTCTAAATAGTAGGAGATTGAGAATGATTGTTACAGATATTGCTAAAATACTAGCAACAACTGCTATTAAAATAGCAACTTTTATGCCTTTTTTTCTTTTTCCACCCTCTGTATTAATAATTACTATAACAATAAAATGAGCGTTATATCAGAGAAACTCAATAAAGGGAATACATTATATAAACTAAATCTTAATACTAAAATGTTGAGATTGATAACTTACTATTTTCATAAGGTCCTAGAAGAGTGACATTCAGGAGTTCATATGGTCCAAAAAAGTCTGTGCGAGGAAATCCCCATGACGCAAAGATGCTACCAATGTGAAGAATCTCACTTTTGTTGAATGTGTCAGAATCGTTGTATGAAGGAAAAAACTTTAAATACATTCTAAGACGAGGACCCTTTTCCCATTCATAAGAATCTATTGATAACTGATAAAGGCTTAGGTTTAAGGACGCAGTTATGTATGATTCAAAACTAGTTATATAGGGAGGAAAGTAAGAAAAACTTGGACTTTTAAGCCTATATCCTATTCTTAGAGGTGCTGCACAAAAACAAGGAACTGGGGATGAGGGTGAATATTCAAAGAAATTGTCTACTGGACAAGATTGAATGCGGCAGACACCGGTTGAGTTTGTAAATTCTAATTCATCGACATCGTGTCCTTCGTGAGCACAAAATTGACCAATTCTTTGTATGTTGGACTTCTTGCATACAGGATTGCCAGAAAGCCTTTATAGAAGAAAACAATAAAAAATAAAAATGATAATATATTTATGTAACAAGAAAGGTATAAAAACTAACAACAATATAGTCATGACAATAAAAATGAATCATATGAGACAAAAATTAAACATAATGAAAGGAATACTATATGCACATAAATTGAACTAGAAAGAGAATTTGATAATATGGTTGCATGGCATATATTACTGAACATATTAATTAGATTACCTTAAGGTAACATTTCCTGGGGGATTCAAATCTCCAAAAATGTCAGAAAGCAAGTTGTTATGAAGATCACTGCAATGATAAAAATCACTCCATCAGCTTACAACAGTAAGTTCCTTGTCATAAATATATTATTCAATGCAAAAAATCAATATTCCTGTAATAACTCAGATTTAGAAGTTACATTATAAGTTTCGCCTTCTTGCTAAAGGTTATGTTCTGCCATATGGTAGTAGGGACGAACCCAGATAGTAAATTGTTCTCTAGTTTCCTGTTTTTGATGGTGGAAACAAAACATTAACACAGTAAGTGAAGAATTGCATCAGACTAAATCTAGCTTGCTGCTCATGAAGAGTTTTATTTTATAAATTTTAAGATATGATTATGTAATAATTAAAGAAGTATTATGTGAAATACAAGTTGATAAGTAAAGTCTCACAATCTTTGAAGATGTGGATATACTACACCATGAGGAATTGATCCATTGAGCTTGTTATGGGAGAGATCACTACAATAACGAAAAAATACTACATAAATATTCTAATGAAGATAAGTAAACTAGTTCAATATCGATACAAAGTTTATAAATAAAATTGGATATTTACATACAAAGTCGTCATATTGTCGGCAAGTTTCTTTGATGGTATAGGTCCAGTGAACTGATTCCAGCTTAGATCCCTAAAACATGAACCAATCAGAAATGGGTTTGTATTAAGAACAGAAGTAAATGATTTCATTATCATCAGCACAATATGAAATAAAGCCACAAGATATACTTAAACATACAAATATGTAAGTCCTTGTATTGAACTGAAATCCGGAATAGCTCCTTGTAGACTGCAATTTCTTAGACTCCTGTTAAATCCAAGAGGAAACATTAGCTCAAGGAGAGAACACAAGACCAAATGGCTAAGTCTGATTTGTAGGCCATTTCAAATAACATTTTGACCTATTGTGTGTATAAATAATATTCATTAAATTTTTGTAACATCCTATGTTAAATTAAAGCGGAAAAAAAGGGCATAGAGTACTAACAGTTTTACTAGACTCGAAAGATTTTCAAAGGTGGACGGAATTCCATTCCCGCTGAAATTATTGTTATCAAG
>Ga0315914_1005954_pt1 | contig 17523 bp, 12 predicted proteins | sample MpolenodulesMG_FD_203920 | JGI IMG/M metagenome (GOLD analysis project Ga0315914, IMG submission 203920) | Medicago polymorpha root nodule microbial communities from Los Angeles, California, United States - elongated nodules | ecosystem: Host-associated > Plants > Roots > Nodule | place: USA...
GCAATATAACTCATACAACATTTAAACTCAGTCATAAACAAGAAAAATACAATATCTTTTACAATTGTCCATAATTAAATCAAACCGACATTTGGTTCAAAATACACAAAAGTTTGAAATTCATCAAAACGTTACATATTGTCCATAATTAAACAATAGATTACAACTCATTACATATCATTAAATTAAATCCATACTTACATTCAACGCAATTGCATATGGAACGAACATACATATATAATATATTATTTTCCACCATATTCCGAAACATAAATTCGACGTCACTTTCGTCTTCAATAAGCCAATGCATATAGCTTGCCGTTTTCCATGCGTATTCATCTCTATCTTCACCTAGGTCTATGCATGACATTTGACCAAACAAGTGACGTGTATATTGATTTTCACCAAGATGCTCAAATGAAGTATTAAGTTGTGCCTTCAAATCATCAAGAGAGTCGGTCGGCGCTATCATAACCTTAATTGTCTTTTTAAAAGCGGAGTACCTAACACGACCTTCAATTTTTGCAACCTCATACATGTTTCACTTCACAAAAGCTTTAAGAAAAAAAATCATACATTAGGATGAAATTAATGCGTAATTATATGCGTAAACATTAATAACGAATAAATAAGTATTGCACTAGTATCACCACATAAAAGTCATATTATCATATATATCAATATAAATTACATAATGTTACTTATATATTGACCTCAAAAAATTGGGGTTACAATTTCAACCCCAAAATATACGTCGGTGTAATTTCTACCAAAAAAAAGGACTAACACCGAACAAAAATTACTCATTAATCACCAAGTGATTGGGGAAGATCAAGTGAAATATAATTTCCTTCATCTTCCGCAATTACTTCAAATTATTGCTTTGGTTTTTCGGGAGTGTCCAACAAAAAAGGTTCCGCTTTGTTTGACTCTTTTTTTGGTTGCGGTGGTTTCTTTCCCTCTTCAATAATCATGAGCTTTCGGAACAAATCATTATGGTCCAAGTACTCATCTTCCCAAGTTAACGCCTCTTCATTCTTGTGATTGTGTCACTCCGTAGATGATCGAGGTAGTGGACAAGCATCCTTAAAAAAAATAAGCACGAAATGGTTCGAAATTAAGGCAAGGCACATGATGAGAGTTTTTTGCTTAGCCGGCGGTGGTGGCCCTCTTAGTGGGAAAAAAGATTTCGATTTTCCAAGAGTTGTCAACACGACCACACACCTTTTGTAATAATTAGCAACAATGTGTCCCATGTCCGGAATAGTGAACCACTTATCAATAAGATGTGCACAACCTTTCATATTTGCGGGAGGATGTAAGCCATTTAAAATGTAGTTATAATGATCCTCACCCGCATATACTCTCACATAGTCATCTCTATGATCTTTCAACTCTTTAATAAGATTGTGACGAATCATGATATGACTTTCTTCAGTCAATCCCATGAACTCGGTTATAGCCCGTAATCCACAATGTCCATTGCCTATAACATCCACCACTTTTTCAATAAATGGAACCATGAACTTTGACATATAATCAAAAACTGGATTAGATGTTGGAACCGGAATAGCTGTAGGCTTTGGATACCGAGTAGGTGGTGGAAGTGGGGAAAGTGATGTTTTACCAAGAAGAGTACATTTTTTTCTTTTAAATGATGAAGTTTTTGGTGATGGTAACGGTTGACTATCCGGATTTTGGGAATCAACAACCTCCCACAAAGAAGGGATTCGACTAGTCGATGTAATGCTTCCTTTAGACCTCACAATGTCTACTTTTTTCTTGGCTCCCTTGGTTGGTACTTTTCGTGGTGATGGAGACATCATGGTGGTTTCAAGAAATGGCAACTGCCGCAAAACCTCTTTGACTTCAAGATTCATTTGAAAAGGGAGTTTCTTGAGACGTTCTTGAATACCCTTCAACTCATCCTCGACAGAAAAATCATCTTCATTACTTTCTTCGCCCATATAACCTATACCAATGGTGGTGTATCTCATCCAATAAAATTGAGTTCTCTTCAAGGATTTTAGTAGCAATTTTGCATGCACATGGTATCCCGTAAGATGTCCTTTGAACACAACCACAAATTTCCTTGTCCATGCACAATATTTCCCTACAACGTGACTCTTCCAAAGCAATGTTGTCCAAAGCATATCTAGACACATGACCACCTAACCCGGAGTACAAAGTGACATCTTTGAATCTATCTTCCAATACGGTAACGCTCTGACCAAAGGTTGTTTGTATTGCAGTGAACTGAAGCACCAACATGTCATGTATTTTCTCCCAACAAGTATCAAAATCACCCACACTATTGTCCAAATATTTCTTTACTAAAGCATGAGCCGATTCTACCTTGTTGTTGGTTCTGCAACCAAGATGCAACACATGGTCTGTCCATGCCCTCACTATTTTCTCCTTCACTTCTTTCAAGGTGGTCATGGCATAATTTAGGAAAGTTGGAAATAACTACATGCATCTTGGAACTCCACTAATGCAATTGCATATAACTCTTGAGTGGGAAATTCAACCATAGCTTTCCATGCCCTCATTATCTTCTTCACAACATCGCGAGGTTTCACCTCTTTCCCATCCTTTTTTCCCAAAGGATATTTACAATATAGGATGCACCTTTGTTTAACATTTGCTTGCACATGAAAGTAACAATTCATTGCATAACTTTCGGGGAAAACATTTCCAACCGCTTTCATCAAAGATATATCTCTGTCAGTCACAATCACCTTAGGCATATTCATCTTTGACGTAAGAAGTTTACACAACATTTTTAAAACCCAAACAAAGTTTTCCTCTTTCTCATGTGTCACAAATCCAAACTCAACCGAATATGTCAAATCGGTCGAAGTGACCCCAACTACCTCAAACATTGGCATCTTGTACATGTTGGTTTTGTAGGTGGAGTCCATAACCAAAACTGTTGGAAAATTGTTAAACAACTTAAAGGATGTTGGATGAGCCCAAACGATATCTTCAATTGTAGTACTTTCACTTTGTGTTCTTGAGAAATAAGTATAATTGTGCTCCTCCAACTTCGAGATTAGATATTGCAACGGCTTCTTGTCACCTCTATTTGCCTTCCATATTTGTTGACGTTCATTGTACACTTGCTTGATATTTGTCATGCAATGTGGTCTTTGGTTCTTCAAATTTATCAAAATATTTCTTGGAAGCATCTTGCTCTTGGTTAAGTCACGTACAATCTTCTTGTCGTCCTCCTTTAACCTACCGGCAAGAATGTGTCATTCTAAAGCCGGCTCCATCGTATGGTTGTGAACTCCATAAATAATGTTCAATCCCCATTCATTTTTTTGCCTACTAAGATATCCACTAACCATGAACAAGCACCCACATTTTCTTGAGCCCGTTGTCGCATGCTTCGGTTTTTTTTTTTCCGGCACTTTGTGAGCTCCACTCCTTTCACACACTAGGCGCAACATTGGATTGATCAAGCTTGATCTTTGTGTAACAATTGTAAATTCCATCTTATTTGCTTGACGACGTGCTCACTCAAGCAATTCTTCTCTATCTTTCCACTTAACGTCGTCTGAAAAAAACCTAGCCGTTTCAACTTCGTGGGCATGAAGTGGGAGGACACCGGAGTCAACATATTTAGAAGCTTCAACATGGACGGAAGCTCCATCAATGTTTGGTTTGACTTCAACCTTAGGCGGTTTGACATCTCCGAAAATTTCGACAAAATTTGGTTTTGTCTCTCCCGGAATATCTTCCGTGTTCTCTACCATTACTATAATTAAACAACACAAAAATATGAATTAACAACTAATTAACGCATAAACATCAATGCCATAATGAATTAAAACAAATAAAACAAAAAAAACAAAAAAAAACAAAGAAAAAAAATTGGAAAAAATGGCAGTAGCTGCCTTTCCAATCGTTTTGAAAAAATTTTCACAAGTATTTCTCGGCAGTTAACTACCGAAGTTTACTTCGACAGTTAACTATAGAAGATCCCATAACTCGGCACTAAACTGCCGAGGATTCCCATGACAGTGAAAACGTAAACTGACGTAAAAAACTACAAAAACGGCTAAAAATCAATCGATTAAAATGCTCAATACCTGTTTTTTTTACATCAAAAGTGCGTTGATACCTCCTATGCTTGATGCTTCAATGATTTTGGAGCAAGATTTGATGGAAAAAAAAAATTGGATTTGGGGATTAGATGGAAGTGGTATGGAAGTTGATGATGAAATAGTGTGTATGGGGGAGCAGGTGGCTGTTTCATCTGATGAAACATTTTTCTCGACAGTTAACTACCGAGGAAAAACTCGGTAGTTAACTGCAGCCGGTTTTTGACTTTCTCGACAATTAACTGCCGAGGGTCAATTTTGTATTTTACTCGTGTGTCTCAGCCTTATGATATATGTGAACATCAATTTTCTAAATTCTATTCAGAATGTGTACAGGTTTGATATGCCTGTTAAGTGAATATTTTTATGACCCTATATCTATAATATAAAACTTGAATTTTTGTGGGTATAAATTAAATTGATGTCCACTTTAATTTTTTGTGAAATATATTTCTTTGTGGGGGCATACATTATTCATATCGTAAGAATTTGTGTTGTGTATATTAATACCATGGTTTGAGAATCCTATTTTATTGTGAAATATATTTTTTTAATTATATTATTGGAAGAAAAATAGAGAAACTCATAGAGATACATACTTGATATACACGAGCGAAATAAGTGCAATATAGATGTTGTCGCTTAAAATTTATTTAAGCAGACCTGAGTATATTTTGTTGCGCTTGTTAAATTCATCTGATGTATATACTGAGATACACCATGAAATATTCATTTTCATTTTTTTTATTAGGTCACAACTAAGCGCTGACCCGGTCAAAATTGACCAAAAGGTCACTATTGCAAAGGGGTTAAATCTTAGGGGGCAAAATTTTCATTTTTTTATTAGGGGGTCAAAATCGCAACATTGGCAAACTTAGGGGGACAAAACTGTAGTTTAGCCTATATATAACTCATTAAAATAAATAAATGTTAACGGTTACAAAACTAAGTCTCATGTTAATCAGGAATGACCAACATAAAGTGCCAAGTAAATAGCAACGGTTATGTGACCAGGTAGTGCAATCAGAAGAAAACGTGCATGAGACTTAGTCAAGGAAAACCAATTGATTATAATTATTAATAAAATTAATAGTAAATATAATAACTCTTTAAAATAAATAATTAATCAATTAAAAATTCCTACAATCCCCCACAATTATTTATTTTAAAGTTTTAGGTGTTCCCAAGAGCGTGAAACATCAATGCATAAGTACTAGTGTCTTTTGGACTATGAACTAGCACATAGAGCAAATGAAATTTGACCCACTAGAATGTCGGGGAGATTATAACCTCTATGAACCTCATTCCGTTTATGAATCAGTGACATCATCACTCACATTGATCTCTCATCCAAAGTTTGTTCAACGCAGTGTGGTGCATTTTGGCCTTGCACCTATGCCTAGATTTCATGAGTGGCTCTAGAAAGTTTGTCTAATCATTCATAGAGGCGGCCCCACCTCCAACACTCATATAGGTAAATCTATCAAGTGTACATCACAGTCAAGCACACCACTCAAATATATGAGCTATATATTTATTAAGAGTGTAAACTCAACCTCCAACGCTGTAGTATACATTATCCTACACCATATGGATGAACTCTCAAAAACTAAAATGGATAGTGTCTCATCAAATTGACAAGTGACTTGTTCTTACCCATATGAACATACCCTTGCAAATTTTCACAATCTATGTTGGGTTACATAAGAGTGAGAGAGAACATGACAATAGCTGTGGCTTTAGGCAACTAACCTATACTCATCATGTGTATCACTAAAATAAATTAAGTTCCCATGATCATCCAAAAGCGGTTCATGAGACCTTGCTAATTCACATGCGGTGCTAGCAAGAAGTGATTGTTGTATACTAGAGAGTATTAGCTATGAGACCTATCACATCGGGTAACTTATCCGGGGTTGCGAAATACTCTTAAGCCCAGTGCATTTTGAACGCCTCAGTCAAAATCGATAAGTTTCTCTATTCTATATTTTATTTTATTATGAGCTAAATTATTTGTACTATTATTTCTCTTTGATTTATTTGTTAATGATAATTCTATGTCATATTTTTCCAACACACTGACCCCATTCTCCTCTCTCCTATAGCACCTCGTTGCTCTAGCCGCTGGAAAGACCTGCTTGGTCTCAAAAAACTTTGCAACAACTCCACAAACACAACCACGACTACTAAACCATGTCTTCCTCAACATCTTCGAACAACAAATCATTCAAACACCTTCTTAGCCGAAGCTATAAAACATCATCTTCAGAAAACGGTTCTCTGAATCTTCCATTGTTGAAAGACATTGAAAATGAATCACTCCCGATTTCCATCCACCGTAACCCGAATATGTATTGTTTTGGGTTTTATGAAAGTGTTAGGTTTGAAGATTTAAGTGATGGCTTCTAAAATTGTATTTAAGATTCGAATTTGTTTGATGAAAATGAATATTTTTGTTGGAATAAAAAATTGATGATGATAATTTGTTTTTGGATCTGGATTTTGGGGAAGAACACATAAACAATAATGGATGAAGATAAGTTGTTTCCAGATCTGGATTTTAATTATTATTTACTATGTAATAGGGTTAACTCCCCCTATCATCTTTGTATTATTGTAATGGGTTAGAGTACCCCTTGTACCCCATTCAATAATACACCTCTTGCTTATAAAAAAAAAACTCACCGCGCCTCTTTCTCTTTCTCTTTTCTTTTCCTTTTTTTATTTCTTTAATTCCATTTATAAATATGTGGCAATTTTAATTTTTTTTAATTCAGCTATTATACATGTGACATCCTATTAGGTGCCATGCAGGCGTTGACTATGTCAAAATTGGTCAAAATGACTAATATTGCAAAAGAGCTAATTCATAAAGGACCAAATTTTTTTTTTAATAGAGTGCCAAAATCGCAACATTTTAAAACTTACGTCACTTAAATTACAGTTTAGCCTATACCAAAACTAGAAATAATGTATTTGAAATTGAGTCAATTGATTTCTCAAACGGTTGGAAGTTAATTTTTCTCAATAAATAATTGTTATTATTGTAATCTTTAACATGTACTAGCTAGCTAAGAGCACATGTTAGCATGACTTTTTCTTTAACTTAAATTTGCTTTCAATGCAATACTAAACAACATAAGTGGAACTAATAGAACTATAGTATATTTCTTTCGATCTATTAGAAATCACGTGTGTTACCTCTATATGATAGACTTTTGACTAATCTATGCATCAATAAAGCTATGAGTATATACCCATTAGTATATGAAAACAATGTCTTGATGACTTGAAAGATGTTGTCTTTGATATTGAGGACTTGCTCAATGAAATCAGTTATGATTAACTGTACATGCAAGGTGGTAAATACACATGCTCGAAACAAAACTAATCAGGTGTTGAACTTCCTTTCATCTCCTTTTTTTAGCTTCTACAGAGAGATCGATTCTCAAATAAAGATCATGTGTGAAAGCCCGCAATTGTTTGCACTGCATAAAGATATCCTTGCTTTGCAAACTAAAAAGTCCTAGAGTTTCGTATAGATCTTCGTCAAGTTCTATAGTTAATGAATCTCAGAATCTGTCATGGTTGGTAAAAAATATGATAAAGAAGCAATAATGAACATAATGCTATCAAAAACTAGCATTAACAATAATAACTTAGGTGTTGTTTCAATTTTGGGTATGGGAGGTGTCGGTAAAAGATTGTTGATCTCTACTCCCCTCGGAGTAATTGGCAGGAAGATTACAAGAAGAGTGCTTTGGATAGATATACATAGGTGACATACACCCCGCCTTAAATCCCCATACATGTAACATGTGGGAATGTGGGTCCAAAAGAACTACATATTCTTTGTTGCACATTACCAAAATACCCTCCCACATAGGATGTGTACAAGAGTGACATGTAAAAAGGGTGTCTATCTATCTATCTATATTTTCTCTTACAAGAAAGTGTAGCGAACTGCAAATAGCTGCTAAACACTAGGAGTACTTCTACGTTCAAGCATCTCATAGGAGAGAGGAGTATAAATTATATTTTTCAAAAAAGGGGAATATGTATTTTAACATAAAAGAAAAAGAGAGTGTAATTCAAACTTTTCTTAAAGGATGAGAGATTAATTTAATCATAATTAAATGATATATAATTTTATATGTGCGCCTAACCAACTAAGTAGTTTCTTGTAAGCATTTTTTTATTTGGTGTAGGTACTAAAAGTTTTGTAGAGGTAGCTACAAGGACTATATTATGTACGGGCCTAAGTTCGAGGTTACTTATCGTGTGTTTGGTTGTGTCGTGGAAAAAATTGATTTTGGTAGAATTGATTTTGTAAAACTGATTTTGGTTAAAAGTGAGTTGAATGTAAAGTGATTTATGTTTGGTTACCTCCAAAACAAAAGTGATTTGTATGGAAAATGTTGTTTGGATGTTTTGAGTCAGAATTGCTTTTAAATGTGTAAAAGACAAAATGGGTTTTAACATGTGAGTGTGAGTGTCTGTATCTCAAATTTTACATCTATTTAGTTTTTTCATCCTTCATTTATTTTTGATTAATTGACCATAAAATTACTAGATTAATATAATTGTTAATCACACAATATTCACATAAAAATACATGTTGGGAATAAATATTAAACATGAAGTGCTCAATTAAAATTACAAATAGAGAATATAATATGAAGTGCAATACAAATTTGAAACATTACTACAATACTAATGATGGAGAAAGTATAGTTCATAATCAAGGGTAAAAGAGAGAAATTGGGAAAAAACAAACCTTAGAATTGAAAATCGGTTCCTAGAAGCTAAGCTTCTATGAAAATAGCTTCAGCATGGTCAAAAGCACGGCAGCAGCATAAGGGTTAAAGTGCTTTTGAGAAGATGAAAGTGCTTTTGCACCTTTTCACCGGGTAACCAAGCACCCACTTAACCGGGGAAAAAGTTTTGTAAGGATAAAAGTTTTTTTTTTTTAAAGACTTCTCCATACTAAAAAATATCTCATATGTCCGTGATACAGACAAGAAGAAAAAATATAACGTCGAAGGTTCTAACCATTTTCATCCATAATTGACTATCTAATCTATCGTTGAAACTTCAAAGATGCCAATTGTACTGTACGTGTGAAACTTTTCTTTGTAGATTAGTCAGAGGTGGACATAAACCATTAATGAGCTCTGCTTGCCAACAAAGAAGAATTATTTATTTATCATTCACATGTTATTCATCAAAAATTGTACTGTTATCCATTCACATTCCAGTGATAGTTCTTACTTTCCTTCAAAATTTCATTTTCAACTTTCTATCTTGCTGGTTTATTTTACTACAAAAAATGGCTGCAGCTTTGGTGGGAGGCGCATTTCTTTCTGCTACTATTCAAACCATAGCAGAGAAGCTAAGCTCATCAGAGTTTCGTGTTTTCATAAAAAACACAAAGTTCAATTACTCACTACTGGCAGATTTGAAAACAACACTTTTTGCTCTTCAAGCTGTTCTAGTTGATGCAGAGCAGAAACAATTCACTGATATTCCTGTTAAACAATGGCTTGATGACTTGAAAGACACAATCTTTGATGCTGAAGATTTGCTCGACTTAATAAGCTATGATTCCCTGCGGTGTAAGGTGGAGAACACACCAGCTGGTCAGTTGCAAAAATTGCCTTCATCATCAACAAAGATCAATTACAAGATGGAGAAGATGTGTAAAAGGCTGCAAACTTTTGTCCAGCAGAAAGATATCCTTGGCTTACAAAGAACTGTAAGTGGTAGAGTTTCTCGTAGAACACCTTCAAGTTCAGTGGTAAATGAATCTGTCATGGTGGGTAGGAATGATGATAAAGATAGACTCGTCAATATGCTTGTATCAGATATTGGCACCAGCAGAAATAATAATTTAGGTGTTGTTGCAATTTTGGGTATGGGAGGCGTTGGTAAAACAACACTTGCACAACTTGTTTACAACGACGATAAAATTGAAGAACATTTTGATCTCAAGGCATGGATTTGTATATCGGAGGATTTCGATGTTGTGAGAATAACCAAATCTCTCCTTGAATCTGTTGTTAGAAATACAACATCTGTCAATTCAAAGGTCTTGGAAAGCAATAATCTTGATATCCTTCAAGTTGAGTTAATGAAACATTTGATGGATAGAAGATTTTTGGTTGTGTTGGATGACATGTGGAATGACAGTTATGTTGACTGGGATGAGTTAATAACTCCCTTGACTAACAGAGAAACAGGAGGCAAAGTGATAATAACAACACGTGAACAAAAAGTTGCAGAGGTCGCATGCACATTTCGTATTCATAAATTAGAACCTCTATCTGATGATGATTGTTGGACTTTACTCTCGAAGCATGCATTTGGTGATGAAGACTATGTTCGTGGTAAATACCCAAATCTAGAAGAGATTGGCAGGAAGATTGCTAGAAAGTGTGGTGGATTGCCGATAGCTGCAAAAGCACTTGGAGGACTATTGCGTTCAAAGGCGGTTGAAAAAGAGTGGACTGCAATTCTGAATAGCGACATATGGAACTTAAGAAATGATACAATTTTGCCCACTTTGTATTTGAGTTATCAATATCTTCCCTCTCATTTAAAAAGATGCTTTGCCTATTGTTCTATTTTCCCAAAAGATTACCCACTGGATAGGAAGAAATTGGTTTTGTTGTGGATGGCAGAAGGCTTCCTTGATTATTCTCAAGGCAAAAAAACGGCGGAGGAAGTCGGTGATGATTGTTTTGTCGAATTGTTATCTAGATCGTTAATTCAACAATCAAATGATGATGGTTGTGGAGAAAAGTATGTCATGCATGACCTTGTTAACGATTTAGCTACATTCATATCAGGAAAAAGTTGTTGCAGGTTTGAATGTGGTAACATTTCTAAAAATATCCGTCATTTGTCATATAACCAAAAGGAGTATGACAATTTCATGAAGTTGAAGAATTTCTACAATTTCAAATGCTTGCGAAGCTTCCTACCCATTTACATCGGACCCATTTACTTATGGTGGGCCCAAAATCACTTATCCATGAAGGTGGTTGATGATTTGCTACCAACACTCAAAAGGTTGCGTGTGTTATCACTATCGAAGTATACAAACATCACCAAGCTACCAGGTTCAATTGGCAATTTGGTGCAAATGAGGTATCTAGATCTCTCCTTAACTAGAATCAAAAGCTTGCCTGATACGACATGCAACCTTTTTAATTTGCAAACCTTTATTTTATTTGGTTGTTGTGATCTTAGTGAATTGCCAGTGAATATGGGAAATTTAATCAATTTACGTCACCTTGATATAAGTGAGACTGGCATAAATGAGTTGCCCATGGATATTGTAGGATTAGAAAACCTTCAAACTTTGACAGTTTTCATCGTGGGGAAGCGACAAGTAGGGTTAAGTATCAAAGAGCTTCGGAAATTCTTGCACCTACAAGGAAAACTTACCATCAAGAACCTAAATAATGTAGTTGATGTCATGGAGGCACACGATGCCAACCTGAAAAGCAAAGAGAAAATTGAAGCGTTAGAGTTGTTATGGGGAAAACAAAGTGAAGACTCACAAAAAGATAAAAATGTACTTGAGATGTTGCATCCATCAGTAAACTTGAAGAAACTAATCATAGACTTGTATAGCGGGACAAGCTTTCCAAATTGGTTGGGAAATTCTTCGTTTTCTAACATGGTATCCCTCAACATCACTAACTGTGAATATTGTGTGACACTTCCACCGTTAGGGCAACTACCTTCTCTCAAAGACCTAAGTATAGGGTATATGTTAATATTGGAGAAAATTGGCCCAGAGTTCTATTGTGTCGGGGAAGGAGAAGGTTCTGATTCTTCCTTCCAACCATTTCCATCGCTTGAGTGTTTAACATTTTTCAACATGCGAAATTGGAAGGAATGGCTTTCCTTCGAAGGAAACAATATTTCCTTTCCTCGTCTTAAAACTCTGAAGATACTTAATTGTTCTGAATTGAGGGGGAATTTACCTTGCCACCTTTCTTCCATAGAAGAAATTGTAATAGAAGGTTGTGCCCATCTATTGGAAACACCGCCGACTTTTCATTGGCTGTCGTCATTGAAAAAAGGTAATATCAATGGGCTTGGTGGAAGGACCCAATTATCATTGCTTGGGAGTGACTCTCCTTGTATGATGCAACATGTAGTCATTTGTAGGTGTGTTATGCTATTATCTATTCCAAAAATGATTTTGAGAAGCACTTGTCTTCAACACTTGGAACTCTATGATATTCCATCTCTCACTGTGTTTCCCACAGATGGTCTACCCACTTCTTTGCAGTCACTTAGTATTAAAAGGTGTGAGAATTTATCCTTTCTTCCTCCTGAAACGTGGAGCAATTACACATTGCTTGTGAGTCTTGATTTATGGAGTAGCTGTGATGGACTAACATCCTTTCCACTTGATGGTTTTCCTGCGCTCCAAAGACTTAACATTAGTAACTGTAGGAATTTGGATTCCATTCTTATTTTAAAAAGTCCTTTACACCAGCATTCAAGCCTCCAATCACTTCATATCCAATCCCATGATTCAGTTGAATCATTTGAAGTCAAGCTTCAGATGAACACGCTCACGGCTCTTGAAGAGTTGGACTTGGATTGTTTGGAGTTATCATTTTGTGAAGGAGTTTGTCTTCCTCCCAAATTACAATCAATTGATATTTGGTCCCAAAGAACAACAACTCCTATAACGGAATGGGGTCTTGAAGATCTGACCGCTCTTTCAAGACTGAAAATTGGAGCAGGTGATGATATATTTAACACCTTGATGAAGGAGTCGTTGCTACCCGTCTCCCTTGTATCTCTATGTATCAGTGATCTCTATGAAATGAAGTCCTTTGATGGAAATGGGCTTCGACAAATCTCCTCTCTAGAAAATCTTGAATTTCTTAATTGTCTACAGCTTGAGTCATTGCCAGAAAACTGCCTCCCTTCCTCGCTGAAATTACTTGAGTTTGAAAACTGTAAAAAGCTTGAATCGTTTCCAGAAAATTGCCTACCTTCGTTGCTTGAATCACTTAGATTTTATGGTTGTGAAAAGCTTTACTCATTATCAGAAGACAGCCTTCCTGATTCTCTTAAGCTACTGATCATTCAAAGATGCCCAACATTAGAAGAAAGGTATAAAAGAAAGGAACATTGGTCCAAAATTTCTCACATCCCTGTCATAGAAATAGATGGACAAGTCACAATATGAGGACAGGCTGTGTTCCCGTTTCAGGTACATTTATGTTTTACCTCTCTACTCCAAATTATTTATTATCTCATTTGTACACGTTTATTTGTGTTCACAATCCAAAGACATCTCTAAATATTTCCACAATTCTCACAACAAAGCCAATAATCAATCTTTGCGACGCATGTATTTTTTTATTGGCAGTTCTTAGCGGTTACTTGTACATGGGAAAAAGAATTGTTAGTAGTAAGGATCGAGTCCTAGACTTAGATACTCTCTTTATTGTACAATTCATGCATAGGTCCTCTTTTTGCTGCAACATTTTTCCATGAGTCAATTGATGTAGTTTGATACTTTTCTATATAACTATATAAGTTATATTGGAAAACTGGTTTCTTATTAATTTTTGGGCTTATAAAAAAACTATCTTTAGTCTGTAATATTGGCTCCTATTATATGTTTTGAATTCTGTATCTTTGTAAAGAAAACTAAGTAAGGATTGCACAGAATCAAAACTTGTGCACATTTGTTGAGTAAAGTTGAATTACTATATAGCAAAGTCAATATTTTACTGTCATAATTGGGATAGTACAACTGAGAAATTCAGCTGGAATAACTCATTATGTTTTGCTATGAAATGTGCTTGTGAATAAAAGTAGAATTAATTTTGTTTTGTAAACTGGAATCTAAATTGAATTGTTTGAATAGCATTTTTTACAGCAATAAATTAAAATTTGACAATAAGGTCTTCAAAGCTAATGAAAGAAAAATGCTTATTTGATGTTAATAGGAGATCACGGCCTATGTGGATGAAAATCAGCTCGCTGGATGAATTGAAGACAAATGTTGTCTGTCATGATTCTTCTTGTAAACTTGTTTTAGATTGGACTTACTTAGCTAATATGCAGTCTGCATGAGCCAGTTGGAGAATACAAAGCAGTAGGGTTTGTAATAATCTTAAATTGTATCTGTAAGTGAATGAATGCTCCTACAAACATTTGTTGAAAATAGTTACATCCTGTCTTCAAAGTGCATACATTGTTCTAATATTGGTGAAAGTTGTACTTTGTATGTTTCAAGCCATAGTTCTAATATAGTATCCCTTTCATCTGACTCAGTCATAATCTCCTGTATTATATAACTGTAAACCTTATTACTAATATATCTAAGCAGAATTTCTATGACAGAGCAGATATATTTTCATGCTTAAATCAAAAGGAGTTTAGATTTGCATAAAGATCAAACAACTGTGCTCAAAGTCAGACAGAGAAAAACATACTATGCTGGTACAATTAATTTGAAGATGTAAGCTATTGAGGATATTTTGATTTGAAGAAACTGGCTATTAAACTTGAGAACTGCTCTTTACCCAAATGGTTTTGCTCATTCCCGAGTGAAATGACCAAAATACCCCTACACATGTTAACTCACGCCGGTGCAAATGGCAACGTAAGTTAACACACGCAGTGTGACTTAAATCACGCTAGTGTTAGTTAACTCACGCTGGTTCTGTGCGCACCAGAACAGACAGGTAGTAGCTACTGCCTTGTTCCTTGTTTAGCTTCGTTCCTTCGTTCGTTCATACATAGGAACAATCATTCTTTCATTCAAACAAAACTCATAATTTAGAGAACATGCATTCATAATTTAGAAACACAATTTTAACGAAAATTAACTCAAATGTCATAAAGAGGCGCAACCGCGCAAATGTAAATATCATACAACCAAAATGTCATGAAAAATACTACAAATATAAAAAAAAGTCATAAAAAGAAGTCATAAAATAAGACACTACTGCTGCTCCTGTGGACTATGACTCCTACTCTTCCTCCGTGGAATCTGCTGATGGTCAATCACGCTATACTCGGTCCGAAGGCCCTCCAAAATACTGAAAAAGAGTGGATTTGAAACCACCTCTAGAATCTCCATCACATGCTCCACTCTGTCTCTCATGCTGCTGATGACCTGCAATGGATCGGGAGGATGTCTGGCCCAGTCCTGGTCAACAACAATATCCTAGTAGACATGTCTCAGCATGACAATGTCAAGGTCTGGAGCAGGGTTGACGATGAGAGGATGGGATACACGGTAGAACCACCTAATGTACCTATCTGAATGCTTCCAAGGCTCGTCGTCCGAGACCTGGTGACCCTTCTCCTGCTGGCTAACAACGTGCAGAGCAAACTCCAAGAAGGCAGCAGCCACATTTGATGGGGCAAGAGGCAGAATCGTAGTAGAAGATTGGGGAACGGTCTGAACATATCCGTACTTCCTCAGAACCCGCTCGGGCAAGTGACGCACCATCTTTTGTTTGCCGGCCATGATCCATCCGGAGTACCAGCACACGTCCTGAAAAGGCGTCACGTCTCGTTGGTGCTCGTACGGCCTCTAGGTGACATGACAATGCTCCATCGAATCCAACAAGCCTCTGAAGTGTTCAGCATCAACAAACCCCCTTTTAGGTTTCCATCTACCCAAATACAGGTTAGGCCGTTCGTAATCTTCATATTTCTTCCTCGGAACGACATGTCGGATGTGAACTATAACCCATCCCTGCAACCACAAAAAGACAAATTTATATCAGCACACAATTATCATACAAAAACTATACATTTACGATTAACTTAAAAAAATAAGAAAATAATATATTACCACAAGCAAGATCATGTAACCACCAACTACGCCAACATGTGAGCTGGAGGTACGATTCAGCTACTCATACAAGAAAGCAAGTCCCATCCCGTGCAAAAGTATCTTATTTAGGTTGGAATTATGCACCGTTTGGATTGAGCTTATTTTAAGCTTATGAAAAATAGCTTATGCAAATAAATAAGTTTTTATTTTAACTTATAAGGTCTCACTACCGAAAATTATATCTTCATAAACTGTTTTTTCATAAACTACCTTAAAAATTTATAAATAATACATAAAAACTTATTTATTTGCATAAGCTGTTTTATATAAGCTCTAAAATAAGCTGATCCAAACGGGGCCTTAGTGTGGATAGAGATGTTATGAAACTTTTGAAATTTACAATTGAGTTATTGTGTTAACTAATATAACTTTATTACATTGATGTGTGTTTTAACTTCTTTGTAAAATTGTGATATTCTAATTTATTCTTTTGAGAAAAATAATAACAGCTTCTATCAAGACAACTTAATTTCTATATTCTTTACACCTTTTGGCAGGAGAAAAATAATATCAGCTTCTAACAAAACAACTTAATTTCTATATTCTTTACGCCTTTTGGTAGATAATGAAAAGATAGATTAATTAAAGAAAGTAGTTTGGTATAAGAGAAAATGAAGAAAAAGGATAAAATTAAATACATAAAATTAGATTTTCGACCCGTGCCATGCACGAGTCCTATCAGCTATAATAAAGATCCATAAATTATATTATATATTTTCATTGATGTTAAATAGGTTATACGAAAAAAATTGTATTACCATTGAAAATAGTACGACAAACACTAATAATTTTTGGAAATGAATTGCAGATAACATAAGGTCTATTTAAAATTAGTGTTAATTAAGTAAATGATCCCTATAAATATTCATAATTTCTTTTTAGTCCCTACAAAATAAAATCACATTTTTTAGTCCCTGTGGCATTTTCCTTTAGTATTTTAGGGACCAAAAATGTTGACGTAAATTTTTTACAGGACTTAAAATGTTGATGGAAAATTTTATAGGGACTTAAAATGCTAACGAATTTTTTTACAGGGACTAAAAAGTACAATTTTATTTTGAAGTGACTGAAAATAAAATTCTGAATATTTATAGGGATCATTTACTTAATTAACCCTTAAAATTACCTATAAAGAACTTAATAGATATACAATATTTATAGGAAAAGTTCTAAATAACACCATTTTCATTTGTCACGTGATAACAAATAAAAACAACAATAGTTAAAAACACTATTCTTCTAATGATTGGTCATATACTCCTTAAAAGTACAATTTTAAAGAAAGTGTTATAGAACGAAGAAAGAGAGAGGTATTTTATAAAAAAGAACATAATCTCAATTATATAAATCTAACTAATATATCCATGAAAACTCTATTTAATCATCCATTTCAAAGATAAAATCAGAACAAAGAAAATGTTTCTCCAATGCACGGTACAATTATATTTTTTGCAATAATAATATCCAAAATATATAATGATATTCAAATAAAAAGGCCTCATCAACTACTATCACAACACA
>Ga0315914_1005956_pt1 | contig 17519 bp, 7 predicted proteins | sample MpolenodulesMG_FD_203920 | JGI IMG/M metagenome (GOLD analysis project Ga0315914, IMG submission 203920) | Medicago polymorpha root nodule microbial communities from Los Angeles, California, United States - elongated nodules | ecosystem: Host-associated > Plants > Roots > Nodule | place: USA...
AGGTTGGTGGTTTGGGGGTGAGGAGAATTAGGGAGTTTAATGTTGCTCTTCTAGGGAAATGGTGTTGGCGGTTGTTGGAGGATAGAGATAGTTTATGGTTTAGGGTGTTGTCGGCGCGGTATGGCATACATGAGGGGCGGCTGAGAGGAGGAGGTCGTGAGGCTTCTGAGTGGTGGCGTGTGGTGCATAGTTTGAGTAGGGAGAGTAGGTTCACCGATCACGTGACTCGAGGGGTTGGGAATGGTAGGACAACTCTTTTTTGGTCCGACGTGTGGTGTGGCAGGGTGTCTTTTAGAGTAAGGTTTAACAGGTTATTTGAGCTGTCTGTTTTTAAAGGGGTGTCGGTGTTAGAGATGTCGCAGCTAGGGTGAGGGGAGGGTGGAGAGGCGTGGAGGTGGAGGCGGAGGTTGTTCGTGTGGGAGGAGGAGATGGTGGGGGAACTCATTTTACTGCTTGCTAATGTTACATTGCAGGTCAATAAGGAAGATAATTGGCTTTGGACTTTGGAGAACTCTAATACCTTCACTGTTCGTAGTCTCTATAATTTTCTTACTATACAACCTCAGGTTGCTCTACCAGTTGATTCTTCTTCGATTTGGCATAAGGATGTGCCTCTCAAGGTGGTGTTGTTCGCTTGGCGTTTGCTTCGGGATAGGTTGCCTACAAAGGACAATCTTCTCCGGCGAGGTGTTATTAACCATGACTCTAGGACGTGTGTGGCAGGGTGTGACCTCGTCGAATCGTCTTCTCACTTATTTTTACATTGTGATATCTTTGGTTCAGTTTGGCATTTGATTTACAGATGGATTGGTGTCTCAGTGACCAACCCTTTTTATGTGCCTGATCATTTTCACCAGTTTAGCTTCAGTACCGGTATCGGGAATAAGCGGCGATCGATGTTACAGGTTATATGGTATGCAACAGTTTGGGAAATCTGGAAGGAACGAAACAATAGGTTGTTTAAAGGCAAAGAATGTCCCGTTCTTTAGGTGGTTGATAGGATCAAGGTCATCTCCTATATGTGGTTGAAGGAGAAGTACATTACTCTTCCCTTCAATTTTCATGGTTGGTGGCTTAGTCCGTTCACCATTTTGGACATAGGCTAATAGTTTCTTTCAAGTTGTATCTCTTTTCTTGTTTTTGTCTCCCTTTGTAATTATTGTATCAGACGTTGATGTTCTTCCTTGGTACTCCTTGTGCCGGGAATAACGCTTTCATGTGTTAATATATTTCATTTTAGCCTCTTCAAAAAAAAACAAGGTGATGAATGATTTGACCGTAGAGGGTCATCAATCGATTAAAATTATTTTTTTACAAAATTAACAAAGTATATAATTAAATGATCCCGCGGCTTATGTGGACAACAAATAATTTTGGTGAGTTGAATTCGTGATTATGCTTATTGTTTATATGGAAGTTTATCCTAGCTTTTGCGATTGAATGGTTTGAAACAATAATCTCATCAATTGTAGAGACGTGATTCAAAACTTGGGAGTAGGGACCAATCGGAGATTATGATTAAACTTCATAGTTAATATAAGGAACTTGAAATAATTGGGAGAAAATGAAGAGATTAAGGGGAACTTCTAGAAGGGCTTTGTGTCAAAAGACATTATTTGTCTTTTGGCATAGTCTATCTAGAGAACTCCTATTTTGTCTTCACCTTCCTCCAATTCTTACAAGTTCGTAATGAAAACTATTGGATGTGATTAAGCAGTAAAGTCTTTTCCCATCTCCCAATTAAATATATTATAAGACAAGAAAATGAAGTACAAGATCGACACCAACAAAGCATGAGCAAACACTTTTTTTTTTTCTTTCTATGTTACACTTGAAGAAATTGTGGATAGTTTACCCATCAATCTATTAAAGTTAGCCACATAAGTAAATTTGTAAATAGAGTAGAAATAGTTTGTGTATCACTTACAAATTTAATCATGCATATGTGACCAATTCTCATTGATTGTTTGGTAAATTACAAACAATATTTACACCACTTATTGAATGCATGCTTTCAAGTTAGAGTAACAATATTCAAAGCCTCACATCCATAAGAATTCCAGATTCAAAAGAAGGAGCATCAACAAACACAACCGCATAAGGGTCTTTAACATCTTGTTCAGCTTTCAAAATCATACTCAAACGTGATCCACCATCTTTGGAATTATTCCATCTCATAATATCAAGACAATTTTGTTTCCCAAAATCATCAATACAAACTCCAAGCTTATAAGCATTTTCATATTTCTGAATATAAAATGTGTCAGAAAGTACTTCAGGAATTTCTGGATTAAAAGCACCAATAATAACATTAAAAGTACTAGCATCATAATCTAAAAACATCAACCATTGTGATGATTTAACACAATTAGGTTTCTTAGTGAACTCAATCTGAAGGTCAGTACCTGTCAAGATTACATCATTGCTTATTCCTTGTATGGTAAATTTCACTGGTAAACCTGTGATATTTTCATTTTGCAAGATAGTAATAGGACACTTTGAATCACCGGTTTTTGCTATTCTTAGTCCACCTTTACAGGGGTCTTGAGTTGCCGGAAAAATGTAGTATTCGCCGCCTGGGATGAGAGGGTTACCATTTGTGTCCAATACTTGTTCATCATTAGAGAAAGCTAATGAAAGATTGGTGATGAAAGCAAATATAAAGAAGGAAAGGGTGAGTGATAAAACAAGCTTCATATGGTTTGCTTAATGAGTAAATAGATAATTAATTGAAGATGTTGTTTTTTGTATGTTGTGGTGGGTTAGTTACATCTGCCTCTATATATATATATAGTAGTAAAGAAGTGCAAGAGTTTTAATTTAGAGTCCAAAAATTAATTAGGGCATATAAGAATGGTTGGAGGCTGAGCTAAGAGGATTAAAGAATGGAGTAATGCAAAAGTTGATAACAATTTGGCAAGCTAAGTGTGGACATAATTGCATCTAGTAATAAAGTGATAAGTGTTTGATAAGTATAATCGTCTTCATAGAGATTTTTATTTATTTTATCTACGCGACATAGTTATCGTTCTTAGGAGATAAAAATAAAACAATGACTTCCGATAATTTCATGAATCGAAAGTAAATTGTAACTAAGAATGAACGATAATAAAAGGCAAATAGATCTCAAATTCGAGAAAGGCTTAATTAGATTAACAATTACATCATTCATTTATTTCCATGGATTACAGAATTAAATTTTAAAACTGGTTTGCCACGTCTACTTATATTTAAGACTTCGTGAAGAGTTTGGGAAAAATTCTTTCACTGCATATAGCAGCACTCTTTCAATTTTTGATATGATTTATTACTACCACTTTTCTTTTAATAAATTTTACTACCACCTTTTAAAGAGGTTCATTTAATCACAATTTAAAAACTCAGTTACTTGTGTTTGTGAGAATAAACATTACTAGAACTAAAATAAACCCATAGAACTTTTGGGCACCTTGCTTTTTAGTGGCATCATCACCTATTTTTGTAGTCTTTCCGTTTCTAACTTTAAAAACCAATGAGACCTAATGTTTTTATTAAAAAAATTGTAACAACTCCACAAAACTTACTTCAATTTCGGTGGAGTAGTTGCAACTCCTTTGTGTTCCTTCTTCTTTTTCATGATTGTGTCATTGAATTGTTCTTTTTCTTTTTGTTTAGATATTTTATTAAAAAGTCGGTACAAATGAGATAATCATATGACTTATAACTATCTTCAAAATAATTTCCCAAAAATAACTCATTTCATCTATTTAAAATTAATCATGATACCAAAATTATTCAAACGCAGATTTAGAGAGTGAGCATACCTACCGATTTCAAAATTAATTTATACAAATTTGATGTGTTCAAGTGCGAGCAAATACAACTTGATCTTTGATTTTTGTCCAAAAAAGACCGAGTATTTGACCCGAGCGATGCTATACATCGTGAACAAAGGTCTCGCGATTCACTCTATCAAGTAATAATCTCGACACTAGCTGAACTCAACTCTCTTCAAACGCACATATCATATCACCAACTTTAAATATTTCTAAACTATCATTCCTTAATTCCACTCAACGGTGTCTTCAAAATTGCTTGGGTTATGTTACTTGTTAGTTGTTGGTGGAACTAAATGCCAAAGATTCTGGCGACAATCATCAAATTGTTGGTGAAGGTACTACTGGTTATACTATTTGGTTTTTTTAAAACTCTAAATATTGTATCGTTTCTGTGACCTAAAGCAATGTGGTTAAGTATTTTTTTTAACGGAATAATCAAGTCTCTGTACAAGAAGAACAAAACCAACAAGACAAAATCAAACGGTAAAACCTACAAACTATGGATAATGTAAGGTTGTGAATCAGTGATAATACCTAATGTAAGGTTGTGTTAAGTTGGCAAAGTGAGTGATCCCTCAATTTGTTTGTATGACGTCTCATGACTATATTTTGTTTCTATGAGCAAGCGAAACAATGATGTAATAACTAAATGTTGGCGGCATTCTTGTCCAGTTCGTTTCAAAATAAAGCTAATTTTGTTTTCTCCTTGCAGGCTTCAACTTAATTAAAGCTTACAATTTGAGGCAAGTTCATTAAAGCTCACAATTTTGAAGTTTTCTTCAAATTATTGATGACTTACGAATGTAGAATTTAAGAATTTTTAAAATTTTGATGTTTTGTAGGCACCTTTAAGTTATTAATTAGAACTTCAAACTTTTGGATGTATTTTTTTTTAAATGACTAAAATGAAATATATTAACCAAATCAAGAAGTCATTTCGGCCCAACGTATACTAGAAAAGACTTTAGAGAGTTACAATATACATTATAGAGTCGACAAATGAAATAAAGCGAGGAACAAACCAAGTAATAACACACAAACAATGAAAAGGATTAAACCTCCGAAACTTTTGGATGTGCTGATAAGAGTTTGATATTTTATTGTTTTTGATATACTTATTTGTACTTTGGGATGAATTTTTGAAATTGATATAACAAAATTTAATGTGGAAAATATAAAATGTTGAATTTGTGACATAATATTTCAAATAAAATGTCACACATAATTTGTCTGTGACTGAATGTTTTATATAACTTCGTCCAAACAAATATTTTTACAAATAGATTGAAGTGAAGTTTAATACTAACTACAAAAAATATGTCTCATCAACATTGGGACATTTATGTCGTCAAATTGAACAACATGTTTACGACATTTAGTACCACATCTTGGCAGAACATATTGTTTTAACAAAATGAAGTCAACACAACATTATCAATATCAATTTGTCTGATATATGACATGTTATACTTTACACCTGAAATTATATTTCTCAAAAGAATACTTTATTTTATTACATTAATTTTCAATATGTTGTTTATTAATCACACTGGATCATTTTGAATATAAACTTATCAACATTTGTAACTTGTCCTCGTGTGACGTATATGTTATCATACTTGTTGTGTGGTAATATATTTAGAAGAGCTTGAATATGTGAAGAGATAATTTAATATAATAGTACCCACATCAAAAGTTAAAACAAATATTATTGTCTTTATAAATAATGGAGAACAACAGCTTTTATAAATAATGGACAACATTTTTCAAAACAAAAAACAATGGATAACTGTTAGAGAGAGTGTTCGTGAAAGGGAGATATGGTTGACATCTTCTCAGAAAGAAGATCAACATTCAAATTTGATGTTTTCCAGGCTTTCCACCTCTTTGAAGTTGGACCTATAACGCATTTGCAATCTGTATTTCATCTTGGTGCTCAACCAGAACGTGCTCAACCAGAACCAACAACATTTATATTTGTATCCCATCAATATACTTCAAGAATTTCAAGTGGCGCAAATATATTTTTTCGATTATAAAACATAAAATATGTAAAAATATTTAAGGAGACGCTAACTTTTACTAATATATGGTATACATAAATAGTTAGAGATATGAGATATGACCCTTTTTATTTTTGTTCTAGCAAGATACATGTGAATTTGTACAAATGTTTTTTTTAGGCATGAGTAAAGGTAGATGAAATGATGAAGGAAAAAAAAAAAGAATAAACGGAAAAAAAAAAATAAGAGATCAGAAAAATTGACAAAAGAAATCAAAGACATAAATAATGTTTTTTTTTTGAAGGAAAATAATGTTTATTATGTTCATCATTAATTTAAGTTCAAAGTGATAACTACACAAAGTTATAATTTATCTAAAAAATGATAGAACATTACAAAATTTAATGCGGTTATTTTAGTTTAGCTCCTTCAAAAAAAAATCCGGTTATTTTAAAAAACAATATTTGATAGTTATTTTTTTAAGGGTTTATATAGTTAATATATACATTCTTCAAAAAATAGTTAATATATACATAATACATATATTTAATAGGGGTTTTAATTTAGCATCTTTTTGTATTTTAACATGTATGATAATCATTAACACATGACATATCTCCAATAGCTTTTTTTATTTGTTGCTAATATCCAATAGTAATATTTTTTTTGAACCATTATCCAATAGTAATATTTAATAAATGAATATAATTAGGGTGAATTAATTCTTTTAAAAAAATAAATTGGAGGTGTTTCGTAGGTAGTTGGTTGATGGTGTTCTTATGATTGATATATGTGACTTTAAAAAGTCATGCTTCATACATGAGAATGAGAGAAAGTTAATTATTTATGATTTATCTAATATTTTAAAAAAAAATTGCTTTCAAAACAAAATTAATTTTAAAATTTAAAGTTAATGATATATTATTTTTGTTTTCATCCTTTCTTTAATTAAATTTTGTAACACATTTTTTTTTGCCAGATAATATTGCAATACTTAAATTTCTAAACTAAAAGTGAAATATTCAATTATAGATTAAACTCAAAATTAAGTTCTTGATCGGGAGTATCCAATTAGATCTTTAATTTCAAAAATACTTGATATATTTTACTTATCTTCCGATTGAATTTTGGGTATCAAAGCTGATTTTTCAAAAATTTAAGTATAAGATCAAACCTTAAATTTCTATCCAACTTACAAAAGTTAAAATACCACGACTATAATCTACAAACGAATTAAAAAATAAATAAAAATGTTTTCTAGGAATAAAATATAATAACAAAAAAATTAAATTATTACAAGAAATAACCCAAACAAATATCAATCACTCACATCAAAATAATAATAATACTAATAATGATAAAACATTATAAAATACTACTCAATTATTTAAAAATTAGTTTTTTTAAGCAAAAAGAGGTGCAGATGGTGAGCCAACTGCAACACCCTTACCCTTAAAAAATTAATTATTTGATATATAATAGGTACACAATATTTAATCCCTCAAAAAAAAAAAGTACACAATATTTAAATGTAATAAGAGTTAAAATTTACAACCATTTTGTATTTCAATATATATAATATTCTTTATCATGTGACATAAATGACTCCCAGAGTCTTATTTAAGACATCAATAATTAGAGAATGGATTCTTAAAAAAAAAAAAATGGCGGTGTCATGCATATATATGTTGTTGGTTGTGTAATTGGTGATTGATAAGCATGATTCCAAGAATCATATTTAATACATCAGAATTAGAAGAAGAAAAAAGTGTATACGATTTATCTAATATTTAAAACTTAAATTAAAACTTAATGATATGTTTTTTAATTTTTAATCCCTTCATTAACTAAAATTGATAACATTAAAAAATTTAAATGAAAAGTAAAATTATCAATTGCGAATTTGGGACATTCGGTGGTTGGAGCAATCTGGCTTGACACCCTTCCACCAGCTTTGACATTAGATTTCTTTCGGGACAGATGCGGTTTGCCTAACTACAGATTTCCTTAGTCTGTTGTCTGTCTGTTTCTGCTGTTTATTTTTCCTGCTGCTCTTGTTTTCTGCTGTTTCTTTTTGGAGGGTTTTAGCCTAGTCCCCCCTCTTTTTGTATATATTTTCCCCCTTTTTTTTAAAAAAAAAAGTATGAAATTTAATTAATGATTAGGAGAATCCACTTTTTATCTCAAATTTGAAAAAAAAAATACTTTATATGTTTTTCTTATCACCCAATTAAATTTCAGATTATCGGAACCTCTGAGGGATAAAATCAAACATTAAATTTATATCCAACTTTGAAAAGTCAAAATATCATAATCATAATTTGAAAAATAATTAAAAAATAAAATCTAAATATTGTTTAGGATAAAACATATATTATGTCAAAATTTTAAGTATACAAACGAAATAAAAAAATCAATATCAATTATTCATACTAATAGTTGAGTAAAAAATAATGAAGTGAAGAGTAAAATTGAAAGAAAAATATTACATTGAAACATAATCTTTTTTTATATAAGGTTAAAATAATGATTTTTCATAGTATCCAATATTGTTCAATTGTTTTTTTTTTTTAAAGAATATTATTTCAATTGTTGTTCATTGTTTCTCCTAATGTTGTGGATTATTCATATTTTAATGAGATTAACTTAATTTTTTAACTAATTATTTAAATAAAATTGATAAATTAGTTTTTTTGGTGGTGTCCCGGGTTCAAACCCCGAACCATGCATATATTATGCATTATCTTTACCAACTGAACCAAGCTCACGTGGACAAATTGGTTTAAATGAAGTGTTGAAATTGGAAAGTAGAAATCCAGCCCACAAATTGGATGTATTACCTTTATATATTATATTGATATAGATAAAAAAATAATTTAATCTCAATCATGTTGTTTATAGTTTTTTTTATGAGTTCATAACATTTTTTAAATTAACTATTTCAAATAATATTTGAGTTTATATTGTTGGAAAAATTAGGTCTTAATAAAAGCAGATTTCATAAAACACGTTCAAATCAACAGCAGAAGCAAACAAAACGTTGAACATGATTATGGTTGGATCTACGACATGTTTGATTTATCAAGAATATTAATCATTAGGTATTGGGAATACCTGGACGAAACATTGATCGAAACCCTCTCAACAACAACGATCTGAATTAGAGAGGAGAAATCGTGATTTGAAATACACAACATAACAGGGTTAGTTGCGACTAATTTGGTTCTTCCTTAATCGGTACCTTTACGCCTCTAGTTCTTTTCAGATGGAGAGAATATAGAGTTTTTGTCGTGTACGGTGTACTGGGGACCATAACCTCTTATAGTGTGATGGCCAATTAGGGTTTTCCATTATTCCGTTAATGGGTCATCTAGACATCCACTCATTGAGTCCATATCAATTAATTAAATATTTAATTAATTATCTAATTAGAAATCTAATAGCCTTATTACTTAATTTGATCACTAATCAATTAAGACTCACAAATGATAAATAACTAATATAATTATTATTATTATTATGATCCTTTCAAAAAAAATTATTATTATTCTCAAAAAAAAAATTATTATTATGATATTTGTCTACATAATGATATTGGAATATAATTAAATAAAAATATTCCAACATATATTGTTTACAGTTTTATAATTTTTCTCTCCATTTTAGCTTTATATCTTAATTGAGAAAAAAAAAAGTATTTGTTAAATTTTTTATTGACGTCGTTTTCATAAAATATGAGAACAAATAAAATAAGAAAACAAAAGTGACTCTCAAGTGTTTCAAAATTTTTTTGACTCTCAATCAACAATATCAGAAGCATGCTTAAACTCTCCCACCGACCAAATAAAATATCATCGTTGAAGCTTTACATAACTTACATCCATAAAATAAGGAAAATATTGTGTACACCTCTTTAGGGTGTATACACCTTAAAAGAAAGAGATAAGGCGAGAAAAGGGGAGTGATATGATAGATAAGATAGTTTGGTGATGTGATATGAGGAGATAGATGGAGAACAAATGAGTTCTTAAATGAGTGTAGGAAAATAAATGGTGTTTATTTATCATTCTTGATAAAAGAATGATCAATTTTTAGCCTTTCTATGATCTTGTGTGCTAGTATAGGCCAATCACTTTTACACTTGCACACTCTCACTTTATTTCACTCACTTTGTGATTATTGAGAGGATTTTTGAGAGGGAGAGCTAAAAATGCACAATAGAATTGAATGAATCACTAAGTTGTGAATTTCTTATATTCACATCAATTATGTATACTACACTTGAATGGGCTATTATTGCCCAAGTACATAACAGAAATAACAAACTAGCTGTTATAACCTAAAACTAACTCTATACACATAGTTTTTCCGGTGGTGTCTAAGATTTGAACCTCAAACATTGCATATATTATGCATTATCCCTATCAACTGATTTAAACTCACGCGGATCTCTATACGCATAGTTAATTGCACTACAAGTAAGTTATCCATTAACTAATTTTGAATTAAACTCCCAATACACCACCTTAATTCAAGTTAGTAAATGCTTCAATTTCCATAAGGTCTCTTACCTTCATGAACATTTCAATCTTATCACATTTGGCTAGAGCATCTGTAGTTAGATTCTCACTTTTGCAATATTCTAATTTCAATTTTCCCGATTACTTGCTATCTCAAGTAATGAAGTCTCATTTCTAATGTAATGGGATTTTTCGCTAAGTTGATAGTTGAGATGTTGTCAACTTTCAATGTCATAGCTTAACACTTCTCATTGCAGATTTCATCAATTAAATTCCTTAGCCAAACAACTAGACATGCACAAAGTGATGCAACTATATATTCTGCTTCACATAATGAAAGTGAAACCATTGGTTCTTTCTTTGAACAAGACATTCCTCCTAGCAAGAGCATATAACCTATAGTTGATTTTCTATCATTTGTGTCAACACGCCAATTCGAATTTGATTAGGGCTTGGATCAATATCACTTTCATCGTAATTCTTAGATAGTTGCAACCTTGTCTCAGCTAGAGTCACTGCATGATTGCAGTTTTCGATATCAAATCTCTTAAGAATTTCAGCAACATATCTTCTTTGATGTATTAGCAGACCCAATGCTGCTTCTACGAAACTCAATGCCTAAAAAGATGAGATCCGGACAAGGTTATTCATTTTCATTTCTCTCATCGTATCTTTCTTGAATTCACTTATGAGTTTCACTGAAGCATGTTATTAGTAAATCATCAACATAAAAACATAGAATAATCACATATTTGCTATCCTTTCAGACATATACCCCATGTTCAAAAACACATTTGATGAAGCCTATACCACTTAAGAATCCATCTATTCTGTGATTTCATGCCCTTGGTGCATGATTCAATCCATAGAGAGCTTTCCATAGTCTATACACCCTTGTTTCATGATTTTCACTTCAAATAATGGAGGTTGTGCTACAAAAACTTCTTCATTTAATGGACCGTTCATAAATGCACATTTCACGTCTATCTGATATGTTGACCAATTGTTGATATTGGCTAACATAAAAACTAATCTTATAGTTTCAATTATGGCAACCGGTGCATAAACTTCTTCAAAGGCGATGCCTTCTTTTTGAAGAAAACCCTTAGCCACTAGTCTGGCTTTGTGTCGGACTACTTCACCTTCTAGATTCAACTTAAATTTGTATATCCATTTCACTCCAATGGCTCTTGAGTGTGCTTCTTACCATATTCATAACGGTCATATTAGACTTACCAAAATACTAGAATATAAAACCTACTTATGAAAATATTATGACTACTAATGTATGACGTGGCACATTTTATAGATTACTGTTAAAAATTATTTTCCAAAAATACTATAACTCCTTCTCCATAGCATGTCACAATGAAAAGACTAACATGAGTAAGAATCTAAATTATTTCTCTTGATCATCATTTAATTTTATTTATGTTTATTTATTTAAAGAGGAAACGAATTAGTAACTAATCACCTAAAAAAACAAATTAGTGACTAATTTTACCTTTATATCTTTACTCTTCTACTTAATTTTATATTTTGTTTGTGTCAAAATTCTAATAATTTATTTACTTATTTCTCTATGGTGTTGTTTTGAAATTAAATTATACTTTTACCGTATAATAATAATCCAAAAACTACACTATCCAAAAATTAACCACAGAATAACAGTAGTAAAAATTACTTAGAACAACCAGAAATAATTGCACGAGTGTACCCACCACCTGAAAAATCTTATGAAGGTCCAACACAAAATTAGTAAAAATAGTCCTGCCAAAATTGTGCAGAGTTATACTTATGTCTTTGCAAGTAAAAATAGTAAAATCCTAAAATGATTTGGAGTGTCATAAATAAATATGAGTCTTGTACTTCCATTGACATAATCTTGAAGTTCTTCACGAATCAAATTGCGCCCAGTCTCAACCAATGAGAAAGACGTGGCACCTCACTGGGTCAAAGCTACTATTAAGCCTTAGGGGACTAAACTAGAGAACTATATTCAAATGAGTAACCATGTATATAAATTAAATATATACCCCAAGATATAACTTTTGGAGACGTGGACACAACATAACCAATTTTAAAACCCATAAGTACTCATCATTGTCATCTTGATATCCAGGGAGGTACAACTCCAATACTTGGAGATGTTGAAAAGTAGCAATGGTTGTTGGAAACATTGATCTCTGCATACATAAAGGATAAGGCATATATGGATGAACATAACAAATTAATTTATAAGATTGATGAATAAAATTATGATATATACAATTAAGATTTGACTTGCCTGTGATGGACACAACAATTTTAAGTTGACGGAGAGAGGCCAGAAGATGAACGGAATGTGCGATTTCTAAATCTCGGGATGAATTCAAGTAAAGCGTTTCTAATTTGGGAGCATTAAGAGAACAACACTCTAGAATGCTATCACCATCAAGCTAAAGGGATGAGAGGTTTGGGGTTAAAATATACAACTTTTGCAGAATCTCGCAAGAAATTAATTTGAGATGACGAAGTATGGAACTAATGATAGTAATTGCCTCATTAAATTGACATTCTTCAATGGTGAGGTCTTGAAGTGTGAAGCATTTGCTTGAATCCAGAAAACTCGCGATGTGGCAATAGACGACAATTTCTTAGATGTAGATGATTAATAACCTCAGAAAATAGAGTATGGGGAAACCTGTAAAGATCAAGGTGAGGCATGCCATATGCTTTATTTGAGAATAGCAACTCAATCCGTTCAGCACCATCGGCAATTGCAGAAGAAATCCATTGATCAATGATATCTTTGTGTTGAGAACCAAATAGAAAATCCACTCTGAGTGAATTCACCCTTCTACTTTGGCGATGATGCTCGATAATGTGTTGATCAACTCGTCGAACAAATTCACGCCTAACACGATCAAATAACTCTAAATGCTCTTGTTCAAATTTATATAACTCGTCGCTCTTGATTGCCATGTTTCCGAATTTATGGGAAGCACTTTAATCTGCTTCCGGGCATATTAACCAAAACACTGAACTCTTCCATCTCATTGTTTGCAAATAAATTGTAAAGGTCAAAATTGAGATCCATCTGATACAAGAAAACCAAACCAAAGAATTACTTATTTAAAGGTATTTAAAACAAACAGAAACTAACAACATATATATATAATAAAAAAACAAGTTTGTTCATAGACTCTCAAAAAAAAAAAAGTTTATTCATAGATTAATAGTTAACATAGGAAAAGGTCTATATACCTCACGAATGATAGCAAATATACACTTAATTTCTTCCTCTAAAATGGTGTCAAATTAAGAAAAATGAAAGAAAACAAAAATGAAGTTTACCTCATGAGATGCAAGAGAATATTTTTCGATGTGTGGAATAAACTATGCGAGCTCTCATTTATAGAGAAAGTTCACATCTAATTCTAATATGTGAGAAACTTTGGGAACAAGTATCTAAAAGTTCGTTCACATCTATTATGCGAGAAACTTTGGACACAAGTAATTTCCAAACTATTTTAGCAAAATTTGGGGACCAAGAAAACATTTTCTAATAATGTTTAAATTAATTTAACATTTCCAAATAATAAAATATATCAATATTTTTTTTCTTCTAGTGTCTACTTTGTTCACGTAATTATGTACCACCCATTATATAAACATTACTATGTGTGTGATATATCCAATGTAGAACTTCAACTTTTTTCAATTCACACAGCACTAGTTCTATTCAATGTTGGAATTTGTGTTTAGTCTTTTAATTCAATTTTCACACATGTTTCAACAATAAATTAATCAGAAAACAGTTTTTGGGTAAAGCTTCTAAATAAAATTCAAATAAAAGTTTAACAAGCTTACGATAAGTTACAAATAGAAAATTTTATGGAAAGTAATTTTTAACAAAATAAACGAGTATTATCATTATGCATAGTCTCATCAATTTCTACTTATCTTCTCTTCCTTGACACATTGGATGTTCAAAGATAACTAGGTTGTAGATGAAACAAAGCGTTAGAGACGCAGAGGTTGAGGATGAACTCAATGGGAGAACATGAGCAAGAGATGGTCGTGTTTCCTGACGAGTGCGCTAAAGAGAATAGTTGTGTGACAATTTTTTTATTTTTTTTCTTTTGAAATCCTCTCACCCTACTAACTCAACATGAGCTAAGCTAAGGATTAAAATAAAAAAAGATTAGTTTATCCCATCATATTGGTGAAGTAGCAATAAACGTCGCAAGAAAGAGGTTTAAATTGTGACCCTTTTAAAAATTATTCCTGAAACTTAAATACGTTTAGATACTCAAGAAAGTTCTTGGTAAGGGTTAAACAAATAAAATATTTATGCAGTTAATTAACAAATAAAAGGACCAAAGAACTCTGGATTGTATGACTGAAATAAATAAAGCAATAAGAGGACCAGAAAACTCTGGATATATAGTTGAAATAAATAAAGCGATAAAGGGATCAGAAAACTCTGGATATACATGGCTGAAAATAAAAGGACCAGAGAACTCTGGACATATTAAGAATAAAGTAGTAATAAATAAATGGGATCAGAAAGTTCTGGATAAGTATTAATTACTAGGTTAATATTAATTTTAGTTAAGGGACAAGAGAACTCTGGAAAAATTAATATGGTTAATTATAAGTGATAGTGTGTGAAGTGTGTTAAACAAACATTAAGAGATGAGAGAAGAAAGAGAACATAAGAGTTTTATCTGGTTCACCAAAACCGACTACTTTCAGTCCCCACACTTCGTGTGAGATTATCCACTATAGTATCCAGCTATCAGAAACTTCTGAATAGCACTATAAGTTGTTGATCACACCAGATCAGTTCGATTACACTCTGTATCGCCAACCTCAGCAGACTTCTACAATTCTTGATCACACAAGAAAGGTTGAAATAATTCTACCTCAAACTATTAAGCTGAATAGATTTGAGACCTAGGTTTCACTTTGTGTGATGATTTGTTTTGGTAGTAGCTAGTAAAAAAGTTATCTCAAACAAAAGAGATTTTACAAACACAAACTCAAGAGAATAAGAGACTAAAAAATATAGTGAGAAATTATGGAGTTTGTTTTGTTGTCATTGAAGAGCTTTTGAATGTTGTGATAATATTCACTTTGAGAGCGAGAGATTGAATTCTTTGTATTGTAAGCTCTTGCAAATATCATAGAGATGTTCCTCTATTTATAGATGGCTGAACACTTGAAGCTCACAGAAGAATACAATTGTATGGCATATTCCTTTTGATGCAAGTGCGTGTGTTTGTTGCTTGATGCGCAAATATGCTTCAAATTGTGAGTTATTCCAAGTGAAGAATGTTCTTAAGAACATTCTTGTAGTTCCATGCCTTTTGAAACAACAACACGTGATGTAGAGAGCCAGCTGTGATCTGGTGGTAAATGGATGGGACACTATGACATCATCTTTATCTCTTTGTAGTTTTATCAGAATGTTCTCAAGAACATTCTTCTTTGTGTAAAACGATTTTTCTTCTTTCTTTTAAGGCACATGCTTCTTCAATTTTTCTTTAAGTGCAAAGCCTTATGTAATCATATGAGATTCTATCCATTTATGTCATGTATCAAAGATATCTCCTTTTTGTGAGATATAGGAAATATTTTGCTCTTGAATTTATACCACAAAGTTCATTTATGTCCTTTTGCTGATTTGCTTTGATAAGGACGATTTTAACTTCACTTGTAAGCATAGAACCTTCTTCTTATAAACAAGAACATTCTTATGAAGCATTTCTCACAAAACATAATAATAGATAACAAGTTAAAAAAACAAGTATAAAATGTCTGTGATCTTTAAAACATCAAATAAGGATTTTGTCCTCAACAATTGGTGCATCAAACAACATATGTACATAGGATATCACTACCATAAAAAAATATGTACGTAAGATATAATAACATTGTCATATCTATACCGATATTTTATTCAAAACAATTTTAATCAAAATCTAAATTTTAAAAAAATTACTATTCTTAATCTATATAAATCAGCACAATAAAAAGAGCGAGGAGATTAGTAAACATATAAGCGCTAGTTAAAATAGAAGAAATAGAGAATTTTTTTAATGGAGAATACCCAAATTTGTGTTTATGCAGACGAAAATAATATCAATCAATCAATAGTATACATAAAGTAAGGTTTTTTTATGTCATGTGTCACTTTCACGTTTATTCTTGTACTTGTAGTGAGTACAATATTAGATATTAGTGTTTAGTATTGTCTTGGTCATGCTTTGAGAGGGATCTCAAGGGGGTTATTTAAAGTCTGCTATGGGCTTGATTTCCCGTGACTTAAGACCCAAGCAGTGGGGACTTTTAGGTCTTTTGCCAAGTTATAGAGGCTTCTAGAAGCTGGCTGAGGCGACACCCTTTAGAGGACACGCCTAGGACTTGCAGTCCATTTGGGAGGGCCCCTGGACCTTCTGGAGGTCCCCTGAACCTTCTAGAGGATCCCTGGACCCTTTTGGAGGGGTCTTGGGCCCTTCTGGAAGGCTTCTAACCCTGTAATATATTGATGGTTCACAACCCCCAAGCACGAGCTTTCGGACAAGGCGAAGTGATGAGTTGTGTGTTTGTAAGCTATCTCATGTTTTCGGATGCTTTGTGAAGGGCAATTCCTTCTCGAAGGGTCACACACAGTCTTTGGGGGGGCCCTCCTAGAGGGTTTGTGAACTTCTTTGGGGGCGTTCAAGCCTTTTGAAATGTACTGAGGGTTCAATTCTCAATATTTTTTATATTTTCTAAAACTAATATTTTATTCTGCATAAGTATCTCAATAAACTTAATATATTACTTTGATTTTATCAACTAAATATTTTATTTAACTTTTTAATTTATTTTTAATATTTACACAGCATAAATATTTCAACAAACTACTCATTATATTTTAAAATTTTTTTTTTTTTTTTTGCTAAGCCAGGAAATTGGACAGACATCAGGGGGAAGCAACGACATCCCAACTAGGTTGGCACCCCGCAGAACTCCCATCCTATGCCGCCAATCTCAGATAAAAATTTGATTAAAAAAAGGGGGAAAAAGTACATGAGGGGGGACTAGGCCAAAACCCTCAAAAAACAAAGCAGAAACAGAAAAGGAACATAAAACTGAAAGAAAACAGCAGACATAAAAAGAAACATCTGTCTACGGGAACCTAGGAC
>Ga0315914_1005960_pt1 | contig 17511 bp, 8 predicted proteins | sample MpolenodulesMG_FD_203920 | JGI IMG/M metagenome (GOLD analysis project Ga0315914, IMG submission 203920) | Medicago polymorpha root nodule microbial communities from Los Angeles, California, United States - elongated nodules | ecosystem: Host-associated > Plants > Roots > Nodule | place: USA...
GAGGGTTTACTTTTCTTTTTTAAATTTTGAACTATATAACATGTTTTTCTAAAATACATTAATTGTGATTGAAGTATTATATGATTGTTTATCATGTTAATATGCTAACTTTTTAAAAAATATTTCATAGTGTCCATAATTTAAAAATGAAAATCAAACCATCCTCTCCCTTCCCCTCCTAAACCCTCCATCCAAACACACCCTTAGAAAACTAGTTTAAGGATGAAGTTCCTAATCCTATATCTAGACTCCAAATGTCTTTCCACCAAGCTGACCTATATCTCTCAACCCTATTATCCTCTCCCAAGTTCTCGTCATATTTATCACGAAACACCCTCGCCCATATGCGAATCTTGATCAGTTTCATTCTCCATCTCCACTTCCTCAATAATGCAAAACTGAAAGCGTTGATACTCCTAATTCCTAATCCGTCTTCATCTCTCCTACAATTTCTCTCTCATTTTACCCAATGAATTTTCCTCGCCTCTTCACTTACCCCCACATTTTTTTAAAAAGACATTCTATGTAGGAAATGGTACCTGCTGGCACTTTGAAAAAAGAAAGGAAGAACGCATGAAGAGCTGGCGCATTCTACCATTAAGATCAATACTACTAATTATTTTCTTAATAACCATGTAAAACTCAAAAGAAATACCTAATTTCAGGCAGAGGGAGTAAACGCCCAACCTTAAAATGAAGAACCGAAGTTGTTTTCTCCAACCAAGATTGATTGACATTTATGCCAACTAATACACTCTTGTGGAAATTCACGTTTAATAACTCAAAGTTTAGATCACAAACTTTTTCATTACTCTCAAATCACGGAGTTGCAGTGTGAGTATCTCAAGCTTTTCTTCTCCATTACTCTATTACTGCTCCTCCTTGCAATTGTGGAATAAAGTCTTTTTTGTACTTTGGAAACACCAGCCTTAATAGACTTTTCTTTAGGTGCTCCATTTTAAGTTAATGTTTATGTATTGTGTTCACTTTTGTTACCATCTCTTGCAAATCTTATCTTATCTTATTATCTAATACGAAGGTTCATAATGCAATTTTTCCAGAACCCTAATGCTTTTGGCAGGATTCTTTCAACTTAGGTACATTTAATGCTAAATTTGAAAATCAAATTTTACAACTACAGCTTATTAAATGCCATGCTTCGATAGGAAACAAAAAGAGAACCAAGAAAAAATGCCATGCTTCACACGGCTCTATGCATACTTAGGAAGAATAAAGTTTTGGATACCAAACTGTATTTAACTCATGGTAATCCCTCCATTAAAATATACATCACTTTTCAATGCTTTGTGCTTTAAATGCAATTCAAGGAACCATTCATTTTTCTAGGTGGAGGGTGCATTAAAATCACGTGTATTAGTGGAGTATATTTCCGAGGAGTTCTCCATAGTCATTTATGTGCTTCAATATTGAATCAAAGCATTAGAATAGAAATGAAGGGTTGCTTTAATAATTTTCCAATTCCTAAAAGGGTGCCTTTGAAATGATCAATATTTGTTGCTTCCATTCTTCCCAATGGCATCAAACATCGGATCGCAAATTGGTCATCCTCGAAACAACGCCGAAATCGATCAAGTTCACTGGTGATTTCGCTCAGTATCTTACAAAAATTATCTTCTACATTGCTCCCATTTCGATCTATCTCTCTTCTTCATTTTTATCCTTATTTTTTGCAAAGGGGTTGCTACAAAATGCAGATTAGTAGATTGCTGAAGGCATGTTGTTGAAGGCATTTTTATTCTGTTTTGATTTTTTTCGAAGTCTGAAATTGACTCCGGTGCACAAGGTTTGTAACTTCATCTTCTTTTGCATTAGATTCTTCATTTCTTTTCCTATTTTATTTGTTACTTTGACTTTTATAGTGCAGTGTGAATTATTTTTTTACTTTGATATGGTGGTTCTGTTAAGCTCTAGAAAGTAACAATTATTTAGTTGTTATGCATATGTCGTTTCTAAAATAAGGTTTCAAATACTAGGATACTTTATAATAGGCATTGCAGCAACCAAGCCATGCCAAGCAGATTAGTTATTTATGGCTAATGTGTTTGTTTGTATGTTCTTGAACTGTTTTGTTGATTTGTTAATTTTTTGGTCACATGAAGTTTTATTGTTTCTGTCCATTGGGATATACATTGTATTAATCTTTATGTATACAAAGAGAACGGAAAGAGTATATATAGTATTTGAGTTATACATTGAGTTTAATTAAGTACATTAAATATTCATACATATATAACTTGATTCTAATCTAGCATTGTGCCTTGAATTTAAGTCAATGAGGTTATTGTGGTTGCTTGCTTTTGCAAAAACTTTTGTTGATTGTCCGGATACATCGAGAAGACGACATATTTTGTTGATGAAAGAATTCTTCTATATTTGGTTCATACGGCATTTGCTTCGACGGAAGAAAAAAATAAGGGTGTTAGCTTTTGTGTCCCATGAATGGAATATATGATGTTTTCTTTGGTCTTCAACCTTTGTTGGAATGACTTGAATGACTTGATTTGTGAAAATCTCATGGAATAAACGTGGCTATTATTTGTGTAAAATTGTGATTTTACACCACTTTTAAAAATTACTAAAAAATATTTAATTTAACTAATTAGATTGGAAGTGTTGTTTAGAGTATATGGATGACAATAAAATGAAAATTTCATTGTACACCTTTGTAATATCACTTCATTGGCTATGCTTATTTAGCACTTGATCTTGCTTTATTCTCCTACTAATTTATGATACAACTATTCTTTATTATATATGCTAACAATGACCACGAGAAATGAGAGTGACTGAGCACTCCTTCGAGTTTTAATGGAGACAAGTAATTAGACGGTAAACTACTTAATGTGAATTTCCATTTCAATGTATATGACCCGTGCGACAGCATGGATAAACTATCTAGTTGCACTCATTCTATGCGAACCCTCATTTAAGCATTACCTAACTGAATGTTACAATTTTGGAAACCGACAATAATTGCAAACTAAAATTTTGTAAGATTTATCATATTTTGTATTATCATAACTAAAATTAAGCAAGTTTTGTAACATAGAAGATTGTAAAAATTGGTTAAGAAATCAATCAATGTGAACTTCAAAAAAGGAACTATACGAATAAAAAAAAATACATATAAGTTTCTCTTCAAAAATACATTGTATTATCATAATGCTATATAAGATTTCAAAAACACTATGTTTGATATTTTTGACAGGTTGCTGCTCCACCAACAACCCCTAGCCGCAATGCTCTTGTGGAGCATCCGGAAAAGTCGCAACACAAAGTTATGTGAAGCATCAGAATCTACTTCCACTTACATCATTCCCGCGCTAATGACTCCTAACAAGAATGGAGTTGTATGCCAAGAGCAAAGCTTCAAGTGCAAAATCAAGTGCTTAACCCCTCTTGAGTGAAACCGCAGTTTGGTACAATTAAATGCAACACACATGGTGTCATGTTTGACAATAACTCTACCATAGGGTATGAAATGTGATTCAGGAACCATTTGGTTCAACTTTTATTGGGTAAATCAGTTTACATACACTTATATGCCTTGTCTCTAGAAGCTGAAACCATTGCTTTACTAGAATTTATTAAAATGACTATTTCAAACGGATTTCATTCTATCTGGTTTGAAACAGATTGTAAGTTACTTGCAGATGCCCTTTCATCATCTACCGTTCCTAATACTGAGTTTGGAGATCTAGTCTCTCAATGTCGAATCCTTTTATCTACTAATTCCGATTTTATAGTGTCGTTTATTAAGAGACAAGTTTATAAGGTTGCTGATAGTATTGCTAGAAGCCTAGAGCATCCTCATCTCACCCTAACCTTTATGTTTTCAATGATGTACCATCTACTATGTATTCTTTATTTATGAATGAAATGCACTAAATTTAACTTTGCTAAAAAAAAAGTATATGCTCTAAGCTTTCGAAACTAATTGGTTAGAATCTCATTTTGATATCGTATTATAAAATTATCTATTAGGAATAATAGAAAGATAATTTATCAGACTTTTTTACACATTCACTACCAAATAATTTTTTTGAGCAACTTGTTCAAAAAAATTACCTTTGTCGTAATAGAGTCGATTGCATGCATAAGGGAAAAAAATAAATATGTACTACACTTTTGAGCAAATAAAAAAGTAAAATAAAAAAATCAAAGCTTCAATAAACACGCAACAAAATCAAGTACCTTTTTTTACAAAAAAATGGGGGTATACCTTTTATTCATATATCAATGAGAGGACACGTGTCTCAATGATTTATTACTTGGACAATGAAATTTTACAACTCAAGACAAGACAAGATACATTTATTTCTATCTTAGACTCTTTATTGATGGTACCGTCTAATAGTATTTTTTTAAACAATTCCCATAACAAAGAAATTGATTTGTAGCCTCTTAATTAAACAATATACTGGCACATTACTAATTGAAATCTTGTCCTTTGTTAAGTGATAATAACCAATTTAAGTAAAATGGGGTGCGATCATGATTTTCCTCAAAGTACTCATCCAAAGTGATATATTTGACATCAGGATAAAGTTCTGAAGCTTCTACTCCAATTGAGGGATCAATTTCATAGTTAGTGTGATCTCCATTCACATATGCAGCCAGACAAATTGCAAGGCCCATATTTACAGGATATGGTGATTCTACAAAAACAACAAAACAAAAATGAAATTGTTAAGAAAGCCTTGTTATGCATATAATCTCAAGTGAAGCACGGACACGGACATGACATGAATACTGACACGTCGACACTGTTAATAATTTAAGAAAATCACATAATTTAGTGTAATTATGTGTTAGTGTCGTGTCAGTGTCGGACACGACACATGTCCGACACCAAGACACGCCTAATCCGAGAAGTATATGTGCTTCTCAAGGCAAAGATCAAATTTCTCCTTGAATGAATAAATCAATAATCATATGTTGAGAAAAATCAATTCTCAATTACTTTGAAAAATTAGTCTATGCAATTGTGTTTAGAGAAATATACATTCTTTTAACAAAATAAAAATCATATATCACTAATAACTAACCTTGAATCATCTTCAGTACTTGCTTCTCTGGAATATAGATTCTTTTAAGATTACTACTTCTCTTCTTCTCCCAAAGAGATACTAGGTCATTGTATGACAATGTGTTCGTGTGAGGTCTAATATAGAGAATTTTGTTCAAGGTTCTTGGATCATCAACGGTTCTTATAGTGAAAGCTGCAACACTCTCTTCAGTATTGAAAATAGCTGTCAATCAAGAAAAAGTTAATTAGAACATATATTATCCATAAAAATAAATAAAAAAAAGTCAAATGTATTTGATCTAATTTAGACCGCATGCATTTGACTTTTTGTTTATATTTAAAGGGAAATGTAAACTTGTGCCTTAAGGACACATGTTATAGAAATTATATATTGAAAATTGTGTTAATTTATTGTTCAAAATGTTTAATATTAATTTTTTTTCAATAAATTCTTACCACTAATGGAATGACATTAATGCTCAACATGTGCCCTAAGGGCACAAGTTAACATGCCCTATATTTAAAAGTGAATGGTGTGTGTGATAAGTAAACTTCTAATCATGAAGGATATTTGTGCTTTTTACCTTTGGTATTTCCATCGCCAAGGATGATAACTGAATCTAATGGAAAAGTTGTGTCAATAAGTTGTGATTGAGTTGGTAGGAAATGTCGAGTGAAAAAGTTTGCGACCACATATGTATGGGGAATTCCTTCATCCTCAATGGCCCTACGAAATTTGGCCTTAGTATCAAATACAAGCTTTCCTTCATTCACTCCATGATTTCGGTCCACATCATTTCCAAATTCAGAAGGAAAGAACCTCTGTATAGAAAAATGAATTATAACAAACTTAAAATATTTTGTATTTACTTGGTATGAATTGTCAGTTTAAAAATATTTTACGTTGTCGATTAATTATAATCATCATATTATTGAAAAAAAATTGATTTTATTCATTATTACTTGAAAGTTTTTCATTTGATTGATTGTAATTTATTGATAATATAATATTATTTTTTACATTTATAGTGTATACAAATTATATTTCAAATATTTTTCGCAAAGAACTATATATTTTAATAATAAGGTAGCAATAACAATCTGTTCAAATTATAAGATTCAATATCTTGAGTCAAATAAGGTGGCAAAGAACTATATATTTTAATAAGGTAGCAATAACAATGATCTGTTTAAATTATAAGATTCAATATCGTATTTGAGATTAGATGTGTTACTTATCTGAAACCTCCAAGTTTAGTTTCATCTTCTTTTCTAAGAAAATTCATACATATTTTTGGTACAACTTTTTATTTTTTCTAACATTGATAATTAATAAAATTTCAATTTTGTACGATTTAACAAATATTTTTAGTTTCCTTCAAAAAACATGTTTTTAGTTTAACAAATATTTTAGAACATTTGTTAATATTTTTAAAGAAATAATATTTATACAACAATTTTGTGATATATACCTTAATGTTTCCGGCCTCTTTAATAGCAGCAAGGATCTTATATTGATCAGATATGCGTTCATGATTCACTGATGAGATTACAACGTCAACTTGCTTTATCACCTTAACCAAACTCTGGTGGTCGTATATATCACCCTGTCAAAAAATCAACATCAATTATTAAGACCTACCAATAAATACCAAACAACGTACTCACTGCATGACCCCATAAGTTAACAACGTCTGATAAATCAACAAGAATTATGAGGCTACAATTGTTGGGAAGAAAATTGTTGTTTTGTTCAAAAACAGAAAATTGTACATGTCAAGAGAAAAGACGTACAGAATAAAACAACAACTGAATGTGACTAATATATATTTCATTGAAAAAAATTATAAACTTCAATCATTTCAACAAATAAGAAAAAGTTTAATAGAAATCTCTATCAGTGTAAAATAATCTTACACGTTTGTGTGTATTTATTTTCTTAATTAGAAAATAAAAAAGTTACTTTCACTTGACCAGGAAAAAAAAAGAAAATAAAAAAGTTTTTTTTTAGGGAAAATAAAAAAGTAAACACTTTAGAAACACGGCATTTATAAATATGGGTTGACTTATATGATATTATTGTGTATGAAAAAGTCCTTAGAAAAGTTCATGTGATTATTATCTTTAGTTATTATAAACTTAATAGTCAAAAGATCATTAATATAAATTTGTATTTGGTAAACAACGTTCTAATATTTTATGAAAAAATGATTTGCTCATCCTATCTTATTTTAGTCAACTAAAATTTTAGCTGTGGAATGATAATAAGTGGTTAATAAGTGGATAACTCTCTCCCCTAATATCAAATAATTGATCTGCTCTCCTTTTAAAAAAAAATTACTTGCTATGTTCTAAAAGTAAATGTCATTTTAGTAATTGTACAAATCTAATCTAAAAAATTATCCAAAGACAGACTCTACAATTTTTGGTAAAATACCACTTACCACATCCCTTTCTTTTGATCTTTTCTTATTGTTGAGACAACCTAATATTTTACTAAAAATTATGGTGTCCATCTTTCTTTTTAAAACCTTAAAATGTTTATATTAGATGAACCCTTCTTTTGTGCTCTTCTTCTTTCATCTTTTTCTTTGTTTTGTTTGTGATTTGGTTGTATTATTATATGAGTTTGAATACCCTTATATTTAGGGTGTTTACGATGTAGTTTAATTTGGATCAACTTTTAAGTAAAAATTTATCTTATCCAAAGCAATTTGGATTATTATATTCAATTTTAAAAACTGATTTGATCGTATTAAATGTAGTTTAATTTGGATCAAATTTTAGATATCTAAATTAAAATTGTTAAATATTATATTATTAATATTATAATCACGCAAAATATAACATCTAATATACTAAAATAAATATGACGGAATGACAATGATCAATTTATGTTTATAGCATATAAAATAGAAAGAAAAAAAAAGATTAAACTAATAAGTGTATCAACAAAAATATTTAAAACTATTAAATATAATAGTTAAATTAAATAAAATCTATCATAATAATGAAGAAAAAAAAGTATAATATTTATGTGTGTGGTATGGTTTGGTTATAAAAATTGTATGTGATCTTTTAGATCAATTTGTGGTTTTCTTTTGGATCAGTTGTACTCATCACATATGATATCAGCTCATTGCAGCATTTAAAAAAACAAATGTTGCATTAACAAAGTCATGAAATTAAAGAACTGGTAATATATTAAGCTTAAGCTAGACACTAAACTTGATTAGAATTTATTAACATAACATACCAAAACTATGTTGACACCCAATGTATTGAAATTTTGGATGATGGATGACTTGTGTGGATCAGAAAGAGTTGAGCCTCGTATGAGAGCAAAAGTAGGGTAACCAGCTTTAATGCTAGCTTCAACGAAGAACTTTCCCACGTAACCAGTTCCTCCTATTACAAGAATCTTTGTAGTTGCTCCAATAGCCATCGGAAAATTGCTATATGACTTAGAGAAGATAATTAGAGTTGTATGTTGTGTTGTGTTGTGTTGTGTGGATTGCATTATTATGGAATCAAGTCCTATAAATACCAACTACCAAGTAGAGGCAGTCGGAATAGCTAAGCACGTTTCTACGGTGTGTGATGATGACAGTGACATCATCATTGATTTATTTTATTTTTTCCTTTTTGTGGAAGAATGAATTTATGTTTTTGTTGACAATAGTTTAATATAGCAGACCCATGCATACTAGTAGTACAAATGTATGACACGATATTGAATTTTAATATCAAATTAGCATTTGAATTACTTAATTTTAATATCAAAGTAGTATTTGAATTACTTATCGAGAAAGAAAAAAAAAAGGTAGCATTTTTTTTGGTTACAAAAAGAAGGAAAAAAACAAAAAGAAAGGTAACGTCTGACAAAAGATACACCTATTGCAAGCAACGAAGAAGATAAAATCGGAGGAACTGTGTCGAAAACCATCAAACTCTCAAAACTTTTAGCACCCAACTTAGCCAAACAATTAACAGCAAAATTTCCTTCTTGGAAAATACGAAGCAATACAACAGACCAATCTTGACTCAATAATTTCATAAACAATTTAATCAAATTGTCAAACCTATAAAACATATTCAAGGGGTCACGAACCAACCGGATCACATGGAGTAGGGTAAAGTGTGAGAAAATATGGTAAATTATGATCGTACCTTGAATGTGTCGCGAATTCACATTTTTATTGTTGTGGATGTTAACCATCTCCTACAAACCTCACGCAAGATGTGGGAGGCCGTTGGAGATTACCTCAATGGTCTAGATTTGCCGAGGAGCACTCCTTAGCGGTGAGGCACACATGAGGTTTTATGAATTTTCTTAAACGACGACTTTTGGATTAATGATTCTTCATGTGTTGAGCAAGTGATGCAAGCTTTGTCCCATTCTGAAACACTTGCTTATCGTTCTTCATCCATTAACTTGTAATTGTTCCCTTTGATCTTGCTTGGTGTGTCTTACGCCGGCAAGATTTAATGATATTGGTTGTTTCAAAAAAAATTAACTATGATAGGAGATTGCATAATAGTGAATATTTTTTGGTATGATTATATGATTTTCCTTGAAGATGTCCAAATATATTGGTTAGTAATCTTCTATATTTATGTTGTCAAACTACGATCAATGATTAAACTTGTGTAATGTCTAAAAAGCAAGCAAGTATGTCTTAGTTAGTAATCTACAGTTTTAAGGAATGACACATTTTATTTGTTCCTTTATCATTTATCTTACTAATCTCATCATGATGCAAATACTGGAGTACTATACTTTGAACTTTCCTTAGAAGTATGGAACCAATGTAAACACCTCCTAACATCTGCTATTTGAAATTTTTGTCAAGCAAATATTTCCACTGAAACTTTCCAAACATAGAGACTACTTCTTAAAAAAAAATTGGTAAACCAGAGGGTGGTAACTTCAAATTAGGAACATGTTGTTAACTGACATTATAGATAGTCACCTATTTACGAGCAATAGATATGAATTTGTGAGGCAGTCAAACTCCGTATAGAAATAGATATTTCACTAAAGACTAAACACTCAAGGATTAGTACCATTATAGACTAAAGAAGCCTAAACCGCCGAGATACCTCAAACGTCTTATAGGGGTGAAAGACCATAATTACCGTGGTTAGCAACAAAAAAAACACCTTTAGAGATTGTTTGTGTAAACAACTAAAAAAGTTATAGATATATCATAAAAATATGGACAAAACTTAGGTATAATTTTTTATGTGCTTTTCGTATGGTTCTTAACTAAAAATTACAACTTTTTTGGAGGTAACAAACTTTGAGAGAAGTATGGATTTAAGGAAATCATGGTGAATTTAGTTAAGAACCATACAAAAAGCATCTAAAGAATTGTACCTAAGTTTTTTCCTAAAAATATTTAAAATAAAACCCGCGCAACGTGCGGCTCATATTCTCGTTTTTAATTAAGACAAGAGTTCTTCCTCTATAAAATTCCCGTGAGCATAGCTCAGTTGGCAGGGATGTGTATTGTTATATGCAGGGACGGGGGTTCGAACCCTGGACACCCCACTTATCCACCTTAAAAAAGTGAATTCTAACCACTAGACTACTTAAAAAAAAATTAATTAATTAATAGATAAGGAGTTCTTTTAGATGAAAATTTGAGTATTTTAACGAGTTTCCTGGACAAAGAAAGTAAGCATTGTTAGCATTTTAGAATGCAAAATAACGAATTGGGACGTATGCATATAGGGACGTATTCCCTGAGGGGTGTCATTGATTGTGGCCCCTCCCCTCCTTTTACTAATCTATTGAATTTGAATTCACTTCACTTTTATTTACTTTTTTTTTTTTTTTTTGAAGGATTCACTTTTATTTACTTATTATATACCAATCGAAAATGATAGATGGTGAGGTGTGATAATTGGTAAACTGTGGTCACCTATGCAAGGAACTGGGAACATATGTATTGGTAACAATATCCCCTCTCTGATTTCCCTTAAAAAAAAAAACAATATTAAACTTGATCACATTATTTTCATACGTCACAAGATTTTATTTTCCTATAAGGTTTTGAACTTTTGATGGACTCGTTGTAATGGATAATTTTAATTACTCAAGCCAGTTTATATATTAACATGGATCATGTTAAGAGATGCTATAAGGACACTTGTTAATAACTCAAATGGAAAATATATTTTTTTAATTTTCAAAAAGTTGAATACATAATTTTCAAAGTATTTTTTTATTCTTTAACAAATGTCATAATTAGGATACTTTATAGCAGTTTCCATTCAATTATTAAAAAGCATAGCATTTTCAATTAAATCATTAAGATATTTGTTAGTATTTTCCATTAAATTATCAAAATAGTAGTTTCGAATCGAGTACCATAATATTGATGAATGATCTTTCAAACTGACAAATTTCATCATATTTTTAAAAAGAGATGTGTTATTTGGACACATAATATTATATACTATCTGATATATAGTATAAATATATTTTTGATCTAGATTGTTTTTTTTAATCTACAGTATAAGAAAATAATAATTCAACAATACAAATTATATCCAAACCGTATTTTGACCGTATCAAATGTCACCACCAACAATAAGAAATGGATGATATATTTTTTTTGATGGGAAAATGGGTGACATATTTATGATTAACTTGTAACAAAAAAAATTATGTCATTTTATAGCACATGTCATCAAAATTTCTGGAACCTACTTCTTCTTTTCTTTTTCTTTTTTTGACTGGATGAACCGACATTTTCTATGCTTATGACAAAGCATTCTTCTAAATTATTGTTATATGTAGCTTTCATCAAATACAGTTTGTCAACGCTAATTGTTATTCTAGGGTATACTTGCGTAGTAATTTTGTTTAAATTTTGGCTGACAATTTTCTAATGTTGAAAATTTGACATTCTAAAGGCGCAATCAAACGGAAAAAAAAAGGTATACAAAAACACCCACAAGAACATGACATTACCTTTTCAAACCTCTTCTATTAGGGTTTTATGGTGGCGTTTTAATCGTTTTTGAGGTAATAAATCATCTAATCTAAATATTAAAACCAGAGGTTTTTCATGTTGGTGTGCATGATGCATATAAAAGATTCAATCCGATCTAATTAAATGTAATATTCACTCTTCATTTCATATATTTTATATACATCCTCTCATGCTATATTATAATAATATTTTATACATTGATCAATTAATTCAACAAGTGGCCCTTCTTTTCTTACATTTTATTTACATCCTCTCCTGCTATATTATAATAGTGTATTATTATACATTGATCAATACTACAGCCATAAAATATACTAAGAACTGGTGTCCCCTAGATCAAATCGAAAGCTAGTACCAGTTTTGGGAAAAAACTAACAGAGAAAATGAAATAACATCCTTTCTTATAAAAGTTAGACCTGCCATGTTGGCAGTTAGCCCTAATCACTTCAAAATTTCCCTACTTAGCTAGCATTAAATGCACCCTCAATTCCTAACTACTCACTAATCCCCCTTAATTTTTTATTTGAATTTCAAACTAAGCCATCATTACATGACATCAAATATGCATTAATGACGTTAATCATCTGCTTAATTAGGAGATGTATCATCAAAAAGTCAATAGGCAGAAACAATTCCACCAGGTGGGCGCATTTATTCTGATGTTGGGGACTTGACATTGATCATTGGAATAAACATAATGAGAGCCTTTATTTTCATTTCTAGCATGTTGGCACATGTTTGAATTTTTAGCTGCATAATGTCTTTTACAAGTGAACCTTTTCTATATGTATAGCTATTTCTTTCTCTGGTAGTTTTAACTAAAAATTCGAACTTCAACCCAAAGGCAGCCGTGGTGGATGTTCAATCTGACAGACAGGCCACTCAATTCGCCATATAAAACATTAAAGGTATTATTTTTGTTTTCCCTTTATATTGGATAAATCTTATATAGAAATAGCTATATAACCATCGAGTTTGCTTCATGGATAAAAGGCGGTGCTAAATTTTTTATTTTGATTCATCCATTGTCAGATGTTTCCCTGTGGGAGTTTGACATAACTGATCCATTGTCAGATGTTAATATGTGCTTTTTATACTATCAACAGAGTTATGTTAACTTAGTCACGAGTCTCACAAAGGAGATTGGTCATTCGTTGAATCAGTATGTGACATTGGTTGATCCAACTCTTATTATTTTGAGTAGTATAAGTATTTCATTTATTTGTCGCCTGTTTGGAATTGGTAGCTTATGTCCGACATGCAAGCATTTTTTACATTTAGGCCTTTACTTATGCTAAATTTGTCGACGACATCATCAATAGAGACTCAACGGATATTGGCCTGATAGACGATTCAGGACATTATTGGTTACTAAAACTGGAGTTTGATGATGAAAATAACACGATCAAATCTAGGGGAGATTTGATGTCATTTTGCATACTCCATAGCATAGCGGTTAAGAATTTCAATTTAAAGCTTAGGACACAAACTTCACTTGGGTTGTAGAATAGAAAAAGCTATAAATTTAAGCTTAATTGGAAAATCTGAGGGTGTGCAGCTGAACACTTTGGGATCAATGTGGCTCCGCCACTGAGTAGTAGCATCCTTAAATGTTTGGTTGTCCATAACCTATTATTCATTAATCATTTAGACTATATAACTAGCACTTATTAATTTATACTCTGTCATTTCTGATTTCATCTTTGTATCACTAACTATATAAGTGTTCATTTCCAGGTTATCTATTTCACTGTCTGACGTTAAAATTCCTTTCGAGTTTCAACGAAAACAGTTCCCTTTAGCTGTTTCATTTTCAATGACAATTAATTAGAGTCAGATGCAATCACTTAAAAATGTTGGAATTTATTTGCCAAATTCAGTGTTTTCGCATGGTTAGTTATACGTTGCAATTTTAAGAGTCGCTTCAAAAGACGGGTTGAAGATACTAATCACTAATGAAGATGGCGACAACACCACTACGACCTCAAATGTTTTTATCATGAAGTATTTTATAATGTATGATGATTTAAGTTCGACTAAACAAAGATTTAGTTTACCTTATTAATTATATATTATCATTGTCGTACAAGTCATTATGTTTACATTTTATCATATGACTTTTATTTGTGATTATTTGTTAATAATGTGGCGACTTATTCGTCCAAATCAGCTCGGAGTCTAGTAATAAGAACACAAGAATATAAAATGTAAACCCCAAAATCAGAGGAAAATAATGAATATTGTCTAATGACAATCAAACAATAACACCTAAACTGCTTTCAAACACATCATGTCCCCCAGTATACTCCCACTCTCCAATTAATTATTTTCCTTTATTTCATATATTTTATTTACATCCTATCCTACTATGTTATACATTGATCAATTAATTCAAATAGTGGCCCTTCTTCGTCACCATTATAATGCTCGTTATGTTTTGCTTTTTGTAGTCCAGTTAAACAAATCGAGTATTGCTCATTCTATATATTAGCCGTGCCCGTCGTTTCGCTTTTTCTATCGCATTAACGCATGTAATTTATAAATGGTATTTTATATCAAAATTTGTGACTTTAAAATTATAACAAACCCAAAAAACCATGTTTATCTTTTTAAGTAACAATAATAATCTAACAAATATAGTATAAATCATTATCTTTTTTAACACCACCAACAATATAACATTAATATAGAAAAAATTGTTTATCTGAAGTTATAAAAAATTCAGCACAAAATCTCATTGCCCTTCATCCGTAATATAAACTAAATATATCAGTTATTCAATGAACCGAAGACAATCATAAAAAATATTAGTGCAACAATTACCGAAGGCAACCGATACTCAAGACTTTTATCAGGTATAATATAGAATATCTGATCATTTGATGTCATATGAATTTTAAAAAAAATAAAAAATTCCATGAACTTTTTATATTGAATTAGTTTTAGCCGAGTTTGTCTTATTTGCTAAAAAAAAGTGAGTTTGTCTTATGATATTGTGCATGCCTTTTTCATGGGTATAAAAGAATTCTCGTTATGTACAATAGTTTAATTGTTTTATACATCGTTGGTGTAAAATTTTCTACCCTATCTATAATTAAATTATAATTAATCATACATGTGATTTGAGTTTCTTCAAAAAAAAAAATACATGTGATTTGAGAAGTAATTATGATAAAAGTTAAATGAGATTAATAATTTATTTTCTTTGAAGAAGTCAAACTATTTCACTTTAATTGACACTATGCATGTAGAATTGAACCGAGATCTTGAGAAAAGTATAATGTCTCAAGTCAACGACGTAAGTGAGTTGTTTAATAACTTAAAGGTCGTGATAAAATGGCAATGTAAGTTTTTGCTCTAAAATATATTAACTATATATTCTATGTATAATAGAACCGTATTTTTTTTCTCTTTGCGAAGCTGTTTGATCACACTTGCAACGGATATTTTCGGGTCTTCTTAAGCCTCCAGGACATGCAAATCTACAGTCCATGTGGGTTAAAGCGTAGAGAATGATACTTGAGAAAGGGAAGTTTTTACACAAAGCTGAGGTGGGGTTGATTAATGGAAAATCCATATATATATGATAATCATTCATCCACAAAAACAAAGAGAATAGAAAAAATCTTGGCTATAGATGTAACAGGTTCACCAATCTCTCCATCATACGTACTTGGAATATTGAAAATTGAAGAAAACTTGAGGCTCTTCTAATACAAAGATAAAATAACTATATATCATTGATGTCCTTGGCAACCTTTGTGGTCCATAAGTGTCAATCTATGCAACCGAACGCTGAAAACATCATTTTTTTTATAGGTAAAAATACAAAACTAAATGATATTATGAAAAGTAATGTATTTTTAACTTATTAAACGACATTAAAACACATCATTAAATATATATGTAAAACTTCTTCACACTGATATTGTATGTAAATTAAATTCTTTCATTAATTTGGGTTGTATTTTTATATATTTTTTAATAAAAGATTAATGCAGCACAAAGACACTACTACTATAGTAGAATTTGGGTAAAGTATATAAATTAGTTGCCACTATACTATCTTGGAGTGACCTCTGTATGATAACTGATCGAATAGGTTCAATAATAAGTTATGAATATAGGTTCAATAATAAGTTAAATCACATAATAAAAAATATATAATACTTTTTTTTAGGAAAAAAAAATCATACTAAACATCATAAGTAAAATCACATAATAGAAAAATATACTACTAAACTTCATGATAGATAATTAAGCCAAATCATAGTTTATAAAATGAAATTCATAAATTGCACAAACAAATACATAAGATAAATTCGTAAAAACATAAACATGAAAACAATTATATATGACAATATATAAAGAAGATACACCTTTTTGGCTAAATTTCCGCTTCCATTTTTACTAGTCATTTAAACTATTTTATCATTTTTATAATAATATTCCAATTATCAATTAAAAAATTAGTCAAATCACATTTAAATAGAAACAATCCACAAAAATATGAGGAACAATTGTACACTATAAAAAATAAAAAATAAACTTATATTGATCATATATAAGAAAAAAATATTGAGTTTTTGTGTAATATTTTTTCTGCCTATTTTTATCTTCACTTAATTGGTTTTTACCATTTTATCGTTTATTGTCGATAAAAGTAGAAAAATGTACGTATAAGTGGCCCTGTTTGGATAAACAGCTTATATTGATGCTTATAGCATTAGAGCTTATAGCATTAGAGCTTACATCATAAGCTCTTATACTCAATAAGCTATTTACGTTTGGATATGTACACTAAAAAGTACTTATATAAATTGAAGCGTTTAGATGTGTCATTACATAAGCAATTATGAAATGTTAAAATATTTTTAATTTTTAAAAAAAAAAAATCAAAGAATCAAACCACAATTTTTTTAAGGAATTAAACCACGGTTTTAAAGTTGTAAAAAGAACAATATTAAAATTTAGTAATAATTTGAAGGGTTAAATATGTTTTTGGTCCCTATAAAATTGTGAACTTTTAACTTAAGTTTAGTCCTTTCTTAATTTTAATAGTTTTTTTTAGTCTCTACAAAATAAATTTACTTATAAGTTTAATCCCTGCTAAAACAAAATTTGTTTAATTATCCTTAAACTCTTAAATTTTTTAACGATTTTTTTTAGACACGTTTAGAACAACATGAAAGGTTCATTTATTAAAATTTAGAAATTTTTAATATGAAACAAATTAAATATGATTTTTTTTTAAAATGACAAAAGGTAAAGGTAAAAGTAACAAAATTTGGACGTAGTAATCAAATTTTGCGATAATTTTTTGTAGAGGAACTTTTAGTAATGTTTTTAACTCGTATGCAAAAAATTATTCAAAAACTTAAGAGTTTAAGCATAAATTAAACAAATTTGAATTGAGTGGGGACTAATAATGAGTGCATGATTTTTTTGTAGGGACTA
>Ga0315914_1005962_pt1 | contig 17509 bp, 6 predicted proteins | sample MpolenodulesMG_FD_203920 | JGI IMG/M metagenome (GOLD analysis project Ga0315914, IMG submission 203920) | Medicago polymorpha root nodule microbial communities from Los Angeles, California, United States - elongated nodules | ecosystem: Host-associated > Plants > Roots > Nodule | place: USA...
TTATTTATGTCATGTGTACTTGCATGTTCTTCATGTTCTTGATGATTCTGGGTTTGCTTATGAACACCTTTTTGTACCACCATCAGAATAGTAATCAATAACTGAAGAGTGCTTCTGAAGAGTGCTTATGAAGTAGTGCTTCTGAAGTGAAGCTTCTGAAGTAGTGCTTCTGAAGACAGATTCTGAAAACAGATTCTGATGTGCAGATTCTGATGTCATCAGAACGTTCTGATCAACTCACTGATCAACATTCTGAACTAACTTTCTGATCTTCAGAGTTAGTTCATGAATTCAATGTCCTTTGATTTCTTATATCTTGGTATGATTTTAAACCTGTTCCTGTCTTAGTAAAACACTTAAGAGCACAAGTTAAATACCAAAGAATTAATCAAAGTCCATTAATTCCTTAATCATCAAGGTTTGTTATCTTTAAAATTAATTAGGGATTTTGCCTCAACACATATGTCGCCATGGCGACAAATGTCTTGCCTGGCGAGAAAAGGAGGTTTGGGGCAAGTGGACGATGACGTGGCAGAAACTCACTGGCCAAGAAAGCTGATGTCGTCATAGCGACAAAAATCCTGTCTGGCAAGAAAGCAAAATTTTGCAAAAGTATAAAAGTCTTTCTTCTCATTTCAGAAACATAATTATCATATCTTATTACATTTTTGGGAGAGAAAAACCGGGGAAAACATAGAGAAACCCTTAAGGAGCAAGTAGCACAAGGATTGAAGGGATTCACAAGATCATTGAGACATCATGACTTGCTTCCATTCCATCTCTTCTTTTCTCCATGTAAGGTTACCATGACAACGAGTAGGTAGACTCTTTTTGTTGGAGTTAAATGTAATCAACTCTACTAGTATGTATTCTCTTTGATTATGATGTTGTTTGATTTTAATCATCTCATGATGTTGAGGTTATTCTTGTTTTCCATGCTTTTAATCTTATGGATTTGATTTGTATTGAAAAATACTTTTTGAATCTAGGTTAGGATAATCTTCTATCAAAGCTTTTGTTCTAGACATGGAATTTAGGTTCTGATAATTACTTTGAATATTGGAACCCAAAGCTTTTGTATCGTTTAATAGCTTGGTAAATCAGCTATACAACGATACAATCAACTATCGAATCGTTTAATAGTTTGGGAAATCAACGATTGAACAACCCAATAGAAATCACGACATCATTTGGACATGAATGATGTTGCCGAGCAATATGTGATAATATCAACTGATAATTAGAATCCACAACACTAATCCGAGAATACGTATAAGTAGGTCGATGAAGTTTAATCCCAACATAATCATTTCCCTATTAACTCTCAAACGTTTTACAATTCCGTAGTTTTATAGCTTACGAAACGAAACAATCTTGAAACCCTTAGCTCAGAACGATATCGATTGTTGAACGGCTTAGAATATCGCACCAGTCCCTGTGGAGACGATAACACAAAAATACTTACTTTTGATACTACATCAATATGTCATAACGGATTATTGATTTGTCTTTCAATTAATGGTCGTTTAAACAATGTATACACAAAAGCGGACTAGGATTTTCTAGCGTCTATATTTCCATCATAGTATGCATCTAGACATTCCTCATAAGCATCTTTCCTTTGAGATGTTATTGTGTATTTCAAACCTCCTTTCAATTACATATTCAAGTATCTCAACACCCACTTCAATTTTTACCAATGCACTTGACTCGAATTTGCTACAAACTAACTCATTATTCTAATCGCATGCGCTAAGTCCAATCTACTACAAACCATGTCATACATGATGTTTCCTACCTCGCGTGCATAGGGAGCACCCTAAATCTTATTCCCATCCTCAAATTTAGGAGATTACATAATTGAAATTTTTGCATGAGGACCCAAAGGAGTGATCGCAGTCTTAGCATCAAACATTCTAAACTGCTTCATCACTATCTCCAAGTAACTATATTGAGGTAAGAACAATTCACCCTTGTGTCAATTCCTCATGATAACCATTATCCTCTTAGCAAAACCAAGATCTTTCATCTCAAATTCACCATTTAATTTCTCCTTGAACATACCAATCTCTTTCTTCGTAGAACTAGTAATTAAGATATCATTCATATATATAAGTAAGTACAGAATGACTTTCCCATCTATCTTCAACATGTAAACACAATTGTCATATTCACTTGTAAAAAAATCGATCTTCACAAGAAACTCATCAAACTGATGACATAATTGTCTTGGGCTTTGTTACAAATAATACAAAGATTTTTTTTTCCAAAAGACGCATCTTAAGCTTTTCCACTACAAAATCCTTTGGTTGCTCATTATAGATTTCCTCTTCAAGATGTGTGTCAGAAAACGGTATTTGCATCCATATATTTCAACTCATGATTGTATTGATTAACAATCGTCATAAGCACCCTTATGGAGCAATATTTTACCACCGATGAAAAAATCTTGTAGTAATTAACTCCCTCAACTTGAGTAAAACTCTTTGTCACAAGTCTAACTTTGTAACTCGGCTCTTCAATCATTGGAGTACCTTTCTTCTTCTTGAAGATCCACTTGCATGCAACTACCATTTGTTTCTTAGGTAGATCCACAAGCTTCCAAGTTTAATTCTTCTACAATGAATGCATTTTCCCATTCATTTTCTTTAACCATTTTTTGTTCTCGTTACTCTTACATTCATCATTAAAGTTCTTTGTTTACGAGTCTTATAACTCTTCAACGACATTTAGAGCATAACAAATTATATTAGTACAATCAGATTTCATAGGTGCAATAATATTCCTCCTCTCCCTATCTTTAGCCAATTGATAGTTAGGAGCCATTGTTGGTTGTCTTCTACTTGAACTTGATGGATGAGTCTCATCCTTTCTCTTGTCTCACTGGTGGAAGACTCTACGTCAAATTGAGTTTTCTTCACCCCTGCTTTTAAGTTTGTAAAACCCATGTCTTTGCACTTCATCCTCAGGTTGGTCTCATAAAAAACATCTCTGTTTATAATGAATTTTGATCCTCCTCCAAGTTCCATCTTCCATAACTTATAACCATTCACACCATTAGAAAAACCAATGAACATGTCTCACAACTCTAGCATCAAGCTTGTCTTGCTTGTACACACATACGCCAAAGCTCTAAAAACCTTCAAATTACAATCTTATGGTTTTCAACCGTAAACATCCATAAATATCTTAAAGTATATCCCTTCGGATCGACATTTGTTGGGTAACTAACCTCGCAAAAGCATGCATCTCATACACAAAGATTATTTACTCAGTTCGACTCATATTGACCTATGTATGAGGGAGAGAGCAACTCTTCAATCCATTATCAAGGAGATTTTACAAGATATCTAACAAAGTTACAAGAAATTAGCTTGAACAATAAACCCTAATTTTTATCCGTTTGTGTCCCTTCTCACAACTCACAAGAAGACAAGAGAGAAAACTCGAATCATTCCCCTTATGAAATCGCTTTATACAATATGTTTAGAATGTGTTTTTCAACCATATTTTCTCACCCAAAACTCTAACCATTAGCACTTAAGTTCCCCAAAAGTTCACTCTTTTGGTGATCCCAAATAAAGAGTATAATAGAAGGAAAAAATTATCAATATTTCAATAATATTGTAAAGTCTTATAATTTGGAACAATTTTTTATGTAAAGTGACTTAAAATTTAGGACAGAAGACTACAAAATATGATTTTGGTTCAAATTGAAAATTGTGATTAACAACTTTTAAAATTGAGTTGATTGTGTTGAGTGATTGTGCCACTTGTTATATTCATTAACTATCTTTTAATTAACACCATTAACCACATATTTAAATTGTGCTAAATGATTATGAGTTCTGATGTCAATATGTATGTCAAAGTGTCATTTTTATTCTGAAGAAGATCGAACTTGTCAATCTTCACCATCAGAAAGACTGAAAGAAAACAACATAAAAGACGAAGAAATTATAAATTTCGTCTAACACTAAATTCATAATCTGGTCACGGGCAATCTATAATATATTAGATATAATTATTGAATATATATTTTCATTAATGTTTTAGTTGTTTAGATTATATGTGTTCGTCAAGTATGTTTTTTTATTAAAAAGTTACTGACACGATAACTTATTCTGAAAGAGTTGATATTTAAAAAAGTTAGAAAAATATGATTAAGCAAATTACTTAAAAGTATATAATATGAAGCAAAAAAAATCATTAGAAAATATCAGTATATGCAAAATTGAAAATAGAAAGGAAAAAAAATAATAAGTGTAGGATATATTCGAGGGTGGTAAGACAGAATGAAGTTGAATTCAAACTTCAAAGTAATAGGATAGGAATATATCCTATGTGCTCTATATGCTTTAGAAAAAAAACTACTAACTAATTTCCAAATCAGAATGACGTCACATAGAGCACATTTTTTATCAACGACACCCAACCAAAGCATATTTGCTATCAACTAAGATCATCTCCATTCCTTCTATTTGTAAAGATAAAGATACAAAAGAATATTGATAATGTATAAAATAATTAATGATAATAGAATCATTGTATTTTTTTTTTTATGTCTATCTCTTTTCAAATTATATACCCTATTTTATTCGTCAAATGGAGAGCATCCTAACCCGTCCCTAAGTTTCATACTTTACACAACCATACTTTCGTCAATTACTAAATGCATGTTTGATTTAACAATGAAATGTATTAATGAGTTAGCATCATATCAATCGTGATTTTAGCAAAATATAGATGTTTGGTGAGTAAGCAAAACTGAGTTTACCTCCAAATCTCAATTTAACAGGTAATATAAGTCAATTTTTTCTTGAGATTACAACGCATGCATTTATTTTAAATATTAAACTTGCTTTTAAAGAAAAAATATCCAAAAACAAATCACATTTGAAAAAAAAAATCTAGTTAATTCAAAATCATTTTATCAAATGTACATCAAACCACATTAAGAATGTTCTTAATGTGTGATTTTGTGAAGTGAACATTCAATTCAAAATCAGAATTATCTCAAATTTCATAAACCTACATTTGAAATGCTTCCAACTCTACTCTTCCTCTTTAGCGTTTTTTTCTTTGCATTTAAGGAAAAAGGCATGATAAGAAAACAAAGAATTGGAAAATTGATGTGCCCATAAAAGGATCATTTGTAAACAAGTGATCAACCCATAAGGCACCAATCCACTGGCCTTTAGTCCTCTGCTCTATCACATTGTTTTACCAGAAAACCCGTATGGGACATGGTTTGTTCCAACTCTCCAGTAGCGGAGTATTTGTTTTTTTTTCAGTGGATAGTTATCTTTATAATATGATAATATGATTTTTTTTACAGAATATGATTATATGATTTATCAATGCATTAATACGCAAATGCCAAAGGAAAAAATTAACAAGTGCGCAAATGCTGATTCACTTGTAGCGAATTTCAGTAAGACAAAATCCAATTAGTTTCCAAACAGATATGTCAAAATAGCCAAAGCAGCAATAACAATTATGATGTTTAGGAAATAGTTTGACTTTAGAGCCTTATCTGGGCTTCCGCCAACCGCCTCATATTCAGCCCGAATCTTCTTCCTCATAGCATCAGACAGCTCTTTCTGCAATTCAAATAGGCACACTATTGAATTTTATTCCTTTCTTCTTCATTTTAAGATTTCCAAAATTACATGTGATAATAATCCCACGATTTGAAAATAGCTTCTTCTTGTATTATTAAAGATACTTGCACAAGAAAACAACACACTTGTTTTTACTCCTGCATCAAACCAGGAATAGAGAAACAATGAAGAATATGCAAAATATATATTCTATGCAAACCTTTCATTAAATTATATATAATAAATTTCCGACAAGCATCAAGAAAATGAATGGTAAAATTTAATAAATTGTGCAGGCTTAAAACCTTTCCAGAGGAGTACTTGGCTGCTACAAACTTCTCTCCCACTACATTTGGAGAACCATCCACCACAATGCCCTGAAAAACAGATAACAAAGAAAACTTTAATAGGTGATTTGGTCAACTGTCTTGTTATTTGAACTCAAATCATATACGTATGCAGACATGAAAAAGAAAAGGTAACAAATTTTTTATTGAAGAACATAATATCTAGGACAGTAGTCACATAATAAGTACACCCATCTCAAAATGCACAAAACAGTAACTCAACGTGAACTGACCTCTGCAGGTTCAAACTTTGCTCCAAGGTTGCTGAGTTTGGCATGTGCTTCAGCATAATCTTTAAAGAATGCTTCCTGATCTACAGCATATTTCTCAGCATATACCTGCATATTTCACAAATAATTTTATGGGTATATCACAGTTTAATTTTATGTTGAATAAAAATGGACATGGGAAAAAATTGAGCAATTTTACCTTGAAGGAAGGATCGTCAAAAAGAGCAGCATCAGTTGGCAATACCAATAGGTCTTCATCCTTTTTTTCTTTGATGTCCTGTATGTAACAATAATTACAAAAAGAAAAAGTAGACTATGCATACTCCCCTCTCCTCTTCCCTTCCTATACTGTTATACAATCACCCCCTCCCCTCCCAACAAAATAATAAATTAAAAATATCTGACCTTGAAGTAAGAGTTGTCAAACTTTAACCATTGTGCAGTCCAGGATTGTCCCCCAGGTGCTCCTGGCCCATCTTTCTGTAGAATGAGAAATACACATGAATCTTATATTGTTTTATTGATTTCAGATATCATTCCATTCAAAAACGATTTGATCATCATGTACACTAGCTCTGAAGATAAACAAAACTTGACAGGTCTGTATACTTAAGATTATATATAGTTGGCATAAGAACTATTAAAGACAGAAAGCAACAATTGTAACAAAGATTTAGGTTTACATTTCTTAAAAGTAAACTGAAGTAAGACATGGAAGGTCTACACAAACGGAGTAAGAACAAACTCTCATTGTATTCATATCTTTTGAAATTTGGCTCGAGTCTAACTCAACCCTACAAAACCGACTTCTAAAATTAGGAGTACCACTTATAAACACATTTTCAGGTAATATCTCATCGAATGTGGGACGTGACATTTTCTGCACACTTCCCCACGCCCAGGAGGACGTGACATCTGGAGCGTGTCCCGAGTGGCTCGATAGTGGGTGGCCCAACGGTTGTTAGGAAGGTTCTGATACCGACGAATTAAAATATGAGTTGAGTCTGACCAAGATACATTTTCATCTCATTCAATGTTGGACTTCTCAGCAAATATCTAATCAAGATACATTTTGATTATGCAGCAATGATGCAGTAGGAAAAATCAGACCAGAGATGTTGCATTGATGATGATGATGATGATTTCTTGATGATGGTGAATTCAATCATAAAGTAATACTCCCTCCATCTCATTTTAAGTTTCTCATTTGAGTTGTGTGCAATTCTTAAAAAATATGATTAGTTGTGTCGATTTCAATAATAAAATTAATTTCATATACTAAAACTCTCTTATTAATTGTAGTTAGTTGAGTACTTAGGCGGGTTGAAATACAATAAATAAGGGTATATTAGTGGAAATAATAATTAATGTTTTGATTCATATTCTAAAGTGACAATTAATCTGAGGCAGAAATATTGTAAATGAGACACTTGTTACTGAGACAGAAGGAACATGTACTTGCAGTGTCCTGTGAAATTCCTATTCATCAAGTACATTTTTACTTCAAAGTGAATCCATAAAACAAGTTTAATTGTAATGAGCCCAACAAAAGGGCAATCACTCTTGATTACTAAAATCATGGTGACCTTTTATTAAGTCTAAAGGTGAAGTGTATCCACAAGCCTCTCAGCAGAGACCGATGCTATCAGACTAATGCGATCATCGACTCAGCCAAGATAATGGTTTGGTCGATCTCAGATCGTTAGTTGCACTAGTGAGTCACTTTTTGGAACATATGAACTGGTGTAGATTAAATATATATAATCTTTAAATAATGGACCTAATGGTATATTCAATCCATATTTCATATACAGTTAATGCACACCAGACACTTGTATGACATAGTTACAAGGCTATTTTATGAAACTCTAAGTTACCCTATGATAATATCTATATACAACAACAACAACTAAGCCTTATCCCACTGGGTGGGGGATCAAATTACGCTATAATGCTATCATAAACCATATTTGGATCCAACCCATTAATCTTTAAATCTTTCCTAATAATTTCTCTTATAGTTTTTCTAGGTCTTCCTCTGCCTCTAGTGATCTAACTATCCTCCATCCGATCTACTCTCCTTACTAGAGAATCTACAGGTCTTCTCTCTACATGCGCAAACCACCTAAGCCTATTTTCCACCGTCTTTTCTACTATAGGTGCTGCCCCAACTCTGAACTCTCTCTAATGTTGTCATTTCTAGTCCTATCCCGTCTAGTCTTGTATGATATTTTTATATCATCTAATAAGTCTAAATGCTCAACCAAATGACTTGAAGGTGTTATAAAGGAGATGAGTTATAAAATGCAGCGGTCATCATCCAATTCAGTATAAAAAGATTTAACATAAAACAACCATCCATTCGAATGATTATTTACCATCATCTATAGCTTCAAACTAATGACTCTTAGTGCTCATGAGCTCTTCGATATCAAATATTAAAATTAGACTGTAGTTTTGCAATAGTTCAGCAATCTTTCAAAATCATGTTTAATAGCTTGAGGGTAAAAAGGAAGATAGTATACCGTGTATTTAGTCTCAGGTTTGCCCCAGCCACTGCGGTCTGGTCTAGACCGCCCCAGTGTGTGCGCACCAGATAATGCAACAATTTCCTGCAGATACAATAACATGAAAGTCAAGATCACAGACATATAGCTATAGTCCAATACTTACCCCCATCCTTATGGAAAACACAGGGAATTACCTTGTCATTCAACCCCATTCGGTAGAAAACTTGACGCAAATGATCAGCAGGTGAAGGGGGGCCAGCATCTAAATACGTAAAAATAAAAAAAAATAGTAGTTAGCAACCGAAAAAACTAACTAGGGCTGTTAAGTGTTAACAACCCAGAAATCTAAAACAGCCAAATTAAACCTGTCCAAATTGTTTGTTTACATTGGAAAATCATATACAAAACCAAACCAAAACCAACAAAGACATCATATCATCAGTTATAAAAGCGTGATATAACAGAATGTATCAATAGAAGTAAAATATGCAACCACAGCCATTTCTATATGGCCAACTGTTAGTTAATAGATGCCTAATAAAAAACTTATTGTTTCTCTGTTTCATATTCCCAAATTAACAGTAGCTTATCCAATCCATGTCCTAGAATCCTACAGAGGCAAAGAAGAAAGTTTAAATCACAATATTACTCCAATTAGATATATGGGTTTTACCAGGAAGTCTCCCTTCTTCAGGGCATTGTTCAGGTCCAGTGACGTCTACTCTTCCGTATTTCATGGGAATTTTTGGGCCTCCAGCTTCCTGAAGATTCAAAGAAAATGGTCAGTATCATTTAATTATTTCAAATAGACAACAATCAATCTTGAAGTCAAAGTAGGACTTAGGCAACCTCCACAGCTGTAGCACTAGCTAACTGAAATAAGTCTGCATATGTCACGCCTGAATATTTGTCTTTGATTGGCTGGAGAAGTTTCAATGCATTTACAAGGCCTGAAATTGCAGCTCGTAGGAATGATTACCACGAGCAATATTCAGATATAATTGGCAGTTAATGAATACATACCAGCGTTGGCTCCATGTTTCAACTCAACTTCAAATCTTAAACTACCATTGGCTCCACCTCTCTGTGGCCACTCCTCAATATTCTTATTATAAGTACCAGCATCATGCCATCCCAAACGAATCTGTCACATAAAAGTATGTGTGAACCGTCACAACGAAAAGAAAAAAGAGTTCACACCTATGCTACAAATCATATGACAAAGTTCCATCTATATGTGGCTGGTATATCTCATCAACTCAAGAGTTTGATAACTAGGCTGACTGAATCATTTTAGTCGCTGTAAAGTTTATTCATCATCTTTGAATCATTTCGTCACTGTAAGGCTATAAATCTCTTATGGTAAATGTGATGCAAAGAGTACTCTATTCTTTGAAGCATCGACATTGACACCGACAAGTCGACACCTTTGTTAATTTGAAAAATATTAATTAATTTGAAAAATATTAATTAATTATAGGTGTCGGTGCTACAGAGATTCTATTCTATGCCACAATATCATGTTGGCCAATTAGCTGGTGCTTTAGTTTGTTTTCTCTTTTTAAGTGAGTTTTAAGTAGAAAGATATAGTACACATATAATGAGAACTCCGCATACATATGTTGCACAAGTGCTTTGCACTAGTCTTTGTAGGAGAGATTCGCCCGACAACTTTATATTGTATCGTAAACATTTGTGCATCAATCATCAAACAACGAGCAGCAAAGACACTGTTAATGGAACACTAAAACCAGAAATTCAACAATAGAATTATCGAAACAAACTCCTAATCTTGAAATAAGAACCATAACATTGAAAAATATATATATGACTTCACATATCAATTTGAAGAAGAAAGTTACTAAAAAAACAAGAATATAAAATAATAGAGAATGCAAGCCCCTAATAATATGAGTCACTTACCAAGGAACTTAGTTACTTATAGCCTGTTTGATTGTGTTTTGCTTTTTAGTTTTCTAAAACTATATTGCAAATCCATTTTTTAAAACTGTTTTTAAGAATAAAATAAAATAAAAACTGTTTGGTAGTTTTATTTTTAAAAAGTGTTTTAGAGAAGAGCGAATGAAAAAAACTGTTTGGTAATTCATTTTCTTAATATGTTTTGAAAATTTTAAAACTCAAAATTTGTTCGACGCAAGTGTAACTGTAAGTTATTGTTTAAGCATTTTTTTCTAAAGCATGTGTTCATATATAACATTGATTATTTATGATATTTGTATACTATTATATTTACAAGAAATATAATATTAAACGTTGTTGCAATCTAACCAAACTGCACCGCGAACACCTCTGATCATAATAATCCGGAGTTCGGTCGTGAGGTAAGTATGGTTTGACCAAAAATTATTTCATCCAGGAATAAATACGAAATAAAACAATCAATTTTATTTTTTTATAAATTAAAAAGTATAAAAAATTAACATTTTATGCAAAAAAATAAATAAAGTAAAAGGCATAATGCTGTCAAGGAAAATAAAATAACGTGTCGATCGAAAAGAGAAAATAAAATAACGTGGTCAAGAAAATTGATCTAATGAAAATGCAACAAACAAATAAAATAAATTTGCTAAAAAAATGAAATAAAAGTAAAATGAAATAATTACAGAAGTGCCATTAATGAAAACAATGTGTTTTTAGTGTGTTTTCAGTTTTTGAGTTTTCTAAAAGAAAAGCAAAATTAAAAACCAAAACAGCTTTTGCCGGTTTCTGTTTTTTAGTTTTAAAAACTGTAAAATAAGAAATAGTTTCCAAAAAAAGTTTTTAAAAAGAAGCATGCCAAACATGTTTTTTCTTTTCAAGATTTTAAAAACTGAAAAACAGTTTTACAGAACTAATTCAAACAGGCTCTTAATGTGTGTTTGGTTTTGCAATGCCGATGACAAAAATTGATTCGGAATGAATTGATTTTAGTTAAAAGTGAGTTAAATGGAAGTGGTTTATGTTTGGATACATATTTGTAAATCTGAGTTGATCAATATAAGTTAAGAGTAAAAATCATGTTTAGAAACAAAAACTAGATACCCTAGCTTCCAGTTAGAATTAATTCAGGCAAAACCAATCCTACCGAAAAACACCCAAACATTGTTAAATTGATTCTATATCTCTAAAATAAATCGACAGCTCCAAAAATGAAACCAAATATACTCTTAACTTATTTTCACCTTGGATATCTACTGGCATAAGTTTAGTGAGATTGTTTAGGAGAACTTATGAAAACAGCTTATGACTGTTTTCATTAGCTTTTTTCAACTTATTTTCATAAGTTCTCCAATATAGCTTATAAAAACAACTTAAAGCATATACAAAAACAATTTAAAGTTATTTTATGTTTTGCTATAAAAATAGCTAATGCAAACTTATACAGAAGCGCTTATCATGATAAGTGTTTGTGCTATAAGCTGCAAATAAGCTGTTATAAGCATAAAGCCGTTCAATCTCCATAAAATAACAGAGAAATCAATTATTGAAGCTTACATTATACTACTTCAATTCCAGACAAAGAAAACGCTAAATCAAATGCAATATACTTGCACAGAAAAATCATAAAAAATTAAACAAGATCGAAGGAAAAAAAAGCACTGAAAATTACCATAAGAGGATGGCAGAACTTAGTCCTAAGAAGCTCCTTGATATCTTCTCGAGCGCTCTTCAACTGATCAGGATCAGACGCAAACGCAACCGTTCCGAATCGTCCACTCGAAACACGAACTTCTCCTCTTCGCTGAAAAATCGCAAACACAATTAACACAAGCGAACTCAAAAAAATAAAAATCATGAACGAGAAATAGCGAGACGAAACGAAACCTGATTGAGAAAGATGTGAGAAATGCGAGGAGAAGAACGCAAGCAATTGAGCGAGGAGACGGAACTGGAAGAAGATGACGATGAAAATGAGAAGAACGAACGGGAAGTTGAGAGTGAGACGGTGGCTCTGGTGGCGGAGGGAATCATACGTGCGGCGGCGCCGCCGGTGATTGTAGCCATTGTGGTTGGTGAAGAGAGCGAAGGAGTGAGTAACACACGCTCTGCCATTTTGTTTCGTTGAGTTTTATATATTTAGTTTTATTTATTTTATTTTCTTTTTCTTTTTCTTTCTTCTCCTTGTGTTTTGGATGATAATCCTGAATTTGCCAATCAAAACTCTACTTCTTGTGTTTGTGAAATAATCCACGATATGCTTATGTAGGTTTATATAGTGCTCCTAGTTCTACCTTATACTTGACCCATCTTATTCCCAAGAGTCATTTTCATTTACTTGGGATTCAAGTGTTTGGTGTGAGTCATGCCACTCATCTACCAGTATTTTTTTTTATGGGAAAAACAAAATACAGATTATTAAGAGAGTCATTTTCTATGCAGGTATGAGTACAAGATGGTCAACTATATCTATAAATTAGGAATGATTATGATGTGTTTTGAATATGTGTTTGAGATAAAAAGTTATCTTATATAAAGAACGTTATTAACATTCTCTTTTTAACACTTTCTTTGATATTTACTTCATCATTTGATGAAATCAACATGAACTTTACTACTTTATGTGAGATCCATTTTCAAAGTGTGAGATTCACAGTGATTTCAGCTAATAAGAAAGTGAGTATTAGAGAAAATGTTAAAAAGTGAATGTTGACATTACTCCTCTATTTGATATAAAAGATGTCTACTTTAACTAGGAATGTCAATGTTACTAAATTTGACTCGTTCATCGTGATTTAAATTTGATAACTCGTAGTTGTGTGAAAAAATTTCGGATGGTAGTTGTGTTACTAAATCTGACTTATTCATCATTAGCTATAAAAATAGTTAATACAACCTTATACATAGGTGCTTATTATGATAAGTGTTTGTGTTATGAGCTGCTAATAAGTTGTTATAACGTTGTTCAATCTCCATAAAATTACAGAGAAATCAATTTATATATGAACTTATTAGTAGTTTAGAACTTGTTTGTGATTGTGAAACTTAATATAGAATAGAATCTCAAATGAGATAAGTAAACATGATGTCTTGCATTTTTGTAGAAAAAGTAATGCATGCTAATAAATTCGTACTATTTACTAGTTGTATGATGTACGTCTAAGTAGACCAATGTATTTATATTACAAGTAGTTGCGATATATGCAACTAAGTATATATACATGTTGTGTGGGTAGAGTCAGGTTAATGATCTTTCCTCCGATTACATAAGGAATCCTTATGTGTCAGTTCCAATGTATGTAGGTAAGTGGGGTACCACTTACAAAGGCTAGTTTAAAGCATACAACATTGAAAGACTCAGTCACTTGAGATTATCCAAGTCAGAGTGATTGATAAGACGATGTTGTGATCAATATAGTCTAGTTATATTAAAGTATATTGACTAAGGCAGGTGAAGCTAATATACAATGTGTATTGTTAACCAAAATGGTAGATTATATTATTAGAGTTGAATAACATTTTTATTCTTATGTAGCATGCTATGTTTTATCCCAATTTGAAAACTCATTGAGGTCGTAGTGCCTTATCCGATTTTGTTGTTTGTTTTATAGATATAGATTATTTGAAGTTAATTGAAGTCGGATCACACTCACAGAGTTAAGATCTCCATTATATTTGAATTTACTTATATGTAAAAACTCTCTTTACATTCCTTTTTAAGTATTTTGAGGTAAGATGCAAATATTTTAAGGTTCTCTAATTTTTCAAAACCTTATATGTAATTTCAAGCTATGTCTATTCTGAAAAATATTTTACGGGAGAAATCCAGATTTAAAAACCTCCGTCGTTACACAATCAAAATTTATAAAGGTAATTTTGACATTTCAAAATAAATGTAAAGATAGTTCTGTCAATGTAATTAAATTTGTAATCACTCATGTTTTAAAGTAAATTTTCGGGAAAAACAAACACAAACTAGAAAAGTATGTTTACGTTTTCCGCAAAATAAATTCTAAATTGGAAATGTTTTTTTAATAGTTTTCGGAAATATAATGAAACCGAAAATCTTAATGCACACCAAAAATCTAATGTGGGGTTGAACCCATGGTTGATCCGAAAATTTAAAAAGTGAAAGTAAAAAAGAAGGGTAAAAATTCATGTGAACTTGTATTGGTCGATAGGGATATTACATGTTATATGCATGAGTTTGAGTTCGAACATCAAACATCTAATTTCTTCATATTTAAAATGTGTGAGTTCTAACCATTAAACTATTTCATAAAAAAAAGTGTAAAAAGTTAAATAGCAAAAAGGGAAAAGTCAACAATTTTTTATAGTTTGTCGGGAGAGTGGTACAAATGTAATTATTTTTTTATATAAACAAAAGATATCAATTTATTCAAATTAATAGAATACATCATTCAACATTGTTAAAAACGTTCCTAAATCGCAACTTTGGAAAAGTTAGGGGGTTAAAACTGCAATTAAGCCTAAATATAATGGTATAACTTAAAATTTTCTATTACCTAATGGAGGATAAAAAAAAAAGGCAAAATATGTAATATATAGAAAGAAAGAAAAAAGGATGGTCCTCTTGTACCCTCTTCTCTTTTTCCTATTTGATTTGATTTGTTTTTTAAAAAAAGGTTATGTTTTTGGAAAAGAAAAAAATAACACTTTTTTTTCGAAGAAATCAAAATAGATTAAAATTACTAAGATTGATTCATCTCGCACAAGGTGTGCAAAAGAGAATTATTCAACAAGATACAAGGTTAAGGTCTGTTTCTCTCAACAAAACAAAAAAAGGTTAAGGTCTGTTATCAAAACAAAAACACCACAATAAAAGAGAAGAAAGCTACTCCATAACACCCATACATGAGAAAGGGTGTCACCACCAGTCATAGTGGAAGTGAGCATTTTAGCTTTCAACTAAGAAAAAGACAAAAACTTAATGCTATCCAATAAATTCACCAAATCCTGCGTTGTGTGAGTGAAAATTCTATTGTTTCTTCCCTTCCAAACAACCCAACTGCATGTGTGAGAAAAGAACGAGTAAACCGCGATAATCTCGCCAAATGTCCAAACTGAGAAAAAAAATAACACTTAATAAATTCCTATTTTATTTGATCTGTTTTTTAAAAAAAGGTTATGTTTTTCGAAAAGAAAAAAATAACACTTAAAAAAGGTTATGCTCTTGGGACATTTGTTTAGAAATTAAAAGTAGATATTTTATCTTAGAAATTGTGTATTTGACTAATTGAAATACTAAAAAGTATTTTTTTTTACATAGAATTTAGCGATTGTTTCATTTTTTTTAATCCTTAACTAGTGTTTTAAGGATACTTGTTAGCGTAACCTAAGTTTATACTCCCCCCAGTCCTATTTATAAGAAACAATTTACTTTTTTGATTCATTGAATAATTGATGTATTTGGTCTATTTTTAGGCTAGATACATCAATTATTTAATGAATCTAAAAAGTCAACTTTTTCTTATAAATAGGACCAGAAAGAGTATTTAGGGACAATATTTCCTTGCATTAATGCATTTGATCCTCTCCGTTTATAACCCGGGTCATCCCTTGGGGGGAGCAAGGAGCTCAATGGAGTTGGGTCTCCCCAAGGGTATGGGTCACAAAAAAATGAAATTATAGCCCAGTACCATTACCTCCACTAAAAAAAATCCTTATTCTCATTTCTCTGATACACGTGTTCTAGACTTTCCTTCTTCTTGTTTTAGTGACTGGAAGGTTGATAAAGGTATTCACCTAAACTTGTAAAAAAATTATTCTAATATGAATATTTTTTGTGTTAGTCACAATGATGAGTATTTCTTTTAAAATAAACGCGTTTTTATTTTATTACGGACCTCTTTTTACTTGCAAAGTCGAACCTCCAGATTCATAAGAATGGCCATGTTCATAACTTCCTCCATTTGTTCTATTTAGAGAGATAAAAGCACACAAAAAGTAAAAAAATAATTAATGATGGTGGGACCCACTTAGTATTGTGATCGACCATTTTTTTGTCTATCTCTTTTCAAATGACTTATTCCATTTATTTTTTAAATGGAGAGGATATTTACCCGTAACTCTAGTCTTACGACTAGTCGACTACCCAAACCACCATTAAAAAGATAGTTTTAACTAATAGTTGAAAACATCCGCTACTAATTAAAGACTTAAATAAGTTTTCAGTCTTTTTAAGTATATCAAAGTTTGTTTTTAGCCTTCATAAAAAAAAGTGACAACTTTTCAGGCTAAATTCACTCAACCTAATTCGGACAGCAAGGAGTATGGAGGTTTAAGGGTGAGGAAGCTGAGGGAGTTTAATGTTGATCTGTTAGGAAAGTGGTGTTGGAGGTTGTTAACTGATAAAGGAGGTTTATGGTATAGAGTGTTGGTAGCGAGGTATGGTGAGGAGGCAGGGCGGTTGGAGGTTGGGGGCCAGAGTGTTTCTATTTGGTGGAGGGTGATGGATATTTGGCAAGTGAACCAAATTCAATCGAAGTAATAATAATTCGTTCCACGAGGACTGTATTTAACTTCTACTTAGCAATATTATTATTAAAGAGGATGTAATAAATCTGTATTGATGCCCTAGGCAGTTGAGTTGTTTTGTAACATAAACGGATGAAAAGCAATAAAAGGTTGGTTTTAGAAAATTTGAGAAAAGTATGGTTAAGACCTTCGAATCCTCCAAAGCTCTCCTACGGTAGTTCAATAAATGATTATTTAGTTTCACGACAGATTAACTTAGTAATTCTACCCAATCTCTTGACCTAGAATTCTCCCCGCAAGTGACAACCCCTTAATCTCTTAAGTGAATTTGAAACCATTGGAGGTATTGAAAGAATGTTAATCCTTATGTCATAACCTAATAA
>Ga0315914_1005967_pt1 | contig 17497 bp, 16 predicted proteins | sample MpolenodulesMG_FD_203920 | JGI IMG/M metagenome (GOLD analysis project Ga0315914, IMG submission 203920) | Medicago polymorpha root nodule microbial communities from Los Angeles, California, United States - elongated nodules | ecosystem: Host-associated > Plants > Roots > Nodule | place: USA...
ATATTGGGGGTAAAAATTGAACACCCAACCCCGCCCCCAATGGGGACGGGTCTCCCGGCCCCGCCCCAACGCCCACTCGCAAAAACTCTATTTTTTATAAAATATTTAAAAAATGCATATTTTTTCATTTTTTTCATAGCAACAAAAAACAATAATTATTTTAATAATTAAATATTTCATAAACTTTTTTCAAAAAGAGCAAAATAATTATAATAAATATGTTTCTAAAGAGTAATAATATATTAAAATAGGTTAGTGCTTATAGAAATAAGATTAAAAATTTTAATAAAGTATATTTCAAAGAGCGGGTGTGAAGCGAGGGGCGGGTGCGGGGCGGGCGTAAGCATCCCCCACCCCCGACCTCGCCCCCGTACTAAAAATCCAAATTTCCCCCACACCCGCACCCAATTAAATCGGCTTTTCCCCGTTAAATTTGGGGCGGGGGCGGGCGAGTCCGACGGGGACGGGTTTTGTTGCCATAACTAGACACTGTTTTCGACCCAAACTCACCTACTTCGTCCCTAAACATCACCCTAAGGTTACCCTCACATCCAAACACTAATTCTCACATAATCCACCATGCTACGACATTATTTTACCCATTTAATCCATTACTCTAACACCTAGTTATTTCAATCCTTATCCTTCTTCCTATATCAACCATCACCATACCTCGACTCCAAACTTCACAATTCTTTCTACTGATCTTCTATGATTATAATACACATTAATTCTCATCAAATCTAATTATACCTAATCATAACATCTTCTCTCATGATTAATTCTCTAATCAAATTATCTAACCGTTGGTCTCACAACCCTAATTTTCCCTTCACAACCCCAGTTACACCAACACTTCTCACCAAGAGTAGTTCATCATCATTGAATCATCATAATTTTTATAATAACAACACCAAATTTACAAAATCATAACGACGGTCAAATTCACAGTTATAACAACATAAAATGATATAATATAACAACTAATTCATTATAAGAATAATTAAGACAACAAATATTAAGAACCTCTCACTTTCTACATGAATATACAACCCTTATTGTTGAATATAACTCCTCCCACTTTACCTCTAGTTTGCCGAATTGATGAATTCTTACAGTTGGATCTCTCCCTAAGCTCTTCTCTCTTTGCCTTCTTTGCTCTTAACCCTAGTTTTCCTCTTTAGTCACTGACTTATGTTCTTTCTCTGTAACCCTAATTCTGTAATGCGCCCGGTTCCAATTTCCTTGGCAATTAACTGCCGAAGCGCCCTAAGTCCTGAAATGGCAGAAACTTTAGCTTTTGGACCTGTTATGTGTTTTAAACACATAACAAAACCTATTCCAATATTTTCACATCAACAACAACAATAAATTATCAACATTTGATTCAAATAAAAATGTACCACGATAGCAAATTACCACGATGAAATAAAAATGTACCAACATCAGTTAAAATACATAATTTCAACTAAATACGAACAAAAGTCGCCAAAGTTTGAAAATGAAATTAACAAAGCCTAAAACCAATAACTCCTAAAACTAACAACATAACACTACTCCTGCTCGACATGCTGTCTGCTCGGCCTCGGGCTCGCTTCCTGGTCAATATCGGTGTGATCTGCTCCCTAACATGGCGCATGGCCTCAAACCATTGCTCAGGGCGCATCACCTCCGGACCCAACTGCTCATCAGCATAGGCAACAACGCCACAAAACATCTTATATGTATTAGGCGAGCCTCTCGCCTCGTACTGCTCCCACTGTTGTGCAATGATCTGCTCCTCACTTGCTGGCCTCAGGAGATCTCCTGGAAGAGGTGGAAAAATTTGAGGGTGAGACACCGTAATGTACCATAATATATAGCCATCCTCCATCCTCCATGTCGTCTCTCCTGCTGGCTCACCCCAATCGGGCTCCTTAATCGTGTGAATACGGAAGTCAACGAAAGCTTGCACAATCTGAGTCGGTCGCAGCTCAACAACATCCGTCGGATGTCTAGGGACATTATGCACATATTTGTACTGCCGCCTAACTCTCTCTGGCAAGTGACGATACACCTTCTCAAGACCGCACATAATCCAGCATGAATACTAGAAAATCTCCTCAAAATGTTGGATCTCCCTAAGCTCTTCGTACGGCCTCCATGTAACATCATCAAACCCCGCCTTATCAAGCAATGAGCGATACGTCGCCCCTCTCCATGACCATTCTGTAACGCCCATTTCGCCGCAACCAGATAGTTTGGGATATAGTCGGGATTTGGATCAACACTGTATAAGTCAGGAAAATGCGCCAAAAACTATCCCTGCACAAACCAAACAAATCACATTTATAAGTAATTACGCAGAAAAAAAACAAAAAAAATAAAGTTAAGGTTTAAATGTGACAATTTCTTACAGTGAGCAGTGTCACGTTTCCTCCAAGAGCTCTGCCTCCAGGCAAAGAAACCTCAAATAGACAGTGGTATAGGTATGCCAATGTCATGCCTCCCAAAGAATAATTACGCATCCCTGCATAGTCATCCATGGTGCTCAGATAGATCAACTCGATGCGTTTGTTACTTTTATCACCAAACAACAAGCACCCAACCAAGTACAGGAGGTAGGACTTCACACAAACAGTCCTAACCCTTTCCAGCTCATGTGGATCCCTTGGATTCTGTGGATCCGACAATCTGATAAACTCATCAAGGTAGTCCTTATAATACTCCCTCAGCGTCTTATAACTAATGTAAGCACCGTACTATTCATTGCAATTTTTCACTGCAACAGCCTGCGTCACACCTAAGTGTCTCACCATCAGATCCGCTCCATTAACCCGAGACATCTTCTTTGGATTATCGTGTGGATGTTGGAGATCCAAAATCTCAGCCCCATGATTCATGATTTTTACTTTACGCTCTTTACGAATATGAAACAATAAAAAAAAAAAATTTTAAACAACATAAACATTGTAAACATTTAAATAAAAAATTACAAATTAACACATTTAAAAATAGAAATCACAAATTTAAATTGACGCACATATTTCTAATTTAAGACATAACACATTTAAAACTAAAAAAAAATACATAACACATTTTAAAAAAATAAAACATTTAAATTGGCACGCACATGTAATTTCAATCTATATTACGTGCGACATTTTAAAATTAAATTTTGCGTGCCAATTTAAAACATCAAAAACAGTTAAAAGTTGATATAATATTTAATAAGTATTGCATATGATAATTTTAGATAATTAAAAATAACACTTACGTTATCTGGATTATACTAGAGCGGCAATGCAACATGTTTGGCATAAGAGAACAAGAGAGATGTATTTTTTGGTCCTCCAGGAAAGGGAGGATGATCAGGTAACGTCTTTGGGGCTGTCGCTGCTGCAATGTCATCCTGATCTAATACAGGCACAACATCCTCCTGAATATGCTGCTGGTCATAACCACCATTCGTGGCATCGTGCATCTGACACTGATAATTCAGGTACTCCACCTGCGTCGGGTCAACCACCTGCGACTGTTCAGGCTGTGTAGCCTGAGAACTCCCTTCACTAGACGCCCTCCGACCTTTACCTCTTCCTCTATTCGGTATATGTGCATTTTGCTTTGCCCGCCTGGTGGTTTTTGTCATAGCATGTCTACCACCTATAAGCTTAGATGGATCAATCGGCTGCCCTTGATCCGGATCAGACATACCTACACAAAAATTTAAAAAATTAACATCATTCAACTTAAGCATAAACTAAACATCATTCACAACATACATTCATCCATAACATTCAAAACCACATTCAACCTAAACATAATCTAAACATCATTTCCATCAACTACAATTATTTATAGCTACATAAACTAACTAAATAATCAATATAATTCTTATTTGGGCATTTTATCAAACACTTTGTGTGCAAAGTATCAAACAATTCAAATTGTATTCATTTGGCACCAATCAAAACCACATTATACTTAAACATCAATTACAACAACTACATTCATTTATAAACTACTTGCAATCATCAAATTGTCAATTCCTACATCAATCCTAACCACATACAAACTACCCATATCCTTTTTAAAAAAAACCTAAACAAACTAAGATTATGATTACAAATGATTAATATTACTTACTCGTGATAATGTGGAGATTATTGAGTTGCAAATCGTGAAAATGGAGATTGGAGGATTTGGAGAGAATTTGAGAAGTTTGGAGAAAATGAAGAAACTGGAAAACTGATGTTTCTGTTTCTGCATATGTTCATGACGACTCGGCAGTTAATTGCCGATGTAACCGACGGTAGTTAACTGCCGCAGGTACTTTTTCTCAGCAATTAACCGCCACCGACGCATTTACGTGTTTTACTGGTGTTTTTCAGTCCTCATTAATTGTCAACAACAATTTTCCTAAAATTAAAAGTAGTAGTATCACACGAAGCAGTCTGATCCGACCCGGCCCAAAAGAGTAAAAAAACACCGGTTCCATATTCGTGAGGTTTAAACCATAAACGAAGAACAAGAAAAGAGAGGCAGAAACCCTTTCTAAACCCTTTTCTGCATTCTCCACCTTCAACAATGTCACCTAGTTTCATCTTCGACCCTCCCAGCGACGAAGAAATCGAACTCTCCGAACACGATTCAGACGAATCCGATTCAGAACAATCACAACCCGAATCTCAATCAGGAGAAGACTCAGACCCAGACTCAGACTCAGAATCAGAACACCGCCGCAAAGAACCACGAGTTTCAAAGAAGAAAACACAGTCTCCATGGGACTTCACAGAATACTCTGAATCAGTTGCTGAAGAACACGCTCGCAGAAGTACAACATCAGTAGACGATAAAATCTCAGCTGTCAGACAACGCTCAGCTCCGGTCGTTGCTTTGCCCGACAACGACGGCGACAGTAGTTCCGACTCCGAAGCTGATAAACGAGTAATCATTTCTGCCATTATAGCCTCTAATAACTTAGTTTATCTTGTGTGAAATCAGTTTGATTTTAGTTTATCTTTTGTTACAGAAATAGCTTATAATATAGGCCTTATTTGGATAAACAACTTAATTTGCAGCTTATAGCATAAAATAATGTCGAACTGTTTTCGTATAAGCTATAGGTTGTTTTCATAAACTATCTTAGCGAGCTGATAGAAATAAGCTACAAATTGCTTATAAAATATGAATATGCCATTAGGTGTTTTCCTAAGATTGCCCAATTGGTTTCACAAGTGCTTATTCAAATAAGCCAATCCAAACAGGCCCATAAGCACTTATATGATAAACACTTAATTAAGATGTTTATCGAAACAGTAAATGACGTCTCCGTAAACTCTGTAGAATAGCTTATAGCTGATGAAAACAACTTATATCTTATATGAAATCAGTTCGATTTTAGTTTATCTTTTGTTAGTGAAATAGCTTATAAGTATGCCCTGTTTTGTTACTGAAATAGCTTATAAGTATGACCTGTTTTGTTACTGAAATAGTTTATAAGTATGCCCTGTTTGGGTAAACAACTTAATCTGCAGCTTATAGTATAAGCGCCTATCATATATAAATGCTTATTATAAAATAAAGTCAAACTGTTTTCTTATAAGCTATAAGTTGTTTTTATAAACTATCTTGGAGAGTTAATAGAAATAAGCTGTAAACAGCTTTTTAGCATGTCATAAGTTGTTTTCGTAAGTTCTCTCAAAGATTTTCCCAAGTGCTTATGCTAGTATATAAACTCAAATGACCCAATCCAAATATGCCCATAAACACTTATGACTTATGTAATGCTTAATTAAGCTGTTTATCCAAACATGACCACTGTGCTTACATGTTTCAGACCTTGCTTTGTAAGTCATGGTAGAAATTAAAGAATTGTTATTTTTAACAAATAATAATATATTGGGTTTGGTTAGGATGATTATAGAAGAAGTGCATATTCATCTTATTTTTAGAAGTGGTTTTGCTGATGGATGGCAGAAAGTCGGGATTATTTGTTTTGAATAGAAGAAAAGCATATGCATCTTATTTTTATAAGTTGTTTTCTGATTGATGGAAGAAAGTTGGGCTTATTTGTTTTGAAAATCGATAATTTTTTTGTGGTTGTGGGATTGGGTTTGTTTAGGAAGATTATAGACCAGAAGAAGAAGATGAAGAAGATGGTAATGCTGGTGAAAACAAGTCCTTCTTTGCTCCTTCTGCTGGAACCTCTTTCAGTGCGGATTCCTTCTTGCAACTCAATTTGTCTCGCCCTTTACTCCGGGCTTGCGAGGTCTTGGGGTATTCTAAACCAACACCAATTCAGGTTATTTTTTTTGCTTTTTTTTTTTTTATATTTTTTTTAATTTTTTAATGATATTTTGATTCTTAGGATTATTGGAAAAATATACTTTGCTTCGCCTTTTGAATCTTTCCATTATATGAGTTAGTTATGTAGTTTCATGCTCTGTAGGACAGTTCGGATTGAAAAATTTACTTGTTTTTGTGATTTTGAATCTTGATGTTAGGCGGCTTGTATACCATTAGCATTGACTGGTCGTGATATATGTGGAAGTGCCATTACTGGATCGGGAAAGGTAGACTTTCTGTTGCTTCTATTTTGGTGGTTTATTTGTGATACCGTGCTTCTGTGTTTTAGTGGCTGATCTTTATACAACCGTGTTTCTTTTAACACCCTTGGTCATTATCCTGCTATCATGCAGACAGCTGCATTTGCACTACCTACTTTAGAGAGATTGCTGTTCCGTCCAAAACGTGTGCATGCAATAAGGGTCCTTATTCTTACTCCAACCAGAGAGTTGGCAGCACAGTAAGTATCGCATAATTGTTTGTTACATTCTTGGATCACATTTATCATGTAATAAAGACATTTCAGATATTTAAGTGTGCCAGGAGGGCAAGTGGCATATAGATCATAAAATGTAACGGGAATGTTCTTTTCTTTTACATGGCTGAGTTGCAGTATGTCTACTAGTATGGATTTCTATGGCTTTGCATTCATGTTCATCAGTGCTTCACACTCAAGCCTGAGCTTAAATGAGAATACCTACTGTCATGGCTGTGCAATGACTGAATTCAGTTTTTGTTTTTAACATACTCTGGCCTTTTCTGTTTCTTTCTGTTATGTTTTTAAATTAACGATAAACGTGTTTGTTGTAAATTTAAGTAATAACTTGTCAATGCTCAAATTCCAATTAGGCTTTATTCAATCAAGTCTTTTTTTTTTTAATTATGATTAATCAAGAACTTCCATTGGAGGTTAATAGATGTAGATTTTTGAAGTACTTCTTTGTGGTGATTCATGCTTCTTGCTTTCTTTCTTTCTTTCTTTCTTTCTTTCTTTCTAAGCATGTTTATTCCTAATTACTTTTGGCAGAGTTCAAAGTATGATTAAGAACCTTGGTCAATTTACTGATATAAGGTGTTGCCTGATTGTCGGTGGTCTGTCAACAAAGGTTAGGTTACTTTTTCGATTCCATGCCGCCTTATTTAAGATATTTTGATTTGATGGACCGGAATAAAGATATATGCTTCTTGATGATTAGAATCTATGTTTCCTCTCATTTTTAATCAAATACTCTCTCTTCATCACATTGTTCGGTGATTTAGTTTTTGAGTAAGAGAATGAAATGTGTATTTTTTTCAACTCCCCTGCTATCTAGGTGGTGAGCAATGCCGATTGTCTCCTTTGCTATTTATCTGTGCTTTAACAATTGTTGTTTTTCATCCTAGGAGCAAGAGGCTGCCTTGAGATCAAGGCCAGACATTGTTGTGGCTACTCCAGGACGTATGATAGACCATTTACGCAATTCCATGTCGGTGGATTTGGATGATCTTTCTGTTTTAATCCTTGATGAAGCAGATCGTCTTTTGGAGCTAGGATTTAGTGCTGAAATTCAGGAACTTGTGAGTGTTTGCAACCCTATGATTCAAAAATCACTGTAGTTACATATGCTATTTCACAATTTTTCTTGTCATATTTGTTGGAATATAGTGTCAAACACATTTGATTGTTTAACAGGTTCGCGTGTGTCCCAAAAAAAGGCAGACCATGTTGTTTTCCGCAACCATGACCGAGGAGGTTGATGATCTTATTAAACTTTCCCTATCCAAACCCCTGCGCCTTTCTGCTGATCCATTGGCAAAACGGCCAGCATCCTTGACCGAGGAGTAATTTCTTCACTTTCCATTTTTACTTTCCGATATAATCATTCATCTCATGTGATTGCTCTTCAGATGTATGTTATATATCATAAATGACAAAATCACAATTATAGCGGTATGAACACAAAGACTCTTTGAGCTTGCAAAATAAATGAAGAGTGTTTTTCATGCTTTTTGGGCAGTTAAGAACCAACACGTAGAGAAGATGGGGATGTTGTATTGGATGAGTGGTAAGACTAGACGGATTAGGATTAAGAATGACACCATTAGAGAGAGAGAGTTGGGGTAGCACCTATAGTACAAAAAATGGTAAAAAATAGGCTTAGGTGGATGTAGAGAGAAGACCTGTAGATGCTGTAGTACGAAGAGAAGATTAGATAGAGAAGATTAAAAGAGGTAAAAGGAAGACCTAGAAAAACTGTAAGATAAACTATTAGGAAAGATTTAGAGGTTAATGAGTTGGATCCAAATATGGTGTATGATAGAGCATTATGGCGTGATTTGATCCATGTAGCTGACCCCACTTAGTGGGATAAGGCTTGGTTGTTGTTGTTGTAGTGTTGTTCATGCATGCGCAGAACTATTTACAGTTTGCCGTATGCATGGTTTTACCATAACACTTGCGATTTCTTTTCCTTTTCAGGGTGGTTAGACTAAGAAGAATGCGTGAAGTAAATCAGGAAGCAGTTCTTCTTGCAATGTGCTCCAAAACTTTTACTTCTAAAGTGATCATTTTCAGGTTTCATTATTTACTATTTACTATGCTTACATGCAGCTTGTGACAGTTTCCTCAAAAAAAAAATGCAGCTTGTGACAGTTGATTTCTTGAGTTAGTGAAATCTTTTGCATAGCTATAGTTAACTATTTCTGAATATGAATATGAATACAAGGTTGATTTACTACGACCCCTGTGTAATGTACATTAGGAATTAGGAAATAGTCATCAAATTGATAGTTGCAAATTTCTAGTTAGTTACATGCAATGCAACCTTCCTATAATTGTACCAATCGGAAAATCTTCTGTCTTTATTTCAGATTTTGAATTTACATTTTTATTTGCACTGCTTTTGAATTATTAACTTCTTTTTCACTGTTCTGCTGCCTCTAACTACTTGAATAATTTCTCATTTTGATATGCAGTGGAACGAAGCAAGCTGCACATAGATTGAGGATTATATTTGGATTAGCTGGATTGAAAGCTGCTGAGCTTCATGGAAATCTTACTCAGGCCCAACGTCTAGGAGTATGTTTCTTATTCTGATGTGTCTATTTTAGCTCTTTGTTTTGCTCTGTAGTTATATAATTATACTTATTATGTCATTGTCACATTTTTGGGTTACTAAATTGGTGATGCTAATTTGGATCTGTTTTTTGTTTTAATTGCTACTGAAAGGGATTTCAGCATTGAATGCTATTGTGGCAATGTTTGCTCACTTCTGGTTATTTGTATAGGCTTTGGAACAATTTAGGAAGCAGCAAGTGGATTTTCTGGTTGCAACTGATGTGGCTGCTCGTGTAAGAATCTATTCTACAAGAACTGAAGTTTATTTCTTCTTATCACTTTGAATATAGTATTAATATCTTTTATTGTATATTCCCAACACAAGATAATGATAGTGAAACTAGGTTAGCTTAAGAGAAACATAAATTTGTTAAGGGCCTGTTTGGTTCAAATGAATAGAGGAATTTAAATGGAAGGGAGATAAAGGATTGGATAAGTTATTGTGTTCGTTGGGAGAAGGGAGGGATTTTAATGGAGGAATTACCTTTTACCTCTATAATAATATATGATATAAAATTTCATATAAAGGATATTTGAGTCAATCGTCCAAAATTTTATAAACATGTCTTCTCTCCCCTCCAATATTGGAGGGGTTCTATAATTGATTGGAGACTCAAGTAATTGAGGGGAGGTCCTAGAAAAAAAGAACAAACAATATTACTACCTCCATTCCTTGGAGACAATTCACTTTTAATAACTGATGTATCTAGTCTATATTATAGACGGTTATTCAATGAACCTAAAAAGTGATTTGTCTTTTATAATAAGGTAAGGCGGTAGTAAGTTTGAAATAATCCCTCCCGTCCAACCAAACACTACTTAAGTTTACTCCTAATCCCATTGGCATTTGCTTTTGCCATTTTGGATATAGATTTAACAGTCACTTAATTTTACTTCAGGGACTTGACATCATAGGTGTTCAAACAGTTATCAATTTTGCATGTCCACGTGATCTTACCAGGTATACTCTATGAACTATATCTTGACTTGTTTTCAGTTTTGTACATGTACATCCTGCAATTTTGTCACTTAAATATAACCTCATTATATCTGAGCTAATTACTGACATATCTTTATCAACTCTGAAGCTATGTTCATCGAGTGGGTCGTACAGCAAGAGCTGGAAGAGCGGGATCTGCAGTCACATTTGTTACTGATAATGACCGGTCACTTCTAAAAGCTATTGTGAGTACCATTTAGAGAATTGCTGTAACTACTTCCAACACTCTTTTCGCAGCAGTGGCTATGTCACTTCATTTATTTTGTTGTGCACCTTTCTCTGCGAGTTATTAAGTTTGACATTTCACAAGAAAGCTTATACATATATATTTCATCCTTTACAGAGAAATAACTTTTCCTTATATAATTACTGATTTTACCTTTCCTATGGTCTGGAACTCTGGATTATATGTACCTTTAATGCTGGTCACTTTAATATGCTTAGTAAAAGTCATTAGTTTTAATTCTTTTCACGGGTTGCTGCATGTTTATTCTGCTAGTAATTTGGTTTTATTATTTGAAAGTTGTATTGCTTCTCTGTTAAGTGAGATAATGCAAACTAAAATAAGAAAAAGAAAATGGACGTGTTAATCAGGCCACTATATAATCTTTCTTGTGAATATCTATTTCAATTAATTAGGCAAAGAGGGCTGGTTCAAAGCTGAAAAGCCGCATTGTTGCAGAGCAATCTATACTAAAGTGGTCTCAAGTAATTGAGCAAATGGAGGACCAAATTTCTGAAGTACTTCAAGAAGAGAGGTTTTGATTACATTTAGTTGTAAGGCTTCATTGTTGTTTCTTTTTCTTTTATAATATTGTACTAAATTCTTATTTTCCATTTCTTCAGAGAAGAAATGATCCTAAGGAAAGCTGAAATGGAGGCCACAAAGGTATTTGATCAGTTACTTTTGTTTTATTTGGCTTTAATCATTGGATTACACAATGTAAGTTTTTGCTTGGTTTTTGTCTGTTGACATCTTATATTAAGAAACAGCATTTCTGAAGTAACATTATTTAGAATATTGTCTTAATAGTACTGTACTCTTTATTACTGTATTCTGTGAATTTAGTTACTTCCATTTTCCCATCCTTCACATTTCCTGGTCAATAAAATCACACTTTTATATGATATTGCAGGCCGAAAACATGATTGCACATAGGGATGAGATTTTCTCCCGCCCCAAAAGAACCTGGTTTGTTACAGAGAAGGAGAAGAAGATTTCGGCAAAAGCAGCAAAGGTACAGTGTTGTTTTATTTTGCTGATATTCCTCTAGTGGATCATTAGTGAATTCTAAGAACAATCCGATTAGGGATCAATTGTGTGTCTGGCCAGTCCATTCAAGGTCGTAGTCTTATATATTTAAGGGTTAGTGTTAATTAAAACGATTCAATCCTAACCATAGTGATACGCATATGCTATGCTAAGACTAAGTTAATTTCCAATCGATTTACCGTAAATCCCTAAGATTTTCTCAACAAGTATTATGCATGTGAAGAAGGTTGGCTATTTCCCTTCTATGTTCTGCAATCTTTAGCAGTCAACGTGGCAAGCCAGCCAACCAAGTGATTAACCGACACGTTTTTGGTTCTGAATTTGCAAATAATTTGCTTTAGCAGTCAACGTGGCAAGCCAGCCAAACAAGCGATTAACTGACATGTTTTTGGTTCTGAATTTGCAAATAATTTGTAAAATGCAGCCTGATGTTAATAAAAAATGAAATGACAGGCATCACTGGATAAAGAAGATGGTTCTTCTCATAAGATGGTTAGTGCCCAACAAGCTGAAGACCTCAAAATGAAGGAAAAGAGGAAGCGGGAGCGAGAGGTAAGAAGTATTTCCCAATCTTGTTATGCATATGGATCAGTTTGTTTTGTTACATATAAAATGTACATAAGGTTGCTTGTATTCTTTGTTACGACTTGCATGCTTATTTAATGGAAATATCTTCGATGCAGAAAAATATGCCTAGAAAGAAGCGCAGAAAGTTGGAAGCAGCTAGGGAGATGTTGGAGGATGACGAGCATGATGACAAGCCAAAAGTAAGCACTCCTTACCTGTTAACTTTCTATATACGGTTAAGGTTGTATTCCTTATTCCTCACATTCTGTTATACTGAAAATGAAACGCATAAAATTGCAGGGCAAGGGGACAGATAAGAATGAAAAGGCTGGACTGACCCTTGTTGATCTTGCGTACCGACGTGCAAAAGCAGTAAAGGCCACCAAGAGGGCATTAGATTCTGGAAAGATTATTAAGAAGCCTCAAAAGAAATCTAATCAATCTAATCCCTCGCGAAAGACTTCTTCTTCAAGGACAGAAGAGATGCGGGAGTTATTCCAGACTGACATGAAGGATAAAAAGCCGAAACAGAGAGGTTCTGGAGTAGGAAAGAAGGCCCAAAAATCATTCAAAAGCAAGTCAAGGTATCAAATTAATAAAACCTCTCTCATTTCCAAAACTATTATCTGATCCTTTTAAGCATCAATAGAAATATTTGTGTCTCTAATTTTCATTTTCTTGGTGTTCAAAATTTCTATGAATATTTTTACTTTATGGTTGTACAGTTGCTGGCACTTGTATATTTTCCTGTTCCTCTAAATAGAAAGCAGAACATATCAGTTAATAAATGTGATATTTCATTTTCTTTTCTAGTGTAAAAAAATATGGCATATCATCAATACCCTTCTATATCTCTCCCTTCTAGGTGCCTATTGTAACTATATATTTTCATAGTTGTAGTTTCCTGTGTTGCGGGGTTTTATTTTCGTTCACCATCGAAAGATACATTCAGTGGTGAAAGCCAAAATACACAGTCCGATTTCGATTGTTTGTCCCCATTTACTACCCTAGGAGATGCTACTCTGTTTTCCTTCAATATATAAATAGAAGTATACCTTTATTACACATTCTTTTGCTCAAATGAAATAGAGCTCTATTGGTTAGATGTTAGATGTATAAAGGCTCAATTATTTTTTGAGCAAAGGCAAAACTAGTTCATTTCATTAATGAGTAATAGGTACAAATAAGATGGTACATCATGAAAAATATGGGGCTAGGGTGGGATAAGGAAGCTCTAGCTATGTTATAAGCTACCTTATTTGCCTGTCTCCTGACATAGCTCATAATAAAATTATTGCGAGATGACAATAGATCCTTACATCTAGAAATGATATCTCCCAACTCATTTTGTGGAGTAAAACTCAATTATATCACTTAAAAAAGTAGGTATATACTCTATACATTTGTTTATGCAATGCTAATTAATTTCAAATTCCCTTTTCAGGTACAAGAGGAAGTAGTGTGTGGGGCTAATAATCCTTGACATAAATATATGCATGGAAGGTCAGGAAACTTGCAACGTGTGACCTTATTATTGACCTCACAATCTGATCTAGTCAAATGCTTATGCCTATATATCCACTCCATTGTTGGTTACACTTGTGAGTTGCACCTGATGGCTCTACTGTTTTTTGTGTAATCAATGAAAGGGTGTTGCAGTCCTAATTTTTTTAATTATATTGTATAACCTCAGCTTGATTCTTGTCCCAATTAGATTTATAGCTAATCAGTTTTGTAATCCTAACATGGGATTGAGTTCCAAATGTTATCAAAAGAAATTATTTATGAAAAAACTCATAATTTTGTTGCTTCTGCATTTGATCTGACGTGTTGGCCTGTGAATGATATTTAAGTGGCTAATTTGTCAAAAAAGAAATCAAATTGATATTTTTTTTTTTGAAGGACAAATTGATAATTTTTATTTAATTCAGTTCATAATATGGGTTAACTTTCCTTGATTCGATTCAGATAAAAAACTACAATTTATCCAATAAAAGGTCTACCTTTAATTTTCAAAACGTGACTGACCAAAAAGTTTTGAGATAATTCAATACTTAGCATGTTTAGCTCGACTTTTTTTGGCTTCTAATTTCCTTAGAAGTTGGACCAAAACATATTGTTAGTCTTACCCAGAAAATTAGTTTTTGTTTGTAAAAATTGTATAGAAGGAGCCTGTAGGTGTTGAAACAAATAAGTAGGTTTCACTATCATTAATTATTTATCTTGCTTTCAAATCTCTAATCTTTAAGAAATGAAGAGTATCCCAACTCATTTTCAATAGTAACTTTATGCAATCAGCCACGCTTCAAATCCTAGTGAGAATTTTTTTGACAATCATTTATATTTGCCTTTCAGATCTTTTTATGCGGTACTTCATTTGTTTTCTAATGTTTATACAGATCTTATTGTGCGGTACTTCACTTGTTTTCTAATGTTTATATCCTTCCACTGTCATAATAATATATTTTTATAACTACAATTTAAATCGGACCATGATAACATTTTTTGGTTAAGTAAAGAAGTGACTAAAAATTCACATTATAAGGTGAATAAGTAGGGTGTTAGGAGCTTGAATCCCGATTCCTATATATATTATACAATATCCCCACCAATCGAGTTAAACTCACGAGGACAATCGGACCATGATAACCGATAACCATCACTATTCACCCACAAATATTTTAATTATACGGTAAGGATGATTTTTTATTACAAGATGTGGTGAGTGTGAGGTTTCTATAATGCTGAAATCATATGCCCATGTATGCCTATATGAGTTTTATGCATGTCTCTATATATGGTGACTTGAGTCATCAACGTATCAATGTTACTCCCAGGGCGGAGCTAGGATTTTACCTGGAGGGGAACCATGATCAACACATGAAATCTTTAAACTTTTGTTACAACAAACTACACAATTTAATATCATATTTACCTAAGGTTGAATTTGTAGGCAGAACGGGAATTTGGAACCTTTGCAACTTACACGGGACCATAGTCAAAGATACTGATGTAAAATCATACCATCATTTTCTATTCGCTTTCTTTAGCTTTCTATTTTTGCTTTTTTTTTATTTTTTATTTTTTATATAAATTGTCCAGAACAATCTTACAATAAACCGATATTTTTATTACACAGTTATAGTTTTTTTTTTAATCGTAAAAACCGAAGTCTAAATCTAATTTGAGAGACATCATTTCTTTATTCAAATCAAATTGTGAAAGCTGTTAATACTTCCACTTTGTTTTAAATAATATGTATTTGTTTTTAGATTTAATTAAAAGGGTCTTGCTAAGTGCTAAGGGCAATGGTTAAGGATTCCAATAATAGAAACTTTGGTTTGGAAATATAAGTCTTTGCTTTTTTCTTAGCAATAATTACACAACTTTTCGATGCAAACTTGCTTATTTTAGTACTTTAACCAAATGCCCCAAGAGCAATGGTTAGCATTCTCCTAATTAAAATTGTGGAGGATTTTTAAGCATTGAATGATGTTTATTCAAATTAAGTACCAAAATTTTACCTAATTATAAGACCATTTTGAGAAATTTTTCTGTCCCTCTCAATAAGAACCCTTTGTGATTTTCAATTACATTAATTATTTCTTTACCAACATGCCCCTATTAATTCGCATCTTTTTCTTCAATCTACAATAAATATCATGTTAAAAATATAAACTAGCTCTCTCTCTCAAAGAACATAATCGTAAAAACAATACTCATCCAAATTTCATACTACAACAAACTTTCTTAATTACGGTGATTTGACAAAAAAAACCTATAATTAAGAGTGGAGGCAGTACAATTTTTTAATTGTTCAATTCAAGTACACAAATGTGTTAATTACTTTTTGAATTTAAAATTACTTTTTATGCATAGCCCACCGAAGGCCGTTGATAATCAGGCAGGTTTGGTTTAGTTTTAGTTGAATTCTGAACCTAAATCAAAGAAAATTAATTGATTTAGATATTAGCTTTGTTCAAATTTGACTCAATCCAACTACATTTTTTTTAGGAAACGGACACCCTTGTCATTGGCTTTAGATTTATGCTCTTCGCCCTGCACTTTTCGCTCTCACCCAACTAAATGGACATTAATGTCCATGCGTGAGTTAAGTCACGCAGCGTGACATAACACACGCACCTTATAAGCCATGCGTGAGTTAAGTCACGCACCACTGACATGTGCGCGAGTTAACCCACGTACCTTGGCCGGTGGTCATTGGACGATGTTCAATGCAATATAATTAATTTTGCACGTTTTTGTTAAGTTTTTTCCACATTTTTTGACTATATTTATGGTAGATATAACCTATGTTACAACGTATTGAATAAAGTAAATAAATGAATTAGAATAAATTCAACGTGAATTCGAATAAAAATTGCGTATTGAATAAATTCAAATAAAAGTTACATTACAATATATAGACGAGTCATTACATTACATTACATTCGAAAATGTACCTTCCAACTACAACAATTATCTTGCCTATGGATGAGGTAAATTCAAACTTGCTAAGCAGCAGCACTCCAGCATTCGACCGACATTTCTATTGTTTCATTCAAAAGATTAAATTCTTGTTAGTCTTGTTTTAAATGACGGTATTCAAGTGTCAAAAGAATAAGGTCCATTCCTTGACATTTCAATACCTTCATTTAAACAAGCGTAACAAGAATTTAATCTTTTGAATGGAACAGTAGAATGCCGGTCGAATGCTGGAGTCCTGCCGTTTAACAAGTTTGCATTACCCCATTCAGAGGAAGATAATTGTTGTAGTTGGAAGGTGCATTCCCTACCTAATCACGATCTTCTGGCGGAATCAGATTGTTGATTATATCTTCAGTTGATCTCAGTAACGTTACCCGCATATCGATCCACTGGAACTTGCTGTGCTCCCAAAACATGCTCTTCACGTTTTCGTCGTTCGTTAATTCCACCCAAGTGAACGATACTCTCCCCTCGTCGAGCGTTGGACGTTTATACTGAACGCATTTCACCTTCCTTGTGTCTCTGGGGTTGACTCCTTGGTTGAATTCATTAAGTTGATCCTTGAGACCTCTTAACGTTACACCAAGACACCAAACCTTCAACCTCTAAGGTTCTCCACCGTTGAATTGTGCATGAACGTCGATCCACCCCGCCATTGCTTCAAATCTACACAGTAAGAAATTAAAAACAATCAATGAAAAACTCATTCAAACATTTCATCAAACACTTGGAGTGCAAATTATAC